>OGOF01001724.1_pt1 | contig 12588 bp, 13 predicted proteins | sample 1552621 | NCBI WGS metagenome assembly OGOF01 (sample SAMEA2580156, study PRJEB22360) | human gut metagenome | biome: human gut; feature: human-associated habitat; material: faeces | place: Denmark | collected 2008/2010
CTGCCGCCTCTTCAGCGGGAACCGGGGTTGCGCCGCCCTTTTCAACAAGAGCCTGCATAGCTCTGGCGAAAGCGGCGATGGGTGCGTTGAACGCGTTGCAGACGGTAGCAAGAAGCACGTCCTTTGAAGGCAGCTTTGCAAGGCTCTCGACAGTGTCGACGCCTATGACCTTACCGTCCAGGAAGCCCTTCTTAACAGTGAAGGTCTTGCTGGTGCTTGCAAATTTGCAAAGGATGCGGGCAGCGGCAGTGTAGTCCTCCGCGCTGGTTGCGATAGCGGTTATCGGAAAGCTCGGCCTTCTCGGCTGCAAGCTTGAGGATAGTGTTCTTGACGACTGCGTACTTGACGCCCGCCTCACGAAGATCCTTACGCAGCTTTGTGTCGTCCTCAACAGTGATACCCTTGTAGTCAACGATAACACCTGCGACGGAAGAGCTGAGTGTGTCTGCAAGATCGTTCACGATCTGCTTCTTCTGTTCAAGAATTTTTTCGCTTGGCATAGTTTCACCTCCGGAAATGGTGGTTGCAAAGGCAAAAGGAAAAACCCTCTTCCGCAAGCTGGGAAAAGGGTTGAATATCTGCATAATACGCAGCTGTACTGCGCGCAGCTTCCTTTCCTCGGCAGGCGGTTTTCACCTTATGCCGGGCCTAAAGCCCGTTGCACCTGCTGTCTTTGGTTAGAACAGCTTTATTATATTAACACACGAACAGACGCATGTCAATAACTTTTTTATTCGGCAGAGCCCGCGTTGAGAACCTTAGAGGGGTTGATACGGATGCCGGGGCCCATGGTCGAAGCAACGACGCAGGACTTGATATACTGACCCTTGGACGAAGCGGGCTTAGCCTTGACTATAGCGTCGAGCAGGGTGTTGAAGTTCTCACCGAGCTTCTCAGCGCCGAAGGAAGCCTTGCCGATCGGGCAGTGGATGATGTTGGTCTTGTCGAGACGGTACTCGATCTTACCAGCCTTGGACTCCTTGACAGCCTTGGTAACGTCCATGGAGACGGTACCAGCCTTCGGGTTCGGCATGAGGCCCTTAGGACCAAGCACGCGGCCCAGACGGCCGACAACGCCCATCATGTCCGGAGTAGCGATAACTACGTCGAACTCGAAGAAGTTCTCCTTCTGGATGCGCTCCATCAGGTCCTCTGCGCCTACGATGTCTGCGCCAGCAGCCAGAGCCTCATCAGCCTTCGGGCCCTTCGCGAAAACAGCTACGCGAACGTTCTTGCCAGTGCCGTGCGGCAGAACGATAGCGCCGCGAACCTGCTGGTCTGCGTGACGGGAGTCAACGCCAAGCTTTACGTGCAGCTCGATGGTCTCATCGAACTTGGCAGAAGCGGTCTTGCAAGCCAGCTCCAGAGCCTCGTTCACATCATATGCCTTAGTAGAATCGACCAGCTTTGCAGCGTCGACATAGTGCTTGCCATGTTTCATTGTATATCCTCCTATGTGGTCATGCGGGCAGTGTTATGCCCTCCCACTGTTTGTGTCTCAGCCCTCGACGGTAACGCCCATGGAGCGGCAGGTGCCACGGACCATGCTGCATGCAGCTTCCAGAGAAGCAGCGTTCAGGTCGGGCATCTTGGTCTTGGCGATCTCTTCCACCTGAGCGGCGGTCAGAGTAGCAACCTTTTCCTTGTTGGGCTTGCCGGAAGCGGTGTTGATGCCAGCAGCCTTCTTGATCAGAACGGCAGCCGGAGGAGTCTTGGTAATGAAGCTGAAGGAGCGGTCAGCGTAAACAGTGATGACGACGGGGATAACATAACCCATCTGGTTCTTGGTACGCTCGTTGAACTCCTTGGTGAAGGCCATGATGTTGACGCCCTTCTGACCCAGAGCAGGGCCAACAGGGGGAGCCGGAGTCGCCTTGCCGGCCTCGATCTGCAGCTTAATGTAGCCAGTAACTTTCTGTGCCATAGTAAATGCACCTCCAAAAATCTGTGGTGAGTTGCGGCGCGGTGTTTCCGCGCCTCCCACGAGCGCATGCTCCCTGCACACGCTCTATAAGAACCGCACTGCGGTCTTACCTTGGTAAACGGATGCCGGTTGGTTACGGCAGCTCGACCTGCGCGATATCCACTTCTGCGGGTGTCTCGCGGCCAAACATGTTGACCTTGAGCTTGACTTTGAAGCTCTCGGTATCGATGCCCTCCACAAGGCCCATAAAGCCTTCCAGCGGGCCGGCGGTGATCTGCACGGTATCGCCGACATTGAAATCGACGGTCAGCGGAGCCGCCTTTTCAACGCCCATCTTCTCCACTTCCTCAGCAGAGAGGGGAACGGGCTTGGATGCGGGACCGACGAAACCGGTGCAGCCGCGCGTGTTGCGCACCACATACCAGGTATCGTCGTTCATGACCATCTTGACCAGAACGTAGCCGGGGAACAGTTTATGCTCCACCATACGCTCCTTGCCGTCCTTGATCTCAGGCACCATCTCGGTAGGAACCTTGATGTCACAGATCAGGTCCTGCAGATGGCGGTTTTCCACCATGGTCTGTAGGTCGTTCGCAACCTTATTCTCATAACCGGAATAGGTGTGGACTACATACCAAAGGGCCTCATTGGTCTGTTCTTCCATTTTGGTTAAGCCTCCGTTTCAAGATGAATCATGCGCCGATGATCAGGCCCAGGATGCCGCCGAAAATGGCATCCAGCGCGATCATCACAACGGCTGCGATCGCCACGGTCACGAGCACGACGATGGTGTTGGTCTTAACGTCCGCCTTAGACGGCCACACGACCTTCTTCAGTTCGCTCTTCGTGTCGCGGAAGAACTTGGCGATGTTTGCGCCAAAGCCCTTCATTCTGGCTACAAAGCCCGGCTTTTTCTCGGTTTTGTCTGCCATGATGCGTCCGCCTTTCTTACTTCGTCTCGCGGTGAACCGTGTGCTTCTTGCAGAAACGGCAGTACTTCTTCATCTCAAGACGATCGGGGTTGTTCTTCTTGTTCTTCGTGGTGTTGTAGTTGCGCTGCTTGCACTCGGTGCAGGCCAGAGTGATTTTAACGGTCATTTGTTGACACCTCCATTATAACGGTTGTTTTGAACCTCCCTCGGCTTGCGGTGCACGCCCTAAAAACAGGGCGCACTTAATAACCCCGCAAAAGAGGTGATATCATTGTATCACGCGTTTTGCCATTCGTCAAGCGGATTTTTTGCGTTTTTGAGACTTTTTTGAATTTTTTCTCTCCTGCCTGTTTTGGCCTACGCCTTGAATCCGCCGCATAGATATAGTATAATAAAGTGTCTATAACTGCTTATAGAAAATCCGGCCCCGGGCAAAGCGCCCCTTCCGGCCATAAGATCAGGAGAGATCATGATGCAATCTGAAGATAAACTCTGTGTCGTCGTGCTGTTTGGCGGCATGTCCAGCGAGCACGAGGTCAGCCGCGTGTCCGCCGGTACCTTTGTGGATAACCTGGACCGCGCCCGCTACGAGGTGCTGACCGTGGGCATCACCCGGGAGGGCCGCTGGCTGTGCACCGAGGCCACCAGCGCCCAGATGGCCGACGGCAGCTGGGAAGAGCTGCCCGGCAACATGCCCTGCGTCATCAGCCCCGACCGCGCCGACCACGGCATGATCCTGTTCACCCCGTCCGGTCAGGTGGAAAAGCTGCACGTGGATGTGGTCATCCCCGCGCTCCACGGCCTGTGGGGCGAGGACGGCACCGTGCAGGGCCTGCTGGAGCTGGCCGGCATCCCCTACGTGGGCTGCGGCGTGCTGGCAAGCGCTGTCTGCATGGACAAGGCCGTGGCCAACGCCCTGTTTGATGCAGCCGGTATTCCCCACACCAAGTGGCTGAGCGCCTGCCGCTGGGAGATTGAGAGCGACCTGGACGGCGTGTGTGACGGTGCCATTGCCAAGCTGGGCTGGCCCATCTTCGTCAAGCCTGCCAACGCCGGTTCCAGCGTGGGCATCACCAAGGCCCACGACCGGGATGAGCTCAAGCAGGCCATTGCACTGGCCCTTGAAAACGACCACAAGGTGGTGTTCGAGGCCTTTGTGGACGGCCACGAGGTCGAGTGCGCCGTCATCGGCTCTGACCCTGCCGTGGCCACCCGCCCGGGTGAGATCCTGGCCGGTGCCGAGTTCTATACCTACGACGACAAGTACAAGAACGGCGTAAGCCAGGTGGTCATCCCGGCCAGACTCAGCGAGGAAAAGCTGGACGAGGTCAAGACCTACGCCGCCATGGCCTACACCGCCCTGAACTGCGAGGGTCTGGCCCGCTGCGACTTCTTCGTGGAGCACGGCACCAACCGGGTGATGATCAACGAGATCAACACCTTCCCCGGCTTCACCCCCATCAGCATGTACCCCAAGCTCATGGAGCACGAGGGCACTCCCGTGCCCGCCCTGATCGATCACCTGATCGAACTTGCGCTGGAAAGGACGGAAAAGCAGCATGGATAACCGCCCCATCGGCGTATTTGACAGCGGCCTGGGTGGCCTGACCGGTGTGCGGGAGCTGCGCAGGCGGCTGCCCCACGAAAACATCGTCTACTTTGGCGACACCGGCCGGGTGCCCTACGGCAGCCGCAGCCCGGAGACCATCCTGCAATATGCCCGGCAGGACATCGCGTTCCTGCTCTCCAAGGATGTCAAGTGCATCATGGCGGCCTGCGGCACGGTGTCCAGCACCTACCCCGCCGCTGAGGCCGAAAAGCTCCCGGTGCCCTATCTGGGTGTGGTGGATGCCGCCGCCCGGGAGGCCGCCTTTTCCACCCGGAACCGGCGCATCGGTGTCATCGGCACTGCAGCCACCATCCGCTCCCGCAGCTATGAGGCACTCCTGCGCAGGCTGGTGCCCGGTGTGGAGATCACCGCCCGTCCCTGCCCGCTCTTTGTGCCGCTGGTGGAAGCGGGCTATGTGGATCACAGCGCCCCGGACAAGCAGGAGATCACCAAGCTGGTCATTGCCCAGTACCTGACGGAGATCCGGGATGCCGGGGTGGACACCCTGATCCTGGGCTGCACCCACTATCCCCTGATCAAGACCATGATCGGTGAGTTCATGGGACGGAACGTGGTGCTGGTGGACCCGGCCAAGACTGCCGCCCACCATCTGGAGCGCATCCTGAGCGAGCGGGGGCTCAAGGCCGACCACCCCGCCGGGCAGGCCCATTTCTATGTCAGTGACGCGCCGGACGGGTTCGTGCAGACAGCCGACCTGTTCCTGGGCGAGTACAAGGGCGGCGAGGTGGAGCAGATCGCCATTGACAAATATTAAAGTGAAGGAACACAAAACTGTGAGCACTGCACACAACGAAGATTATCGCATCCTGATCCGGAGCGTCTCGGAGCAGTTCGAGCACACGGAGCCCCTCCCCGCTGAGGAGACAGACAAGATCGAACTGATGACCTACGGCAGTTTCCTGAAAAAAGCCGGTTCCTATTATATTAGCTATAAGGAGACGGAGACCATCGGCTTTGCAGGCTGCACCACCACCATCAAGATCGCCGAGGACGGCAGCCGGGTGGCCCTGCTCCGCTTTGGCAAGGTCAACACCCAGCTGGTCATCCAGCGGGATTACCGGAACATCTGCTACTACGAGACCGAGGTCGGCCCCATTACGTTGGGCGTGACCGGCGACGGCATCGCGTGCGACCTCTCGGAGCCTGCGGGCGGCACGGCAAAGTTCAGCTATCTGCTGGATGCTGATGACCCCACGGCGCTCATCAATCGGACAACGCTTGAGATCCAGGTCGAGAAGGTAAAGTAAGAGAACAATGGATAGGCTTCTCTTTCAACACAACCTCTCCGTCAATGCGTATGCGAAACTGAGAGGTTGTACAAAGACGAGACCTGCCCAAAACAATTATCCTAATGAAAGGGACATTTTAATGACAGACTTTGAAAAGACCTATCAGAACTACAACCCCCGGGCAGCGGCACTGGCTGAGGCCCGCGCTCTGCTGACTGAGGCTGCCAAGACCGCCATGGCCGACGGCACTCTGCCCGAGGCCGAGCTGCCCGCTTTTATCGTGGAGATCCCTGCCGACACCAAGAACGGTGACATCGCTTCCAATCTTGCCATGGCCGGTGCCCGCACCTGGCGCAAGGCCCCCAAGATGATCGCCGATGCCCTTCTGGCCCATCTGCCTTCCATCGAGCACAGCGTGTTTGCCAAGGTGGAAGTGGCCGGCCCCGGCTTCATCAACCTGTTCCTCGCCCCCTCCTTCTGGGCCAGCGTGGTGCTGGGTGCCTGCTCCAACAAGGAGTATGGCCGCACCGACCACGGCAAGGGTGCCAAGTACAACGTGGAGTTCGTCTCCGCCAACCCCACCGGCCCCATGCACATGGGCAATGCCCGCGGCGGCGCTCTGGGCGACTGTCTGGCCGCTGTCCTCGACTGGTCCGGCTACGACGTGACCCGTGAGTTCTATATCAACGACGCAGGCAACCAGATCCAGAAGTTCGGCAAGAGCCTCGCTGTCCGCTACCTGCAGAAGTACTGCGGCGAGGAGGCTTATCCCCTGCCCGCCGAGTGCTATCAGGGCGGCGACATCAAGGTGCTGGCCGGTGAGTTCGCTGAGCTGAACGGCGACAAATATGTTGCCTCCTGCAAAGGCATGGACGAGGAGACCCTCTTCGAGAGCGAAGCTTTCGCAGCTCTGAAGGACGCTCTCGTTGCCTACGCCCTGCCCAAGAACATCGCCGCCCTCAAGCGCGACCTGGGCAAGTACCGCATCGACTACGATGTCTGGTTCCACGAGAGCACCCTCCACGAGTCAGGCGCTGTGCTGGCCGTGGTGGACAAGCTGCTGGAGCTGGGTGCCTGCTACAAGGCCGAGGACGGTGCCATCATGTACCGCAGCGCACAGTACGCTGCCAAGTACGGCACCGTGAACAAGAAAAAGACCGAGGACGGCACCGAAGAGGAAGCCAAGGACGAGGTGCTCGTCCGTGCCAACGGCATCCCCACCTACTTCGCTGCCGATATCGCTTACCACTACAACAAGCTGGCCACCCGCGGCTTTGCCAAGGCCATCGACGTGTGGGGCGCCGATCACCACGGCCATGTGGCCCGCATGAAGGGCGCGATGGATGCCATCGGCCTGAACGGCAACGACCTCGATGTTGTCCTGATGCAGATGGTCAACCTGATGCGCGACGGCCAGCCCGTGCGCATGTCCAAGCGTACCGGCAACGCCATTACCCTGACCGACCTGCTGGAAGAGGTGCCCATCGACAGTGCACGCTTCCTGTTCAACATGCACGACGCCGGCAGCGGCATCGACTTTGACCTGGACCAGGCCGTCAAGACCGACAACGACAACCCGGTGTACTATGTGCAGTATGCCCATGCCCGCATCTGCTCCATTCTGAAGAAGATGGAGAGCGAGGGCGTGGCCTTCGCAGGCGCTGAGAACATCGATGCCACCCTGCTGACCGAGCCTTCCGAGATGGACCTCATCCGGATGCTGGCCGCCTTCCCGCAGGAGATCGTTATGGCTGCCGAGAAGTACGACCCCAGCCGCATCAACCGCTTTGTCATTGATCTGGCAAGCGCCTTCCACCGCTTCTACGGCAACTGCCGCATCCAGGGTGCAGATCCCGCCGTGCAGCAGGCCCGCCTGGCCCTGTGCATCGGTGTGAAGAACGTTATCTTCAATGTGCTGACCATGTTCAAGATCAACGTCCCCGAAAAAATGTAAAAGAGAATGAGAAGGGGCTGTTGCAAAACAGTGCCAACGAAAAGATGAGATAGACTTCCCCGAAAGGGGGTGCCTATCTCATTTTTTTATTGTATGCTGAGCCTTCAATGAACCTGCTGCAACAGGCTCCAGGAAAGCTCTGCACGTACCAATCACTCCCCCAAAGCCCGTGAATCCTTGATTGGGAAGTGCGCAAAAGCCCATATATCACAGGGCTCGGTTCTTTTTGTATCTTCCGTATAAAAAAATTCTCAGTTTTTGTGTTCTCTCACAAAGCATGTCCCATTATATTGACTTTATATTTTCATCTACTGTAAAATATTTTGTGTAAAGCGTCATATTCATTCGCATTATGACGCACATCGGACAAGTCTTTTACGAAATGCAAAGGAGGATTTTCTTATGAAAAAGCGTCTACTCAGCTTATTTCTGACATTCAGTATGCTGCTGACCTTTTTCCCTGTGGGCACTGTCACTGTTTTTGCAAGCGATTCCCCTATGGCATATACAGATGGTTCTTATCAGTTTATCCTCAATGCTGACAATACTGCAACAATAACCAAATATACGGGCAATGAACATAGGATCACGATCCCTGCTTGCGTAACACAAGATGCTCAAACATATCCTGTATCAAAAATCGGAGACCGGGTATTCTACAATTACAAGTACGTCCTGACAAGTGTCCAGATCCCCGACACTGTAACAGAAATTGGCAGCAATGCTTTTTATAATTGCACCTCACTGAAAAGCGTTACCATTCAGGACAATAAACCATCCTGCGTGAAAAAGATTGGCCGCCAGGCCTTTATGTTTTGCAGAGAATTGACAGATATTTCCATTTTTGATTCTGTAACAGAGATCGGTTCAGAATCTTTTCATCAATGCGAAAAATTAGATACTGTCACCATTCCAGAGGGTGTAACATCCGTTGCAGACGGCATGTTCAGTTATTGTTACAGCTTGCACACCGTTACTCTTCCAGACAGCGTAACTGCCATTGAAGCGCGGGCTTTTACCGGAACTGCATTGACTCAAATTCATATTCCTGCCAATGTGGCACAGATCGGAACCGATGCATTCTCCGAATGTCCCGTTCTCTCAACGATCACATCAGACAGCGAAAGCTATCCGGCAATAGACAATGTGTTGTACGAAAAATCAGCAAATGGCGATTACGCCTTAATCCGTTATCCTTCTCGAAGGGCGGATCCTGCTTTCAAAATACCCAATGGTGTGGCAAGAATTGATACTCATGCTTTTGACTGTTGTTCGTATCTGGCCTCTGTTAAAATGCCAGACTCCGTGGTCTCTATTGGAACCGGTGCCTTTATGAATTGTCAAAAGCTACACGACATTGAATTTTCATGCAGGATAACGGAACTTCCGGAATCAGTTTTTGCAGGTTGTATCAGTTTAAAGAGCATCGATATCCCGGAGGGTATCACACAGATCTTCGATGATGCTTTTGCTGGCTGCGAGCAGCTCGAACGGATCGCGATACCCAGCAGTGTAACAAAAATTTCCGAGTATGCATTTTCCAATTGCACAGCATTGAATAACATAGAGTATTCAGGTTCTCGTTCTCAATGGAACGCTATTTCCACGGATTCCAGCCTACAAGATCTCCCTGTAGCACCTGGTTCTATTGATGTTACGGTAACCAGCGACATCCGTACCGTTACCGCCAAAGTTGATGGCAGCAGCGTTCCCATCAACGATGGCAAATTCATTGTCACGATTGGTAAAACAGTGGAATTGACCGTCAGCGATCCTCAGTACAGAGATCGTTATACCTGGGCAGGGGGCAGCGGCACTGTGAGTGCAGACAATACCACCTATACTTTTGTTGCAGGTCAGGATGATACAGCCGTAACTCTGACCACTGTCGAACACACAAATTATGACACCGGTGATTTCACCATCAGCGGTCTAGCGGACTATTCCTATGGGGACAATATCAATATCAGGATCGAGCCCAAGGATACACGCATCACAGATTACATTGTAAGATATGTCAGGAACGCAGGCACCTCAAACGAAGAAGAATTCAATGAGCTTCCAAAAGATGCCGGAACATACACCCTGCGAATCATTCAGGGTGATACCGTCCGAATCGACATTCCGGAAAAGATCACAATCCACCCCGTCACCATCACCAATGATACTTTCCAGAACGAACTCGCTGTCACCCTGCCAGCGGACGCTGTGGAAGAGGAAGGCAATGATCATACGGCCACAGTGACTGTCCGGGCGGACAGCAGGCTGAATGCTCTTTTACAATCTGACGAGATCAAACTTGAGCTTGTCTATCTCAACGATATGGGAGAAGAAGTCGTTGCCCCCACAAAAGCAGGCAGGTATACCGTAAAGGTAAAGATCCATTCCAATAGTCCCAATCTGATTTCTGCCATCGTGGACGGAGGCACGTTTGAAATTCGCCAAAAAGCTGCTCCCATTGTTCCCACTGCAGATCTTTATCCCCTGACCATTAAGAATGCTGACGTTTTTATTGAGCATGATGGCGAAGAGATTCATGCTGAGAGAAACGAGATTGGTGATCTGGTTGCAAAGGTGCCTGAAAACGCCAGTGTAACTGTCACCTACATCAGCCAGAGCGATGCCATTGCGTTCGATCAGTGGTTGGTCAGCGGTTTGGACGATTCGACCGATGTCAAACAAAATCCATTGCGCTTTCAAATGCCCGCAGGTGAAAAGGGTGTAACAATGGAAGCCATGACAAAAGATGCTTCCATCGAAGATGGTGGTTCTGGCATTCTGGGCACCGTTATGGTCATTGGTGCTGCCGCCGTATTGACATGGCAGGGCTGCCGAATCGGCACGGAGCTTTATCTGAAGCGTATTCTCCCCGATGGCGCAGTGATCCCCGCCAATGCCACCGAGCTTGCCGAACTGGTGTGGGTTGATGCCGGCAAGCCTGCTCCCGCTGCTGCGTTGGACAACGATGCCACCAATGCACAGAAAGCTCTCACCTGGGCCTCTGAGAACCAGCTGCTTCCTTCCAATAAAACTGCAGATGCTTCTGTAAGTTGCTGGGAAGTGATCCAGATCTGGCGCAAGGCGCAGACACTCAAGAACTAACCCCTGGCAGGCAGAAAGCCCCCTGACGATTACACTGTCAAGGGGGCTTCCTGCTGTTTATTGGTGAACCAATAGAGTGTTCACGATCTTCTTCACCTTTTTATGATGTACACCACCGGCCTGAAAGTCATGGGCACCTTCTCTTTTTACCGCTTCGCGTGGCGCTCGCCCATGGGGATGACATCACAAAAGACGCAACGGCTCTTGGTGGAAAGGGCCACATCCTTGTGGTAGCAGCCAAAGAACCACTTTTCGTAGGTCAGCTTCAGCAGGACCTTATCAAGAAACAGGTGCAGGCGGTTGGATTCGCCCACCGCGAGGGAAGTAAAATCAAGGAATCTGCTTGGGGCATCGTGGGTCAGCACATAATCTACCTGCCAGCCGTTTGCTTCGAGATTGGCCTCACAGGCGGCGTATTCCTCATCGCTGGGCATCTCCTGCGGCCACCAGTTGACGTGGGCTTCCCGCTCTTCCTTGTCCGGGCTTTCCGCTCCGCCGAAGCAGAGGTACTTCTTCCCTTCCAGCTCCAGTACGCTGCCCCGGCAGACGTGGTACACATTGCCGCCCAGCGGCTGCACCAGCCCGCCGAACCGCTCCTCGGTGGGGTACTGTTCCAGCAGGTCATAGTTCTCGTGGCTGCCATCGAGGAAAAGGATGGTGTAAGGCCGCTTGCGCAACCAGTCCAGACTCTTCTGCTCGGCCTTGCTGCCGTCCCACACAAAGCCGAAATCGCCCAGCACAACGACGAAATCGCCCTTGCCGGCCCGGCGCAGCTCCCCGTCTTTGAAGCGGTCCAGCTCGCCGTGGGTGTCGCCCGTAAGATATACCATCCTCTGCCTCCTTTTGCGGAGTGTGAAATCGCCCCAAAAGCCTTGTCACGCTCCGCCAAACCTGTTATTATAAAGTATGAGGCCCTCTTCTGAGCCTTGTTTTTGCCCTGTAGGAACGGACAGCACATTTTGTCCGATACTCTATCGCAAGTCAAGAAATTCGTGCAACATTCAAACAGCATATTTGCGATATGCAATTCAACGCTGTTGCTGTTGCATTAAAAAGTTGAATTGCTATAGATGATTTGTTCTGTCAGTGCCTTCAGCTCTTTGCACTCAGCCTCAATGTCCTCGGCGCTGAAGATCGCGCTCACGAGAGCCACGCCGTCCGCGCCGGAGCCTTTGAGTTTGAGGATATTGTCTTTATGGATGCCGCCGATGGCCACGACCGGCACATCCACGGAGTCGCAGATCTCTTTCAGTCTGCCCTCCGGCAGGACATCCACATCGGTTTTGGTGTGGGTGGAAAATGCCGCACCGACGCCCAGATAGTCCGCGCCGTGGGCCACGGCCAGCTGTGCTTCCTCGACGGAATGGGCCGACACACCGATGATCATGTCAGGGCCGACCTTGGCGCGGACGTCTGCGGCGGCCATATCTTCCTGTCCGACATGGATGCCGTCAGCATGGCATTTTATAGCGATCTCGACGTTATCGTTGATGATGAAGGGTACGCCATAGCTGCGGCAGAGGGCGGAAAGCTCCATGGCTTCCTGCAAAAATGCCGCGTCGTCCAGCTCCTTTTCCCGCAGCTGGACGCAGGTGACGCCGCCTTTCAGCGCGTCTTCCACCTGCTGGCGGAGGGTCTCACGGCCCGTCCACGCCCGGTCGGTGACGGCGTAGAGAAGCATGGTGTGTTTATCGCATTTCATAGCGTGCTCCTTCCTCGAGCTGTTCGGGGGTCATGTTGTAGATCGCGTCGATGATGTAATTGCGGTAGGTGGCGTTGCCGTCCAGCCTGGAAAGGCGGCTGTGAGCTGCTTCGCC
>OGOF01001725.1_pt1 | contig 12588 bp, 10 predicted proteins | sample 1552621 | NCBI WGS metagenome assembly OGOF01 (sample SAMEA2580156, study PRJEB22360) | human gut metagenome | biome: human gut; feature: human-associated habitat; material: faeces | place: Denmark | collected 2008/2010
TGAATGAGACCGGCAACAGGAGAAGAGCCGATAATGTCACAGGACTGCTTGGCGGTCCGGAATTCCTTGCTTACCTGCGTGCACAAAAAGAACCCATTACCAAGGGATTTTTTATGCATATAGGAATTGATGATTTTGGAGCGATCAATAGCTCCAGGGGAGCTGATTATGGTAATTATATCCTGAAAAGCGTAGCCGGCTGTATGAAGGAATGCCTTTCAGACAAGCAGAGAATTTACCATCTGGTAGCGGATCAGTATGTGATCGTGGATCTGGAAGCTTCCTCCGCAGAAGACGCTGTGGCACTGAAAGAAAAGATTACAGATAAACTTCATAATTTCATAGTAGCCGAAAATTATGAAGCTATATTTTCTATTTCTATTGGTGTTATAGATGCAGCAACATTTTGTGAGGGAACCGAAGAATGCCGCAAAAAGTTTGAATTTGCCTTGAAACAGGCAAAAAGCATGGGTAAAAATGGATTCTATATTTTTGACCAGGATGACTATGAGGTCTTTTTACGAAAAGGAAGAATCATAGCAACACTTCGTAATGCTATTGTGAACCATTATGATGGCTTTGAAGTATACTACCAGCCGATCGTGGACTGTCAGTCCGAACAGATCATTGGAGCAGAGGCACTGATGCGTTTTTCCATGATAACGGAAGAAGGGCGGGAGTTTGTTTCACCGATGGAGTTTATCCCATTATTGGAAGAGACCGGATTGATCATTCCCGCTGGAAGATATATTTTGAACGAAGCTGCAGCAATGTGCTGTGAAATGCAGAAATATATTCCTGACTTCCGGATGAATGTAAATGTATCCTATGTTCAGATCCTGCAAGGCAATGTGGAGCGGGATATTCTGGATGCAATTCAAAAATATTCATTACAGCCGGAATGCTTATGTGTTGAAATGACAGAAAGCGGATTTATGGATATGACACCTTCGTTCTGTAAATTCCGTAAAACTCTGGACAAGAACGGGATTCCCTTTGTGATCGATGATTTTGGAACAGGATATTCGAATCTTCATTGTATCCGTGATATGAATCCAAGTTACGTGAAAATGGATAGGGATTTTACTGCCAAGGCGATGAACAGTGACAGGGATTATGAATTATATAAAAATATCATCCCCATGGTACATAGTATTAACGTCAGGATATGCGCAGAAGGCATCGAGGAAAAAGAATGGCTTCTGAAAATGAAAGAAATGAAGGTTGATTATCTGCAGGGATATTATTTTGGAAGACCATGTGGAAAGAAACAGTTTCTGCAGCAATATGCCAGTGGCATCAACGTTAAATAAAGAGAGTAAGGCAGACTCAGCTATGTGGGGCTGCCTTATTTTATGGTCTTATCAGAAGGATGGATCCATAACGGCTTCTTTCAGTTTTTCCAGGTCATTGGCATCAGGGTGAGACAATGCACAGTCAAAATTCTGGATCAATACATCAAGATTTGCCGGATGATCAGGAGCTTCCTTCATTTTCAAGTAGCGTTCCCGGACAGACTGCGGCATTCTGCCCTGACACATATACTCTCCGACGATAACATTGCTTGCGTCAATGAACTGCTTAACCTGACTCAGAATTTTCCGAAAATAGATATCACTGCCACCAAAGCCTGCAGTTCCAAACAGAAAAATCTGTTTATTCTTTAACTGCGATAATAGCTGTAATGTCTTGGTATCTGCATTTCCCTTATCGGTCCAAAATCCGATATAGAGCAGTTCGGAAGAAGGGATCACTGTGTCGGACACACCGAAATACTCACATTCATCCTGAGGTAATGCCTCGTGGATTGCATCAGCCAGCACCTTGGTATTACCTGTTAAGCTGCTATAAACGATGGAATATTTTTTATTCTTCATATCATGTTGTCTCCTTTCATAGGATCATGAAATTATCATATCGCATTCCTATTTTAGTTCGGAAAGCATGATTTGTCGAATGAATTTTCCATAAACATTTTACAGAGCGAAATGGATAGTTGCTTTTCCTGCTACTTGTGATAAATTAGAGTAAATAATGGTCAAAAAACCATCGACATCCGACCTTTGGCACGTTAGAATTATTTGAAAAAGTAAGCTAAAATACAGGAAAAAGAACAGGTAGAGGGGAAATAGTATAAAAAATAAGATTTTTCACACGTAAGAATGGAGGTTATTATGGAATATTCAGCAATTTATCATGATATGGACAAAAGATTCTGTTACGCAATTGATAAGGATCTGTTTGTGATACGTGTGCAGGTTAAAAAAGATGATATGAAGGAGATCTTCCTTCACTGTGAAGATAAGTATATACCAATGGAGTGCAAGGATACGCGGAAGACTATTCTGATGAAGAAGATTGCCACTTCACAGTTTCATGATTATTATGAAGCACAGCTTCAGATGCATCTGATATGTCTCAGATATTATTTTGAATTTACGGACACGCAGGATGAAAAAATATATTATGGCAATTATGAGTTTTCTAAGGAATGTATCACAAACAGGGACAGAATGTTTGATTGTCCGCAGAATCTTCGGGAAGAAGAAATGTTTGAGGTGCCGGACTGGGCAGCAAATAAGGTCGTGTATCAGATTTTTCCGGCCCGTTTTGCAGCATCGCAGCAGGTAGATAAGGAACAATGGTATAAAGCACCAATTTCGTCTATGGATGATCTGCATGGTGATCTCAGAGGAATAATTGAACATCTGGATCACGTTCAGAATCTGGGAATCGATGTTTTGTATATGACACCTATCTTTAAATCAAATTCAAGTCATAAGTACGATACCATTGATTATTATCAGATCGATCCATCATTTGGAACGACAGAAGATCTCAGGGAACTGGTACAGGAAGCTCATAAGCGCGGAATGAAAATCGTCATGGATGCAGTGTTCAACCATACAGGAAGAGAATTTTTTGCATTTGAAGATATCATGGAAAAGGGAGAAAAATCGAAATATCTGGACTGGTATTATATTGAGAAATTTCCACTTAAAAGTGAAAGAGGAGAGATTCCAAACTATAAATGCTTCGGATACTATGGCGGAATGCCTAAGCTAAATCTGAAAAATCCTGAAGTTGAGAAATTCATTACAGATGTTGCGTGCTATTGGATTAAGGAATGTAATATTGACGGATGGCGAATGGATGTAGGAGACGAGATCAGTCATTATTTCTGGAAGAATTTTAGAAGAGCGGTCAAGGCTGTAAAAAAGGATATGCTGATCATTGGAGAAATCTGGCATTATGCAGGAGATTTTCTTGAGGGAGATGAATGGGATACGGTCATGAACTATCCGTTTTATCTGAATCTGATCGATCTGCTGGCAGATGAAAAGATACAGGTCAGTCAGTTTATACAGAATCTTGGATATTTGAAGGGACGTTTAAATAAAAAATGTTATCCTCTTATGTGGAATCTGATTGACAGCCATGACACAGCAAGATTTTTACATCTGTGTAATGGAAATAAGAAAAAACAGCATCTGGCAGCGGCTTTTCAGCTGTTATTGCCGGGAATGCCAATGATTTATTATGGGGATGAGTTTGCGATGCCGGGAGCAAACGATCCGGATTGCAGGCGCGGTATGTACTGGGATGAAGAATATCAGGACAAAGAGATGTATGAATGGTATAAACAGCTGCTTTGGATCCGAAAAAAACATGCGTGTATTTCAGAAGGCGAACTGATCGGGGCAATTACAAAGGATGAGGAAGAAACAATAGTCCTGATTCGAAAAAATGTCGAAGAGACAATTGCCTTGATTTTTAATTGCAGCAGTAATGCAAAGAACTTTAGCGAGTATGAGGGAAAATATAATTTGCTTAGAGATGAACCGTTTAATGGAAAAGTTGAGGGGCTTGATGCTGCGGTAATCATGCTTTAAGAATATAGAAGAATGACTCCTGTTTGCATATATTATCTGCAGACAGTATAGTCTGTATGGTCAGTCAATTGTTATATATAAATTCTAAGAACTAAGGAAGAACTACTGTATGTTAAATAAAAAAGATTTCTTAAAATATGCATCGACATTAGCATTTCCGATTATGCTCCAAAATCTGATCGGAACATTGGTAAACATTGCAGACACGGTAATGCTTGGATACGTGAGCCAGACTGCCATGTCGGCTTCATCGCTTGCGAACCAGTATACGTTTATTCTTTTCTGCTTATATTATGGAATGGCAACAGGTACTTCGGTTTTATGTGCCCAGTACTGGGGAAAAGGTGATAAAAAGACAGTTGAGAAGATTCTTGGTCTCGCAGAACGTATCTCCCTGATTATTTCTCTTATATTTTTTGTTATCTCTTTTACTATGCCAACGGCAATTATGAAGATTTTTACAAACAGTCCTGACACGATCGCTGCCGGAAGTGAGTATCTGAAGGTGATTTCATTTTCATTTTTATTCATGGGATTCTCACAGATTTTTATGAGCTCTCTCCGAAGCATCGGGAAAATCATGCTGCCGTCGGTTACGTATATTGTTTCGCTTTGTGTCAATGTACTTTGTAATGCATCCTTTATTTTTGGATTGTTTGGTCTTCCAAAGCTCGGTGTTACCGGTGTTGCACTTGGCACTGTGATTGCCAGAATCTCAGAAGTGTTGATTTGTCTGATTTACTCATTACGCAGTTCAGACGTCAGATTCAGAATAAAATATTTCTTTGCAAAATCAGATATTCTGTTTCAGGACTTTATAAAAATTGCCACTCCGGCCGTGATAAATGACGTTGTCTGGAGCTTTGCCAATTCAGCATTTGCAGCAATTCTTGGTCATATTAGTGATGATATGGTTGCAGCAAATGCCGTTGCTGTTATGGTGGTAAATATCGGCGCTATCGCCTGCCGTGGTTTTGCCAACGCTACTACGATCATTGTCAGTCAGGAACTTGGGAAAGACCGCATCGATACAGCAAGAGAGTACGGAAAACGAATGCTTAGAATAACATTTATTGTCAGCCTGATCGGATGTGTCGTTATTCTGGCGATCCGTCCTATGATACTGGATTTCTACCGGGATAAATTAACAGAGACGGCTATTTATTATCTTGGCATTTTTATCATTATGACAACCTGGCGTTTTGTGGGCGAAGGTATTAATACCTGTCTTATATGCGGCTGCTTCAGGGGTGGCGGTGATACCAGATTTGGAATGATCGTAGATACTATATTTATGTGGCTTGTTGCAGTCCCACTTACTTTTCTTGCTGCATATGTTTTTAAACTGCCGCCTGTCTGGGTATACTTTGTCATGACCCTGGACGAGTTCGAAAAAATGCCTGTGGTATTCATTCACTATTTCAGAAATAAATGGCTTACGAACATTACCAGAGATTTTGAGTGATTGCAGTTACCGTAAAGTTTTCTAAACAAGTTGATAAAAAACAAGACTGTCAGATTAAAGTTTCGGTAAATAAGGGGTAACATCATACTCCTGAATGAATTTTACAAATTTAGTTAGCTGATCCGGTACAAAAACACCCTTTTTCCAGATGATACCAAATTTACTGGTGATTTCCGGGGATACCGGGATCACAACAAAATCACGGGGATTGGTAGCGAGAGAGGAATACAAAAAAGCACCACATTTACCACCCCGGACAAAATTAAGGACAGTAACGAGCTGGCTGCAGTACATGTGGACATTTGGTGTGATCCCGGCACTGCGCAGACGGGTGATGACTGTCTGGGTTTGAACAGAGTCCGTATTGAATAAGATAATGGGCTCATCTTTTAACATATCCATTGTAATTTCTTTTTCACCGGCATACCGGTGCGTCTTGGAAACACAGTAGACATATCTGTCTTCCATCATGACATAACTGTTATATTTATCCAGATTATAAAAATCCATATTTGCCATGGCGATATCTAACTGTTCATTGTCGACTAAAGTACGGGCGCGGAGGGAGCCATATTCTAAAAGCTGAATGGGTATATTATACTGTTCCTGAAACTGGTCGGTCACCCGCGGAAAAAATACCGTGCTGATCATAGGAGGAATACCGATCCGCAGCGGGTGCCGCTTTTTTTCAATATTTGAAAAGTCGGTGTACAGTTCCTGCGTCTGTTTTAGAATAAATTCTGCTTTCTGATAAAAAGCCGCACCGTCTTTGGTGAGGGAAATTCTGTTCTTTCCATGGTTAAAAAGTTTCAGATGAAATTCTTTTTCCAGATCCCGGATCGAAGTGGAGATCGTAGGCTGGGAAACATAGAGCGCGTCAGCCGCGCGGGTAATACTATGGTAGCGGCATACCATACAAAAGTATTCTAATTGTGTCAGTGTCATAGAATCCTCCGTCATTGTACAGAAAAATTATACTATAGTTTCAGTATAGGAAAAAACTATGCTGACGTCAAGTATATGAAATGTACATTATACTGAAAATGCGATATGCTGTGTTTACAAAAGGAAAACGACAAGGCCATGTCACTTTTTAACATGATAAAAAAGAGAAAAAAGGAGGTTTTCTATGAGCCCGACAGTAATTACATTAATATTTCTGGCATTTGCCATTATCATGTTTGTTACAGAGAAGATTCCACTCGGTCTGACATCCATGATTGTCTGCATTGGTCTTGTGATTACCGGTGTGTTGAGCGTAAGTGATGCTTTCAATGGATTTATCAACAGTAACGTGATTCTGTTTGTTGCCATGTTCATTGTAGGCGGGGCATTGTTTGAAACCGGTATGGCAAATGAGATTGGAAGTCTGGTAACAAAATTTGCAAAAACGGAACGCAGTCTGATTATCGCAATCATGGTGATTGTGGCAGTTATGAGCGGATTTCTTTCCAACACCGGTACGGCAGCAGTTCTTATTCCGGTTGTAATTGGAATTGCAGCGAAGTCAGGGTATAAGCGGTCAAGACTTTTAATGCCGTTAGTATTTGCAGCAGCAATGGGAGGAAATCTTTCACTGATTGGTGCACCCGGCAATATGATTGCACAATCTGCACTTGAACCGTTGGGATTGAAATTTGGATTTTTCGAGTATGCGATTGTCGGTTTGCCGATTCTGATCGTTGGTATTCTATTTTATGCTACGATCGGATTTAAAATTTTACCGCATCATGACACGACGGATGCAGATGATTCTATTTTTGATGAGTCACAGGATTTTAGCAATGTTCCAAAGTGGAAAAAAGTATTATCGCTGGTGATTCTGATTGCCACCCTGATAGGGATGATTTTTGAAGAACAGATTGGTGTAAAACTTTGTATCACAGGCTGCGTAGGAGCAATTTTATTAATCCTCACCGGTGTCATTTCTGAAAAGAATGCTTTAAAATCCATTGATTTAAAAACTATTTTCCTGTTTGGAGGTACGCTTTCTCTGGCAAAGGCACTCGAGGTTACTGGAGCAGGAGAACTGATTGCAGATAAGGTGGTTGGAGCATTGGGTGAAAATCCTTCTCCGGTACTATTCACTTTTGTGGTGTTTATTCTGTGCTGTATCATGACAAACTTTATGTCAAATACAGCTACTACAGCCCTGATGGCACCGATTTGTATATCCATTGCCCAGGGAATGGGTGCAGATCCAAGAGCAGTTCTGATGGCATGTGTCATAGGAGGTTCCTGTGCCTACGCTACTCCAATCGGAATGCCTGCCAATACGATGGTAGTCGGAGCCGGCAACTATAAATTTATGGATTATGTAAAAGCCGGAATGCCGTTGATCGTCATTGCAACCGTGATCAGCATGATTATTTTACCAATAGCATTTCCATTTTATCCGTAGGATAAAATTTTTATCACGTAGGATAAAATTTTTATCACGTAGGATAAAATTTCACTTTTAAATTATATTATTAAAAAATCTGGAGGAGAAAAATATGTCAAATGAAGTACAAGTAAAGAAACTGACTGATATTATGGCGCAGTTCGTAGGATTTACAGCAAAGAAGCTGCCGGATGATGTTATCGCAAAACTGCAGGAACTGAGAGACAAAGAGGATTCTCCTATGACGAATGTCATCTACGATACCATGTTCCGCAACCAGGAACTGGCATTGAAATTAAACCGTCCTTCCTGTCAGGATACCGGTGTATTACAGTTCTGGGTAAAATGTGGAACAAAATTCCCACTGATTGATAATCTGGAAGCATTACTGAAGGATGCAGTGATGCAGGCTACAGTTGCAACACCGCTTCGTCACAATTCCGTAGAAACTTTTGATGAGTACAATACAGGTAAAAATGTAGGAAAAGGAACCCCTACTGTATGGTGGGACATTGTTCCAAATTCCGATAAATGTGAAATCTATACTTACATGGCAGGTGGAGGCTGTACGCTTCCTGGCAATGCCACGGTTTTAATGCCGGGCGAAGGCTATGAGGGAGTGACCAAGTTTGTATTAGATCGTATGACAACTTATGGATTGAATGCATGTCCTCCACTTTTGGTTGGTGTCGGCGTTGGTACTTCCGTAGAAACAGCAGCATTAAATTCGAAAAAGGCACTGATGCGTCCGGTAGGTTCTCACAATGACAATGCTAACGCTGCTAAGATGGAGAAATTGTTGGAAGACGGTATTAATGCCATTGGTCTTGGACCGCAGGGTATGGGTGGCAATTATTCTGTCATGGGAGTTAACATTGAGAATACCGCACGCCATCCATCTGCGATTGGTGTGGCAGTAAATGTAGGCTGCTGGAGCCACAGAAGAGGACATATTGTATTTGATAAGGACTTAAACTTTACGGTAGATACCCATACCGGTTTTGAATATAAGGAAGAGAACTAATTCAGAAGGGAGAGAATAATTATGGCAGTAGAAATAAAAGATGGTAAGAAAATTCTGGTAACACCTGTATCGGCAGAGGATTTAAAGGATATTCATATTGGAGATATTGTATACCTGACAGGAGATATTACAACCTGTCGTGATGTGGCACACCGTCGTGTTGTAGAAGAGGGAAGAGAGATTCCTGTGGATGTCAGAGATGCTGCAATCCTGCATGCCGGCCCGATTATCCGCCCCTTGGGAGATGACAAATACGAGATGGTATCCGTAGGTCCTACGACATCTATGAGAATGGAAAAGTTTGAGTATGAATTTGTAGAGACCACAGGCGTCCGTGTCATTGTAGGCAAGGGCGGCATGAAGGAAAATACCGAGAGAGCCTGCAAGGACTTTGGTGCAATCCATTGTGTATTTCCTGCAGGAAATGCAGTCGTGGCAGCAGTAGAAGTGGAAGAAATCGTGGAGGCACAGTGGAAAGATCTGGGAATGCCTGAGACTTTGTGGCATTGCCATGTAAAAGAATTTGGACCACTGATCGTATCCATTGATTCTTATGGAAGAAACTACTTTGAAGAGAAGAAAGTGGAATATAATAAAAAGAAAGATGAGCAGGTCGAAATCATCAGCAAACAGGTCGGGTTCATCAAATAAAATCCGAACATAGTAAATATGTGTAAAAAATAAAAGACCTTCTGTGGAAAAAGCTGGATTCATCAAAGGATGAAACAGGCTTCTGCAGAAGGTCTTTTTAATACCATAAGCAATGCTGATCATATACCACGGGCTGGACAAATGCGTATTGTGAAGAAAAAATAATTGACATAGCAGAAGTATTACACTATAATCGTTCTAAAAAGAACAATAAGGAGGCGCAGATGTATTTTTGGGACAAGCATAAGACGATTACAAGCTATTATGAATTACTTTCTGGCAAGGTGTGCGATCAATATGAGTTAACACAGATGGAATACGATATAATTATGTTTTTACATAATAATCCACATCATAATACAGCAGCGGAAATAGTAAGGATCAGAAAGTCAACGAAATCACATGTTTCTTCTTCATTGAAAAAATTGGAAAACAAAGGTCTTATAAAAAGAAAACAAAGTAAAGATAATAAAAAACATATTGAAATTGTCCTTCTGGATGATGCGGCACTTATCGTGGACGCAGGATTAAACGCACAAAAACAGTTTGCACAGAATGTTTTAAGAGGGCTGACAGAAGAAGAAAAGCATGTGTGTATGAATGTATTTGACAAAATTTGTAACAATGCGGAAGAACTATTAAGAGGAGAGAGCAAATGAAAAAGAGTAATTATAAACCACAGATTCCTGATTTGATGGAAGCAGTCTTTGATGCAGTGTATCTGACTTTTGATCTGGCAGCAGCAGCCTTATTTTTTTTATTCTCAAAAGGAAATATCCTGTATGTACTATATGGAATACTGACATTGACACTTTGTGGAGGGGATGCTTTTCATCTGGTGCCAAGAATTATAAGGGCTGTACGTGGAACAAATGATAAAATAAAGAGACAGCTTGGAATTGGATTGCAGGTATCGTCTATCACAATGACGATGTTTTATATTCTTTTAATGTATATATGGAAATATACATTCCCGGAATTAAAAATACCAGTAGTCATTGAGGTTGTTATATGGATATCAGCGGTTATCAGAATTGTGATATGTATGTTTCCGCAGAATAACTGGTGTACAGATGAAGGAAATATGAAATTATCTGTTATAAGAAATGCGGTCTTTGCTGTTACCGGTATAGGTGTAATGATCTTATATCTGATTTCCGGAAATACATATGGATATCATATGACGAGGATGGCTGCAGCCATCATTATTTCTTTTGGATGTTATCTTCCGGTAACACTGTTCAGTAAAACAAAACCGCAGGTCGGATTATTAATGATACCAAAGACCTGCGCATATATGTGGATCATTGTAATGGGGCTTCAGCTTATGTTTTAAGAGCAGTAATATCTGCAGAAAGGCAGGAAATTATAGTGAATGTAGAAAGATTTGTAAAACTAATGACAGGACATTTTGATAACAAAGAACAATTTACAGAAATGAAAGAAGCGGGGAAAATATTTCCATATGCACAGCATGTGAATACTGTCTGTAACGATAAAATAAAAAATCTGAAAAGTTTACACCAGCTATATATCAGGAAAAGGATGGTGTCTGGGAAGGGGGCAGTGTGAGCCAATTTACCCCGGTTATGGTATTCAGGCTGTGGGAGAAGTTTTCAGACACTTGTCTGGAGGTATCCGAAAGTATGGAAGTCCATGGAAAGAGAACATTTGGATATGATGTGCCGATTAGATATAAAAGGGCAGCAAGTGAGGGATAAAGCAGGAAAGTTCATTGGTATTTGCCAGAGCAGAGTCTCTGGGAAAAAGGAGAAATATGATAATGTCAAAAGATGAATATTTAATCACAGATGAGCCCCTTAAAGCACTGACAATATTTGCAATGCCTATGATTCTCGGCAGTTTTTTTCAGCAAGTGTATAATATGGCTGATTCCATCATTGTTGGTCAGTTTGTCGGTTCCTCTGCACTTGCAGCTGTCGGTGCCTGTGCTGCACTGACAAATGTATTTATTTGTGTGGCATTAGGTGCCGGTGTCGGTGCAGGTGTGCTCGTAAGCCGCTATTTTGGTGCCGGAGATTATGGTAAAATGAAAACAATTGTGTCAACATCGTTGGTCAGTTTTCTGATTTTAAGCCTGTTTCTGGGTGGCTTTGGTTTTTGTTTTTCACATTCAATGATGAATTTATTACAGACACCAACTGATATACTGGAGGAAGCAGTACAGTATCTCCGCATTTATTTTGCAGGATTTCCATTTCTGTTTATGTATAATATTTTTTCAACGATGTTTAACTCAATTGGAGAATCAAAAATACCATTGGGTCTTTTGATATTTTCTTCTATTTTAAATATTCTTATGGATCTTTGGATGGTGGCAGGACTTGGTCTCGGTGTGTTCGGGGCAGCTCTTGCAACCCTTATTGCACAGGGGATTTCTGCGGTATTTTCATTTCTGATTTTCTTTTGCCGGATGCGTCAATATAAGAGTCAATTTCAGTGGTTTGATGGTCAGGAATTACATTTGATGCTCAAAATTGCTGTACCGTCGATTCTCCAGCAGTCCACAGTGTCAATTGGTATGATGATCGTACAGGCAGTTGTAAATCCATTTGGTACACAGGCACTCGCAGGTTATGCGGCAACAATGAGAGTAGAGAATGTTTTTTCGTTGATATTTGTGTCCATCGGCAATGCGGTTTCACCGTATGTCTCACAGAATCTTGGTGCAAAGAAAATCAACCGCATCAAAAAAGGATATCATGCTGCGCTGGTATTAGACCTGTGTTTCGCAATTCTTGCCTTTGTAGTTATTGAAACCATGTACACACAGATTTCTTCATTATTCCTGGGTAAAGATGGAACTGACTTAGCATATCAGGTGTCCGGGGATTATATGAGATGGCTGGGCTGTTTTTTCATCTTCATGGGTATTAAGATGGCAACAGATGGAGTTCTGCGTGGACTTGGGATTATGCGCCCATTTCTTATTGCAAATATAGTTAACCTTGCAATCCGCCTGTCTGTTGCCATGATTTTTGCACCATGTTTTGGCATTGCATTTGTCTGGCTTGCTGTACCGGCTGGCTGGTTTGCAAATTTTCTGATTTCTTATATGGCACTTAGGAAATCATGGCCGGTTTCAACAGTCTGTAACAGTGTTGCGAACGGATAGTTACTGTTCACAGGCAGGCATTTTCTGAACTGAAAA
>OGOF01001736.1_pt1 | contig 12502 bp, 12 predicted proteins | sample 1552621 | NCBI WGS metagenome assembly OGOF01 (sample SAMEA2580156, study PRJEB22360) | human gut metagenome | biome: human gut; feature: human-associated habitat; material: faeces | place: Denmark | collected 2008/2010
CTTGAGCAACTTGTCTTTGCCGGTGCCCTGGTAGTAGGCCACCGCACCTTCAACGAGGTGGCCGAGGCAGTACAGTTCGTGATGGTCACGCAGATTGGTGAACGCGCGATCCATGTCGTTCAGAATGTAGCAGGTGTCCAGATAGCCGTTGTCGAGTTGGGCGGCACACACGACGTCGATGGCTTGGTCGGCGGTCTGTTCCAGTGCGGGGTCCGGGTGATGGGCGAGGGAATAGCCGACTGCCTCCACCCACTTGGAGAAGTCGGTGTCTTGGAACACGAAGCCGTAGAACTTGTCTGGGTCGGGATTGGCCGGGTCTTCGGGGAGCGCCTCAAATCCGCGGAACGTGTACTTCGGCGGCACGAACGCCTTGCCCTGGGTATCCTTACGCTTGTTTTGCGCGGCAGCGGCCTTGAAGTTGTGCATGCAGTAGCTGGGGGCCGCGCCGGGGACGTTATCGTTCAGGGCGTTCCACTGATAGGGAATCACAGCCGTGCGCACGAGTTCCTGCTCGGTGCGCCAGAACGAATCGGTGACGGTGACGTTTTTCAGGGCCAGCGGCTTGCTATGCAGCGAAGTCATGACGTACTCCTTTGGACTATGCGACATTCGTCAACAATATGTATCGGTACATATGATACGTGCGCCCGCGCGAGCAGCAAGGTGGACAAATCGTTGGCGGGGTGGAATCGCCGGCGCATATCCGCCCGTACGATTTCGCCCGGTGAATCGCCCGACGAATACACGGCGACTTATACTACCGACGGACCACAAACGTCGCCTACATGAATGGAAGATCAATCATCATGACAGCAAACGCCAGCGCACGGGCCATCAAACCCGAACTTCTGCGTACGTACACCGAAGACTTCAACAAAGACCGCGCCAACCTGATCGCGGCGGACGCGGCGGTTTCGGCCGGCGTGCTCAAGGCGGCCACCGACTATCGCGGCGTACGTGCGCTGCCGCGCGACTTCTCCATCGAACTCAAGCAGGGTTCGATCACCAATCAGGAGCGTTCCGGCCGTTGCTGGATGTTCGCCTCCCTGAACACGCTGCGTTACGAACTCATGCATCGCTGGAATCTTGAGGATTTCGAGTTCTCCGAGACCTACCTGTTCTTCTGGGACGCGATGGAGAAGTCGAACACTTATCTGGAGAACGTGCTGCGCACGCTCGACGAGGCGACCGATTCGCGTCTGTTCGAGGCCATCAATGAGTCGCCTGCAGACGATGGTGGCTGGTGGCAGATGTTCGCCGCACTGGTGAACAAGTACGGCCTAGTGCCCAAGAGCGCCTATCCGGAGTCCGAGAACTCCCGCAATTCCGACGATTTCAAGCAGTACCTCAACTCCAAGCTGCGCGAGTTCGCGGCCGAGCTGCGCCGCCGTTCGGCTGCCGGGGCGTCTGAGGACGAGCTGCGTGCGTTGAAGGACGAGTACATGGGCACCGTGTACCGCATCTGCGCCGTGGCGCTCGGCGAACCGCCGGAGAAGTTCGACTTCTTCGCGCGCCCCAAGGATGATGATGAGGATAAGAAGGGCGAGGCTCGCAAGTGCAAGGCCGAGGCCGACGCAGACGGCAAGGCCGAATCCTGCAAGTGCGGCGAATCCTGCAAGTGCGAGGGCAAATCCGACGCCAAGGCCTGCAAGTGCGATAAGGACAAGTCCGACAAGCCGAAAACCGGCAAGGACGAGCGCCCGCAGATTCGCGAGATCGGCATCACCCCGCTTGAGTTCTACAAGAAGTACGTGCCGGTGGACGTCAACGATTTCGTGACGCTGGCCAACGCCCCGCTCAAGAACCGCCCGTTCAACCAGCGCTACCGCATCCGCTTCAGCGCGAACGTGGCCGAGGCTGGCGATATGGAATTCGTCAACGTGCCGCTGGACGTGTTCAAGAAGGCCGCGCTTGACCAGCTCACCGCCGGCCACCCGATCTGGTTCGCCTGCGACTGCACGCAGTTCGCCCTGCGCAAGGACGGTTTCTTCGACCAGTCCGTGGTGCGCGTCGACCAGCTGTTCGGCACCGAATTCACCGGCGACAAGGCCCACGGCCTCGAATACGGCGACAGCCCGAGCAACCACGCTATGACCTTCACCGGCGTGAACCTCGGCGAGGACGGCAAGCCGAACCGCTGGAAGGTGGAGAACAGCTGGGGCAAGGACGCCGGCAAGGACGGCTACTACGTCATGTCCGACGCCTGGTTCGACCGCTACGTTACCGAGCTCATCATCCGCAAGGAATACCTGGGCAATCGTGCCAGAGCGGCTGTAGTCAAACTCGGGCGCCTTAAAGATGCCGGGGCGCACCGTTGCCATCTGAGGACGGTGGTTAGGGCAAATGATGGTGGCCATCAAGTTGCCGCCAAACGCCGGGCGCGTCTGCTGCAGCAGGCCCGTTTCCGCATCCATCGAAAGCACGGTGCAGTCGGCCGTAAGGCCCGTCTGCAGGCGTACAGCAACGCCAGGCGCCAGCTCGCGGCCAAAGGCGGTCGCACCGTACAGAATGGCCTCGGGATTGTGCTCTGCCACCAAATCGCAGATCAGCCGGGCGTAGACCTCCGCATCGTTCTGGCGCAGACGCTCGTCGCGACAAACCAGGACCTCGTCCGCGCCGGCGCAAACCAGATGCTCCAGGTCACCGAGAGAACCCTCGGGGTCCATACCGACCAGTGCCACCAGACGGCAACCACGGGCGTCGGCAAGCTCGCGTCCCTTGCCCATGAGCTCGTAGGCCACGGGAGTCACCGTATCGTGCTCGTCGGTCTGCGCGAACACCCAAATGTCTCGATATGCATCAAGGTCCACCGCACCAGCGGCCTCGTCACGCTCGATCGAAATGGCACTGACGGGGCAGGCGTCGACGCACCCGCCGCATAGGATGCAGCCGTCGGTTACGCGGGCGCAACGGTTGGGCCGCTCGCCTTCCACTACGATGCCGCCCGAGGCACAGGCACGAACGCAGCGACCGCAGCCGATACAGGCTTCGCTATCGATAATCAGTCCGCTCATCTATGCCATCCCCTCGATAATCTTGGCAAGTTTTGCCGCCTGCTCGGACGTTGTTCCTTCAACGGCCTCGCACGTCTGGTCGCGGTCAGGCACGAACGACCGCACGACCTGTGTCGGCGAGCCGGCAAGGCCGCAGCGCGCGGGGTCGGCGTTCACGTCGGCAGCGTTGACCACGCGCACGTCCACCTCCTCGGCTGCACGAATACCGGCAATGCTCGGCATACGCAGTTGGCCAATCTCCTTGGCGGTCGTCATCGCGCACGGCATCTCAAGATAGACCGTCTCCTCGCCGGCATCGCAGCCGTGAACAAGCGCCAGTGAACCACAGGTCGTAAAGCCCGCGCTCTGCACGCAACTCACGTCGGTCACACAGGGAATCTCAAAGGCACCGGCAAGCTCGGGACCAATCTGGGCCGTATCGCCGTCCACCGCCATCTTGCCGCAGATGAGCAGGTCGAAGTCCTCGTCGAGCGCCTCGATGCCGCACTTGAGGGCATAGGTGGTTGCCAGGGTATCGGCACCTGCAAAGGCGCGGTCGGTCAGCAGCAGTGCGTCATCGGCGCCTCGGGCGATGCAGTCGCGCAATAGCGATTCGGTCGCGGGGATGCCCATCGACACCACCGTTACGCGCACGTCCATGCCAAAGCCGATAAAGTCGTCCTTCAGCGCCAGCGCGCATTCCAAAGCGCTCGCGTCAAAGGGATTAATGACCGCCTGTTTGCCATCGCGCACGATGGTATTGGTCTTGGGGTCCATCTTGACCTCGGTGCTGCCCGGCACCGCCTTGACGCACACCACCATATGGAAATCGCTCATCTTCACGCGCCCCCTTTCTGGACGAGCTCATCCAAGAGCTTCTCCGAAAACAGGTTACCGCGACCCAGCTGCCCGGCAGGATCGAGCTGGAGCTTGAGCCGCGCCGACTCGACCATGGCCTCGTGACCGTACATCGTCTCCAAGAAGCCCGCCTTGATCTTGCCGACGCCGTGTTCGGCAGAGACGGCGCCGCCCATGGCCGTGACCTCGGCCGCCCACTGGGCAAAGAGCTCTCCACCGCGGCGATAGTCCCGTGCATCGCGCGGCAGGATGTTCACGTGCAGATGGTTGTTGCCGATATGTCCCCAGGCGGCAGACTCAAGCCCGCTCTCGGCCAGCGTACGGCGATAGAGGGCAACAACATCGGCCAGGCGCGCGTTGGGCACCGACATGTCCGAGCCCAGTTTGGTGATGGTGGGATCCGTGCGGCGGCGCTCGTCGATAAGCATGTTGACGCTCTCGGGGACCGCATGGCGGAAGAATCGCTGACACTCGCGATCGACCTCGGTGCGCGCGACCCATGTCGCATCGTCACTGCCGCCCGCAAGCTCCAGTACCCACCCCAAGTGATACAGCTCCTCAGTCGCCTGCGCCTCGTCGTCGCAGTCGAGCTCCACATAGACACAGACCTTGGCGTCTTTGTCGAGCGCCGGCAGCGAGGCAAACGCCGTCGACTGCTCGCGCTGGCGACGTAGAATATCCAGGCAGCCGCATGGGACAGGACGGGACGCACGGAATCGGTAAAGGACACGGCCTTGTCTTCGCTATCGAAAAAGCAGCTCACACCCCAAACGACCGCAGGCGCCGCCTGCAGGGCGATCTCGAGCTCGGTAATGACGCCGAGCGTGCCGCACGCACCGATAAAGAGGTCGATGGCGTCCATTTCGTCCGCAACGAAATAGCCTGAGGCATTTTTTGTCTTGGGCATGGTATATCCGGGAAGATCGAGTTCGAGTGCACGGCCCGCTGCCGTCACGAGCGACAGGTGGCGGCCCTGGGCAAAAGCCTCGCCGCGCTGAAGCTCAAGCAAATCGCCATCAGCCAGCGCGACGTGGAGTCCCGTGATATGTGGGCGCATGGGGCCGTAAGCGTAGCTGCGGGCGCCGGAGGCGTTGCATGCCGCCATGCCGCCCAGACAGGCAGACGTCTCGGTGGGATCGGTGGGAAAGAACTGCTCGGGGGCCTCTTGGAACTCCTCGTAGGCCTCAAGCGATGCCTGGTCCCAACCAGCAGTCGGCAGCACCTTCTTGCTCAGCTGCTTGCGCAGCTCCGAGAGCACAACGCCCGGCTCCACGCGCAGCAGAAATTGGCCTTGTTCATCGCGACGAAGGCCCAAGTAGCGATTCATACGGGAAGTATTGAGGATATGCCCGCCGTGGGGCACGGCACCGGCGGCAAGGCCGGTTCGGGCGCCCTGAACCGTTACCGGGACACGCTCGGCATGGAGCTTTTCCAAAATGGCACGGACCTCGTCTTCCGTTGTCGGAAACGAGATGCTCGAGGCCTCGCCCGATGCGCGAGACTCATCGCGACCATACTCTTCGAACTCGTCGGTGAAGGGTTTGATGGTTGCAGACACGCGAACTCCCCCTTTAGCTAACTACAGTGTTTGCAGGGAGATGTTACCGCATCGTTTCGTCGACGTGTTCGAGACCGTCTCCATAATTGGCGATTTTTACGTTCGTGCAATTCGGCGAGCGGCTTGATTTCCTCGGCAGACGATGCTTTTGACACATATGGCCCCGCCGTCGCCGACCGCGCGATTGTCGCTTGAAAAAAGTTGGAGTATTTTTTGCCGCCTTTTACCTGCGGAGACGCCAATCCGTCAAGCATTTGGTCAGAAATTGGTCAAGTAGCGGCTGATACGGTCGGCGTCGACAGCCAAAACCGATAGAGGTTTTGGCCCAGAAGCAGGGAGGTTCCCATGGCATATTACTGGCCCCAGTACGGCATCGCCATCGAAGTCGACGACGATCCCCATCTCCTGCCTTTCGACGAAGAGGCATTCCCCGATACGACGGTCTACCACGTTACCACCGATGTGATCTGCAACCCCGAGTCGTTCTCGGCGCTCGCCCACCACATCGCGCATATCCACGACATCGAGTTCCCTCCCGACTTCGAAGAGCTCGTCTACTCGCGCCGCCTGATGCTTCACATGCTCTTTGGAGCGAACCCGTCCACCTTTGCGCGCATCTACACCGCCAAGGATGCCGCATGAGCGCGAAGAAGCCACCCCACTTTGCAGGCCTGGGTCGTCGCAAGAAGCTCATCGTTGCCTGCTTGGCCATCGTCTGCGCCCTTGTCGCCGTAGGACTATACGCTTGGCAGTCGCAGCCCGTACCCGAGGCGGGCGCTTCGGTCACGACGGCCGAGGGCAAAACGCGTCAGGAAATCCAAGATGAGCTCGACGCCATCGTCCGCGACAACATGATGACGATTTCGGTCGCGCCGGTCGCTCAACTGCAGGAGGACGGCAAGCTGCGCGTCAACGTGCAAAACGTCCAAGACAATAAATTTCCCCAGCGATTCCGCGTCATCCAAAACGACGAGACCATATACGAATCCGATGTGGTCGAGACCGGCAAAACGGTCGAGACATGCCCCGCCGGCGACATCGAGGAAGGTGAGGCGTACATCGAGATCCAGGCGCTTGAGGCCAAGACCTATGACAGCCACGGCAACCCGACACGCGTCAAGGTACGGGTTGAGCAAGCCGAGAACTAGCTTTCCGGTCGACGCGGCACCGCACGCGATTCACCAGCATTCGTCCAATCATCGCGGGGACGGCCCGCGGCGAATAGAAAGGAACGACCATGGACATCACCAGGAATATGAACGGAGCCAGAGCGCTCGTCGTGGGTGCAGGGCTCGCGCTCGCGCTCGCAATGGGCGCCGCCCCGACGCCAGCTATGGCAGCCGGGCGTGTTGGAACCACGAAGGTAATGGTCAAGACCGAGATCGACAACGTTGAGTTCAAAGTTCCGACGGTTATTCCCTTCGTCGCCAAGGCCGACGGCACGCTTCAGGGCCCCTCTGAAGACGCGACCACCATCGACAATCATTCGGCCTACGGCATCCATGTCACCAACATGAAGATCGACGCCATGAACACCTGGACCATTGCCGCCGACGCCAAGGCCGGAACCGCACAGAACTCCATCGACTTTAAGGTCGGCCCCGACGGCGCACTCCAGAACGCCAGCGCCGCAATGCAAGGGACGGGCCTCGATCTTTCCAAGAACGCAGCCTTCGACATGGGCTACCAGGGCATTGCCGGCGGCACGGACAAAATTAAGCTCAAGACAAGCGGAAACGTCGCCCGCGTCACGCGCGACATCTTCCGCGTAACCGGCGAAGGCGATCAGGTTGCAACGATCACCTGGACGGTCGAGCCCGGTGCGCACACGGCATAAGGCCGTCGCCCTGGCCGCCGCCGTCAGCATCCTAGCGTTTGGGCCAGCCATGGCCTTTGCCCAGCAAGAACAGGCTCAGGCCGCCACGCAAGTGACGGTCGACCTCTCGGAGCTCGACCGCGGCGACCGCGAGGAACCGTTGGCGCAGACAGGCGACAGACGATGGCTCTTGGCAGCAGGCGCCACAGCAGCAGGCGCGGGAACCGCCGGCCTCGGTCTGCACATCAAACGCAGCCAGAAACAAAACACGGACAGACCGCACTAAATTAGCTAAGGAGACCCCATGGCATCGAAGAACCTTTTGCCCGTCGTCGCACTCTGCGGCGCGCTCGCAACCGGAACGCCTGTCGCCGCTTGCGCGACTCCCGTCATGGCAGACTCCTTACCAGCAGCCCTAAGCTCCGCACCAAATCCGTCGAGCGCCATTGCGTGCAAGCGTTTTTCGATCGCACAGGCCGCAAGCTCAACCTCGGGATGCCTTCGTCGTAATACGGACGGCTCGATAGTCGTGGATATCAATCGTTCGAACAAGACGAACGGCTCCCAGGCGGGATGCGCCATCTGCACGTGGCGCTCGGTTGTGCTCGATGCAGATGGCGATCCATGCAATTTAGAGCTGCGCATCGACATCGCTTCGGTCGATGACTCGGCGAACGGAGCGAAGGTCGCCTTCGACGGTACGTTTTTCGAGAAAGGAGGCGGTATATGTCTGGGCTGCGCCGCCGCGAATGCAGACGATGCGCAGCCCACCCTCTCATTCACGGCATCGTTGCGGCTGACCAAAGCCGGTACCGATGCCATCGCGGCGGGAAAAGCGTCCCTGCTGTTCTACGCCGTCAGCACCAAAGACACAGACGCTCATTTCGAGAAGCCAGCCAGATCACTCAGCCTTACACGAGGGATAGAGGCAGGCCCTATTGAAATCGATGCCCACGCGCAAAGCAGGCAATGCATTCTTGCCGACCCGGCGCTTCTCGAAATGGAGTGGAACGGATCCGGAGCCATCGGAATTCTCCCCTCCGCGCTTGACGCCAAGACGCTCCCCCCAAACGACGAACCCATCAACGCAACCATACAAGAGGAGAGCGCGGTCAAAGAAGCAGGTGCGGGCGACACGCCGTCGCCGACAAACGGCGTCCCAGCTTCTTTCGAAGCACCGAATGAGCCCGCTGCCGATCCAAACGATCCCGAGCTCGCGGACAGCCTGGGGCTTGCTGATCCTCAAGAGATCGATGAAGGTAACTGCTGCGTGCTTGCCGCGCTCGACCACACGGAGGTCATCGACGCTGCGAACATCGAAGTTGCCGCCGCCAATCAGCCCGTCCGCAAGTCGGCTATCATCGCATTTCCTGAATCCATCGAAGTCGTCTTTTTGCCATCGGGCGAGGTCGTGGCCCCAACACTACTCACCTTGTTGGGCGCCAAGAATACTCGAAACGAAATTAAAAAGGTCACGGTTGTCGACCCTGCAACCACCGCCAAGCTGCGTCTATACGCCGTTGCTCCAGACGGAGGCAAGACCCTGGAATTCGATGGCGACACACTTCTAGCTTGGCGACGTCTGGACATTATGGAAGACGTCTCGTACCAGATCGAGCTCGAAGGGTTTGATCGCGCCCGCGATGCCAATATCATCGCCGCGGCTATTGAATTCCCGCAGCGGCTTATGACACTGCGCTTTGAATACTATCCCTATGTCCCGACAACCACCTGAGGCTTAAATGCTGCTCGTCGTTGGTAATACCACTTATATAACGTATTAGATGAGTCGCGATGTACCTCGCATTTCGTTCTGCTACGATTGCCACGTTGGCATCAATACAGGAGGGCTCATGCCGGGCTTGGGAACAATCATCAACGTTGTGCTTTTAGTTGCGGGCGGTCTTTTAGGATTAGCGGGCGGCCGCTTCATTACACCGCGCATCCAAGACACGCTCATGAAAGCATCGGGGCTGTGCGTCCTGTTTATCGGCCTGGGCGGCACCATGCAAAAGATGCTCATCATCGATGGAAAGGCGCTAGCGACCACCGGTACCACCATGCTCATCGTCTCGTTTGCGCTCGGTTCGCTCATCGGCGAGGCCATCAACTTGGAGGCCGCCATTGAGAACCTTGGCGAATGGCTCAAGCGTAAAACCGGCAGCGAGGGCGATAACGAGTTCACCAACGCTTTTGTCTCGACTTCACTCACCGTGTGTATCGGCGCCATGGCCATTGTGGGATCGATCCAGGACGGCCTGCTCGGTGACTGGTCAACGCTTGCCCTGAAAGGCGCATTGGACTGCATCATCGTCTGCACCATGACGGCGTCGCTCGGACGCGGCTGCATCTTCTCGGCCCTGCCCGTAGCCGTGTTCCAGGGAACGATCACGTTGTTTGCCGGCGCGCTCTCCCCCATCATGACCACAGCAGCCCTCAACAGCCTTTCGCTCGTAGGCTCCATGCTCATCTTCTGCGTCGGCGTCAACCTCATCCGTCCTCAGACCTTCCGCACGGCCAATATGCTTCCCTCCGTCGTCATCGCCGTCATCTACGCCCTCCTGTTCTAAATCTATCAACGCAGCGGTATCTCGAACACCTGTTTGATGCTGTGCTATGATATGAGGTCACCGTAGCTGCGTTCGAGAGGAGGAGCGGTGGCCGACCAGGACATCAAGATGCTCATCGAGCGCATTATGGCCGAGGCCCGGACCCATCAGTCTGCCCGCTTCTCACATGAAGTCTACGCAGACGAGCCGATTCTCAAAACCGGCCGACAGATGCAGAACTTCCTTCCCGACCAATACCGCAAGATGCGTGAGATATCGCGTTGGCGAGAAGACCCCAAGGGCGGCGCGGGCCGTTGGCTTTCGGAAGCCGAGCTTTTCTACCGCCAGGGCCTGCTGATGGCCGACTTTGAGGACGACTGTCCCTACAACGGCACCTTTAAATCGTACTTTCCCACCTACAATGCCATGAGCGACCGGCAGTTGCACGGCTACTTTACCTGGCGTGCCCAAGTGCGCCGCGGAACCGTCGAGGAAACGTCTACGTCCTTTGCCTTTCTGTATCTCTATGAGCTGATTTGCGGCATTGGCGTAGATGACCCGCTCGATGGTTTTAACAAGATCAAGGCTTTTTGGGATGTCTATCGCGCCTTCGAGCCCGGCATCGACCGATTTGCACGCGTGTGGCTGCAGGATTACGCCGTGTTCCACGGGCTCGACCCCAAGCTGCTTCGTGACTCTAAAACCGTCATGTTCGATAACGCCCTTATCGAGCTGCGACGCGCGGCACGAGACCTTGTACCGGCACCGGCACCGTCCGGCCAGACCCCCAAACGTCGCAAAACCTCCGAGCCCACGCTCCCCCTTCCGCCCGATGAGGTGCGCGAAGAGCGACTCATGGCCGCCATCAACGCCCTCTCCACGTACAACCTAAGTAACTCGCGGCTCGACCGCAGCCACCACCGCGATCTGCGCCACGTGGCATGCGCCGTGTATGTCCGTATGGCGCGCTACTATGACACGCACCGAAAGACCGGCATCGTGGCGAGTTTATTTGGGGAGGAGACGGCCATGCCCTACACCATGTTTGCCTCGGCCGTATTCTTTGCGCCCGAGCGCCACGAGGACTGCGAATACCGCCTGGATCCTATCCATATCTACCGTTGCCAAAACGGCTTTTGGGAATGCATGCGTATCCACGGCAGCAGGCAAAAAAGCAGCAAACTCGGCGAAATGATGCGCGCCTGCGACCAACGCCTACGCCTGGCGCTGGACCCCGCCCATCCCCTTAAGGAAGAAAAGGTCCCCAAATATCTGGCCAAGATTATCGATGACGAGATTGTGGCATGGCTTTCGTGGGACGCCGCACACCAGCCCGTCAAGATCGAGATCGATTTGAGTCAGCTGGGACACATTCGAAGCGCCGCCGCACAAACGCGTGAGGCGCTTTTGATTGATGAGGAGCGCGAGGACGATGTGCTCGCAGAGGTCGATACGGTGGACTCCGAGCAGCCGAAAGCCGAGCCCGCAGCAGGCGCGTTTGTCGAACCGGTCGTGGCACCCATTCGGCAGGACTTGACCGACGAGCCGACCATATCCACCGAACAGTTTGGTGTCGTGGCACCGCTTCTCGCGTCAACGTCAGCGTTCGCAGCCGCTGCGCCCGCTGACGCAACGAACGAACTCGCGCCCGCCGCAGACGCCTATCTCCGCGCGCTGCTCGAGCACAACGCAGTACAGGCGGAATCGGCGCAGAGCGAGGACATGCTCGTCGATACCATCAACGAGGTGCTCTTTGACCTGGTGGGCGACACCGTAATTGAATTTAGCGCGGCAGGGCCGCAGATTATTGAGGACTACGAAGCAGACGTGAGAGGATACCTAGACCATGAGTGATACCGCATCCGCAGCACCCCGCGTGCCCAAGCGCGTCGCTGCCGTCATTCTCAACTCGCTCAAGGGCGGCGTGGTCCCGCGCATCGGCCTTCCCTACATTACCGTAGGGCGCGAGGTCGAGATCCGCGCCCTGCTCACCGATCTGAGTCTCATCGCCGACGGTGGGGCGAGTTTCCGCTTCCTGGTCGGTCGCTACGGCGCCGGCAAGAGCTTTTTGCTCCAAACCATCCGAACGCATGCCATGGGCGAGGGATTCGTCGTCGCCGATGCAGACTTATCCCCCGAGCGCCGTCTGCAGGGCGGGCAGGGGCAGGGCCTTGCCACCTACCGCGAGCTCATACGCAATATATCGACCAAGACGCGCCCCGAGGGCGGTGCGCTCAACCTTATTCTTGATCGCTGGGTCGCCTCGTGCGCCGACGTCGATGAGTCGGTCGTCAATGCCCAACTGGCCCCGCTCGAGGAAATGGTCCACGGCTTCGACTTCACCCGCATGCTCCGCCGCTATCGCACGGCCGTATCCGAGGGCGACGAAGAAGCCATGAGCCGCGTGACCAAATGGATCCGCGGCGAATACCGTACCAAGAGCGAGGCTCGCGCCGAGCTGGGCTCCTCGACCATCATCAGCGATGACGACTGGTACGACTACGTTAAGCTCATCGCGCGTTTTTTGGTCTGCAGCGGCTACAAGGGTATGTTGGTGCTCATCGACGAGCTCGTGAATCTGTATAAGATTCCCAACGCCATCACGCGCCAGTACAACTACGAGAAGATCCTGACCATGTACAACGACACGCTCCAGGGCAAGGCGCAGTACCTGGGCATGATCATGGGCGGCACGCCAACCTCCATCGAAGACCGCCGCCGCGGCGTG
>OGOF01001752.1_pt1 | contig 12394 bp, 7 predicted proteins | sample 1552621 | NCBI WGS metagenome assembly OGOF01 (sample SAMEA2580156, study PRJEB22360) | human gut metagenome | biome: human gut; feature: human-associated habitat; material: faeces | place: Denmark | collected 2008/2010
ATCGACGGGGCGCCGACCTCCTTTTTCATCAATGCGGATATGCCACTGAAGATCGGGAAAACCAATCATGGCATCGGGATGGTCGTCTTTACCGAAGGAATCGGGCTTTTCGTCAATACACATGTCAATTTGCAGTATGCCTATAAACAAAAACTGTTTGGCGGTACGCTCAGTATCGGAATGCAGTTCGGAATGGTAAACCAGTCGTTTGACGGAGAAAAGGTCTTTTATCCGACCAGCCAGTTCCACCAACAGGAAGACCAGGCAATTCCAAAGACGCAGGTGAGCGGAATGGGCTTCGACTTGAACGCCGGGCTTTACTATCACCGCAAGAACCTCTATGCCGGTTTGGGCGTCACGCACTTGAACAAGACGGAGATCATATTGGACGAATATTCTTCCATGTATCTCGCCAGCACATATAATTTGATAGCCGGATACAATATTCAGTTTCGAAATCCGTTGTATGAATTACAGCCGTCTGTATTCCTGAAAACAGACATGCAGAGCTTCCAGGCGGACATAACCGCCCGGCTGTTTTATAATAAGATGTTTAACGGAGGTTTTTCCTGGCGTGTGAATGAGTCGCTGATCCTGTTGTTAGGAGCCAAGATCGGGAGTTTTCAGGTAGGATATGCGTATGATTTTCCGATCTCTACCATACCCATCTTGAAAGCCACGAGTGGAAGCCACGAGTTGGTAGTGAGCTACAAGTTGAAGTTGAAAAAATCGAAGTCAGGAAAGAATAGACATAAAAGTGTACGTATATTATAGTATATGAAAAAAGTATTGTTAGTACTTGCGGCAGTAGCCCTGTTTACCTCATGTGGCAAAACCCTTTCCGGTGGCGGGGGCGAAGTGACAGGGGTACGATCGGTGGCGTTTAACGAACCTGCCCCTTACGGGATGGTTCTGATCAAAAGAGGCTCATTCGAGATGGGACCCGCAGATAAGGATTCCTTGTGGGGGATCAATCCTGAAACGAAAGGCGTCTCTTTCGATGCTTTCTGGATGGACGAGACAGAGGTGACGAATGCCAAATACCGTCAGTTCGTGTATTGGGTGCGCGATTCCATTATCCGCGAACGTCTGGCCGACCCGGCTTATGGCGGCAATGACCTGTTTAAGATTACTGAAGATAAATATGGCGAACCGGTGACTCCGCATCTGGACTGGAGCCGCCCGATTCCTTGGAAACGTGCCAATGAAGACGAGATACGGGCAATCGAAAGTGTCTACACCGTAAATCCGGTGACCGGCGAAAAGACGTTGGATCCGAAACAGATGGTCTATCGCTACGAATGGTACGACTATACGTCAGCAGCCCTTCGCAAACACAACCTGGACCCGGCAGCCCGCGTGCGTAACACCGATATCCAGGTCGACCCTGACGAAGTGATCATGATATCCAAAGACACGGCCTACATCACCGAGGAAGGCGAGATCGTGAACGAAACCATCACACGACGGCTCAGCGGGCCGTGGGATTTCCTCCACACCCGTATCGTGAATATCTATCCGGACGAAAGTTGCTGGGTGAACGATTTCAACAATGCTTACAACGAACCTTATATGCGTATGTATTTCTCGCATCCGGGCTATGACGATTATCCTGTGGTAGGCGTTTCCTGGGAACAGGCGACAGCATTCTGCGTATGGCGCACCAACCTGTTCAAGGAATCTCTGAACTTCCCCAGCGGACAGGCTCTCGAACCGTTCCGCCTGCCGACCGAAGGCGAATGGGAATATGCGGCCCGTACAGGCAAGAACGAAAACAAATATCCGTGGGCAGGCGACGAGCTGGTGAGCGGAAAAGGTTGCTTCTTGGGCAACTTCAAACCGGGCAAAGGCAACTATACGGAAGACGGTCATCTGATCACTTCGCGTGTCGGCTCTTTCGCTCCGAACGAATTCGGCCTCTATGACATGGCCGGCAACGTGGCGGAATGGACATCGACTTCTTATTCCGAATCCGGACCGAGCCAGATGAGCGACATGAATCCGGATCTGCGCTACAATGCCGCGAAGGAAGACCCGTATGCCATGAAGAAGAAGGTCGTACGCGGCGGTTCCTGGAAAGACGTGGCACAGTTTATCCGTTCGGATATGCGCACCTTCGAATACCAGAACGAAACGCGTTCATACATCGGTTTCCGTTGCGCCCGTACACAAATCGGTTTTTCGAGAGCAAAAGGTAAAAAATAACGCAGGGGCGGAGTTCACCCGCCCTCTCTAATTAACGAATATACATTATATCATGGGAAAATATAGAAGATATAAAAACAGAGTAGAAATGTACCTCGCCAGTGAAAAAGGCAAGCGGGTACTGAATTTCTGTTATAGCTGGGGAGCCTCCATCGTTATTATAGGCGCCTTGTTCAAGTTGTTACACTTGCCGTATGGTAACCAAATCCTGTTTGTGGCCATGACGGTAGAAGCATTGGTATTCTTTATCTCCGCTTTTGAAAAGCCATTCAACGAATATCACTGGGAAGAAGTGTTCCCGGTTTTGAAATCGAAGAACCCGCTCGACCGTCCGGATTTCGCCAACACGCCTATGTCCAATCTGGTCAATTCGCCTGAGAATACGACCGACGACGAGGTTGCTGGCGGATTGAATATCAACTTAGGCGGCAAGCAGACTACCGGACTGGGCAATCTCGGCCTGGATGTGAGCGAAGAAGATACGAAAAACCTTTCCGACAGTATCAAGAAACTGAGCGCCGCCGCCGAACAGATCTCCAAGATGGCGGAACTGACGGAAGCGACGCAGAAATATCTGGAACAGCTTTCGGGTATGTCCGAGAATATGGAACGTTTCAGCCAGGTGACGCATTCGCTGACCGACGTTTCCGACACACTTTTGAACTCGTATAAGAGCATTACGGATAATTCGGATGGCATCAACCAGAATTCCCGCGGTTACGTGCAGCAGATGGAAATGCTGAACCGCAACATCTCCGGCTTGAACACGATCTACGAAATACAGTTGAAGAGCATCAGCTCGCAGATCGAATCGATCGAACATATCAACAGTGGCTTGAGCCGCATTCGCGAAATGTATGACGGCTCCGTTGTCGACAGTTCCGTGTTCCGCAACGAAACGGAAAAGATGACGCGACAGTTGGCCGAATTGAACCAGGTATACAGCCGCCTGTTGCAGGCTATGACGGTCAATATGGGATACCAGCAACCGCAGCCGGCACAGCAGCAGAATTACCAGCAGGCCTATCAGCAACCGTACGGATATCAGCAGCAGGCTCCGTATACAAACAACCCAATGAAGTAATCGGATATGGCAGGAATAGCAAATAATCCCAATTCGCCCCGTCAGAAGATGATCAACCTGATGTATCTGGTGTTCATCGCCATGATGGCACTCAACGTGTCGTCGGAGGTACTCGACGGTTTCGAACTGGTGGAAGGCAGCTTGCGTACTTCTATCGATAATACCTCGACCCGTAATGAGATCGTTACAGAGGAACTGAAGGCTTATTATCAGACAAATCCCGAAAAAGTACGTGAATGGTACGAAAAGGGGACAAAGGTGAAGGAGGCTTCCGACAGCCTGTACAATTACGTGCAGGATCTGAAAGTGCGTATCGCGCAGATTGCCGATGGTAAGGATGCCGATGTCAATAATATCGATCATAAGGACGACCTCGAAGCGGCTTCCCGCGTGATGCTGTCTCCCGTTTCGGGCGAAGGCAAGAAATTGCGCCAGAGCATCGAAAAATACCGGACACTGATGGGCGAGATGGTGGAAGACTCGGCCAAGACGCGCATCATCGAAGCCAGCCTGTCGACAACGCCGCCTCACAAGGCCGGTATCAATACTCGCACTTGGGAAGAGGCTTTGTTCGAGAATATGCCGGTGGCGGCGGCTGTTACCTTGCTGACGAAATTGCAAAGCGATATCCGCTATGCCGAAGGTGAAGTGTTGTCCAACCTGCTGAGCAGCGTCGACATGCGCGACTATCGTGTGAACCAGATCACGGCACAGGTGATTCCGGAAAGCCAGATCGTCATGCGCGGCAGCCAGTACAAGGCCAATATCGTCTTATCGGCTGTCGACTCGACGAAACGTCCGACCGTCTATGTGAACGGCAAGGAATTGCCTTATGATGCAAACGGCATGTTTACGGCTGTAGCCGGTACTCCGGGCACTTATCCGGTCAAAGGATATATCGAAATGCCGGGTAGCGACGGCAGCGTGATGCGCCGCGAGTTCGAAAGCGAATACTTCGTGACGGAACCGAGTGCGACGGTAGCGCCGATGCTGATGAATGTGTTGTATGCCGGAATCGCCAACCCGATCCGTATCGCCGTGCCGGGTGTGCCCAGCGGCAACGTGACGGCAACGATGACGAACGGAACACTGGTCCGCAAAGGCGACCAATGGGAAGCCCGTCCGACAACGGTTGGAACAGACGCCATCATTTCCGTCCATGCTAAAATGGCGGATGGGCGCAGCGTCGAGATGGCGAAAACGACTTTCCGCGTACGTGCCCTGCCCGACCCGATGCCTTTTATCGAATATAAGGACCAGAACGGCAATATGCGCAAGTTCCGTGGCGGTCAGTTCTCCAAACGCAATTTGGTGGAAGCCGACGGCATCCAGGCGGCTATCGACGACGACCTGCTGAACGTGCCGTTCAAGGTGTTGAGTTTCGAGCTGACTTTCTACGATTCGATGGGCAACATCATTCCGGAAGTCACGCAAGGCAACCAATTCTCGCAGCGTCAGAAAGATTATATCCGCCGTCTGGCAAGAGGCAAACGCTTCTACATCACGCATGTGAAAGTATTAGGTCCGGACAATAAGGAACGTATCATTCCGACCGTCGAAGTAATCGTCAATTAACATAACGTAGGGACGAGGTCTGCTCGTCCCGTAATGTATAAAGATATATGAAACGTTTATATTACATAGCAACCCTCGCCATCGCCCTGTTCGCCTCCCTCCCCATACAGGCACAGGAAGAGGCCGGCAATACACAGCAACAGCAGCAGAGACGTCGCGGTCCCGAAGCAAGCCGTGGCGCCCGTGAAGAAGAGAAGAAAGAGAACGGCATGCCCGAACTGACCGTCCGAGCACAGGATATGAACGAGCGAATGACGCAGCATATCGGCAACGCTCGCTGGATGCGTGTCATCTACCGCCAGATCGACCTTACGAAAGAACAGAATGCTCCTCTATACTATCCCACCCAACCGATGAACGGGCAGATGAACTTGTTCTCGATCATCTTCCAGCTGGTATGCGAAGGCAAGTTGTCCGCCTATGAATACCTGGACGGTTACGAGGATTTCAGCGACAACCGCAAGCTCGACTTGAAAGTCATGCTGGACCGTTGCCGTATCTTCTACGAAGAGACGCCAGGCAAAGACAACGAACCTGCCGGTTTCGTCGTGAACGAAAGCGATATTCCTTCCGGCGATGTCCGCTCCTATTACATAAAGGAAGCGTGGTATTTCGACCAGAACAACTCCGTATTCGATGTCAAGACATTGGCGATCTGTCCGATTCTGACAATCGTGGACGATATGGGACAGAACACCATGCCGATGTTCTGGATTCCTTATGAAAATTTGCGTCCCTATATCAATACCGCCTATATCATGACGTCCAACATCAACAACGCCATGACTTTCACGCTCGACGACTATTTCCGTCGCCGGATGTTCCAGGGCGATATCTTCAAGACGCAGAATCTGATGAACCAACCTCTGCAAGCCTACTGCCCGACACCCGATTCGATGAAACGCGAGCAGGAACGTATCGAGAACCAGCTGATTACTTTCGAAAAATCTCTCTATCTGCAACCGGACACAGCTCAGTTGGCAGCTGATACAAAAGGCAAGAAATCTAAAAACGCAACCGTTTCCGCCCGTGGCAGAAAGACGGAAGCCGCAAAAGAGAGCAAACAAAAAGAGGTCAAAATCAAAGCTCCAAAAGCCCAGAAAAGCGCTCCGGTCCGCAGCGTACGCCGTCGCCGGTAATTACCTCTACAATATCCAAAACATAAAAGAGGCGTAGATTAGTGATGACTCGAATGACATCTGCTAATCTACGCCTCTTTTATGTTTCGTCGAAGAGGGATTACAACTTATGTATCACCTTCATCAACTGATCTCCCAAGCCGATTGTGTAGCCTTGTGAAACGAACACTACACGGTTGAAAGTGTCGGCAATGATGAAGATTGGCAGTGTGTTGGCGTTCTGCAACTTCATAGCTGCGGCGATCTCCTTCTGAATTGTTTTGTCGATATCTATGCCATATGTGATGGTAGTTGGCAACTCTCCGAACTCCTTCGGATCGAAGTTCTGGAAGCCTTTTTCATCGGGGAACAACAAAACCATGCCGCGGCCCCATTCTTCAAGGTCCTTCTTTACGGCAGCGATGTCACGCATGGCATGGTTGGTCGGTTCCTGGCGCGCTCCGAGGACAGCGACAACATAATAGCCGCGGCCGGTGGTAGCCAACAGACTCGTTTCCTCGCCGTTATCAGCCCGTTTGAATTTGTTTTCGGAGTTGAAGTTGCCGATGACTTGTACATCGTCCTGGCTCTCACGCATCTCCAGTTTGATATCACTCGTCTTGCCTGGTTCTACGTTGAAGAAAGACATTTCGGCCAGTACGCTACCGTTTGCCATACGTGTTCCGGTTACCAGCATATAATGGCCCTCATCCATAGAAAGCGGCTTTTTCAACAGAGCACTCCAAGTATCACCGTCCCCCATATCCACATCGCCCGATTCGAAGTTAAGTGTCTGCAACTTGCCGGTCGGCAACACTTTCGCAATCGTGAAATGACTGTAATATTTCGGGTCCTGCAATGCTTTGATCGGCTGGTAAGAAGCGACGACCTTACCTTGCTTGGCAACCGTCTGCTCGGCAGCTTCGAAGTCTACATCCACCCAGTTCAGACCTTTCGCATATTGCACTTTTCCCGCCACTGGTTCGATACGTGCCGGAATACCGATGCTACGACATACAGCGACGAAGAATATATCGCGGGAACCTTTATCGGCCACGCGCGATTTCCATACGCCCATCGGCATAATCGGAATGCGTTGCGGATTCAGGCTGTCATTGATACTGATATTTTCCTTCACCCAGTCTACAATTAATTGCGGATCAGCTTTAGCCTTCTTCACTAATGCCGAATCGACGTTGGCGGCGAAAAACTTCCTGTACGGCGTCAGGAACTCGTTTGCCACACGCGGATTGAGGATATATTCGGTAAACAGGGAACTTTGCACAGCCTGGGCATTGTTCAGATGGTCCGCTAACACGGAGGCCGGCGTATCACGCAAGTCCTTGGCAGAGATAACATTCAGCAAATCCATCGCCATCGGACGTTTGTCGGCAGGCGCATCGCGAAGGAACTTCTCTATCTCACGCCAATTTCCCCGGCTGCCGATCATGAAATCGGCTGTTTTCAGCGGGTCGATACCTAATTCTTTGGCAAGTGCTTCCGCTTTCTCTTCCGTATAAAAAGTGCCCACATATTTATTACGGATCACATCCTCTTCGTGCAAACGCTTGGCGTTGGCCTCTTTCTGTTCGTCCGTCACGCAGGCGGCAATGGAACCGTCTACCGGAGGAATGACATCAAGCGTGACGGTTTCGATGTCACCCGGTTTCTTGTCGAGAGTGATTGTCACGTTATTGTCTTTTCCGAACGACACCTTGCTATATCCGAACTTGCCGTCCTTAGTCGCCCATACCAGCATATCACCTTTACCGGCGGAAAGGAATGCCTTCCCTTCAGCATCCGCCTTCTTATTGGCTACGGAATAGAACTCGGCATAGTTATATATTTTGAACTCGACATCGGCTCCGGCAGCCGGCTGGCCGTTTTCATCCACAATGGTGATCGTTGCTTTGGCCGTCGGGGCATAATTGTCGATCACGTTGATCTCGGTGTAACCGTCGGTTACGTCCATGACTTCTTCCGGTCCGTTGTATTTACCGAATACTTTCGTGTGCATCAGCATACCACGGTAAGCCGGTCCGTTGAACCACCCCAAGTTAAGTACCGGTTCCGGTTCACAGGCTCCGAGGAAATACCATTTACCGTTTACCCAAGCTTCCACCCAAGCATGGTTGTCGTCGGTATGCGCCCAACGCGGCGTATAGACCTGACGGGCCGGTATGCCGACCGAACGAAGGGCGGCTACGGTAAACGTCGACTCTTCGCCACAACGCCCGTAAGCGGTCTTCACGGATGCCAAAGGCGAACTCGTCCGGGCGTCCGACGGCGTATAGATCACTTTCTCGTGGCACCAATGGTTCACTTCCAGCACGGCGTCATACAAGGACAAGCCCTTCACCCGGTCTTTCAATTCTTCATAAAAGATCATGCGGCTCTCGTCCAGATTCTCGTTGTTGACCCGCACGGGAAGTACGAAATGGCGGAAGATGTCTTCCGGTATGCTGTCTCCCCAAGGCATTTCCACCCGTGCACGAAACGAACTGCGGATATTGTCGAGATACAGTTGCCCGTCATAATCCGTGATATCTCCGATCGGCATATAGGCATACAAGAAAGTAAGCGCCTCTTTTTCGTCGGACGTCATCTTTTGGTTAAAGACTGAAAAAAGGTTTCCGTCCGGCAGAGCGGCCTGCTTTGCCCGGAAGTCATTCTCCACTTCGGCGCGGAACGTATCGTCCGAAATGAAATGTTGCTGCCTATTGCACGAAGTTCCCGCGAGGAGAACGAACAATAGTAGGAATAGATTTGTTTTAATCATAGCGTTAATTTTATCAGCACAAATATAGTGAATATATTTATTAGTCAGTAGATAACCTTGTCTTTTAAGTGTTAAGCTGTTGTGCATATCGTTATTTTTTCTTTACTTTGAAGTGACAAAGTATAGAGTAAACCGTTATTATCAGCCTATGTTCCACGAATTACAAATCTTCGAGAATCCGGAAGCAATCCTGTTGGTTGCTTCGATTATCTTTTTCTTCAGTATTATTGCCGGTAAAGCCGGTTTCCGTTTCGGCCTTCCCGCCTTGCTTCTCTTTTTAGGTGTCGGAATGCTGTTCGGCAGCGACGGCTTAGGCATTCAGTTCAGCAATCCCAGTGCAGCACAGTTCATAGGCATGTTGGCGTTGAGTATCATCCTGTTTTCCGGTGGTATGGATACTAAGTTTACAGAAATACGTCCGATATTAACTCCGGGTATCGTGCTCTCCACCGTTGGAGTGCTACTTACGGCTCTGTTCACAGGGCTATTTATCTGGTGGCTCTCCGGTATGAGCTGGAGTAATATCTACCTGCCAATCACGACCTCACTACTACTTGCGTCTACTATGTCATCAACAGATTCTGCCTCCGTCTTTGCCATTCTCCGTTCACAGAAAATGAATCTTAAACACAACCTCCGTCCGATGCTTGAGCTGGAAAGCGGTAGCAATGACCCTATGGCTTATATGCTTACGATTGTTCTCATACAGTTCGTTCAGTCTTCCGGCATGGGAGCCGGTGCCATATTAGGCTCTTTCTTTATTCAGTTTCTGGTAGGTGCCGCTGCCGGTTATGTACTGGGTAAACTGGCCATATTGATCCTCAACAAAATCAACATTGATAATCAGTCACTCTACCCCATCCTCCTTCTGTCATTTGTATTCTTCACGTTTGCTATCACCGACAGACTACATGGAAACGGTTATCTGGCAGTATACATTGCCGGTATAATGGTAGGTAATAATAAGATCATGTTTCGAAAAGAGATTGCTACCTTCATGGACGGACTCACCTGGCTTTTCCAGATCATCATGTTCCTCATGCTCGGCTTGCTTGTCAATCCGCACGAGATGCTCGAAGTAGCTTGTGTAGCATTGCTTATCGGGGTATTTATGATTGTCATCGGTCGTCCGTTAAGTGTGTTTCTCTGCCTGCTCCCATTCCGGAAAATAACATTCAAGTCGCGGTTATTCGTGTCATGGGTAGGATTACGCGGAGCTGTTCCGATTATCTTTGCCACTTATCCGGTAGTAGCCAATGTGGAAGGATCAAATGTTATATTCAATATCGTATTCTTTATTACCATCATCTCTCTGGTAGTACAGGGAACTACTGTTTCTTATGTAGCACGTTTGCTTCATCTCTCCACTCCGCTCGAGAAAACCGGAAATGACTTTGGAGTAGAATTGCCCGAAGAGATAGACTCCGATCTTCGCGACATGACTGTAACACAAGAAATGATAGAGAAAGCCGATACGCTGAAAGATATGAATCTTCCGAAAGGTACACTCGTCATGATCGTAAAACGTGGAGATGAATTCCTTATACCGAACGGAAGTCTGAAACTACATGTAGATGATAAGCTACTACTCATTTCAGAGAAGAGTAAAGAATAAAAATCCCTCTTCGATGAGGATGTGTCAAAAGCCGGATAAAGCTATCAATATGTGACTTTAGAAATGCAGATGATCGCTAATTAACGCAGATACAATTTAATCTTTGCGTTACTTAGCGATCATCTGCGTTTTAATGTGACCTCTATATGCAATCACGTAATTACTCTATTTTCGCATTAGTTACCCGTTCCAGCAGGAAGCGGCTTTTGTTCCAGTGAAACGGCTTATACTCCGTATTCATCCGGATGTTATTATTACGGAATACAAGTCCATCCACCGACTTGGCATAAAGAATCGGTGCATCAAAGGTATCGAATTCATTGTCTTCAATCACAATGCCTTCTTCAACTCCACCATGAAAATACTTTTGTTGCGATTTCAGGTCAGGAATTTCAGGATAGATAGAAATTACAGCATTTGTGAACTGAAACATATTTGTAAGTGCATTCACAAAGCGATTTTTCCGGATAATTACATTCCGGCAAGCTCCTGTTTCATACCAACCATTACAATCACCACACAGCAGAATAGCTGTACCGGATGTATGGTCAAACAGGTTATTCTCTGCAATCGTTTTCTTAGGAGTACTAAACAGCGCACCGCGAGCACGGTTGTTACGGATCACATTATCAGCAAATAGCACTTCCGGAGTCCAGGTGAGGTTCTCAATACCAAAACCACTTTCAGCATTAATAACCGCTTCAACAGGATCACGGAAAGAAATAACAAACTCACGCGCCCCATAAACTTCCTCTTTATCATAGGGAACAATCGCCGTAATGCTATTCTGGCTTCCCACGAGCTCCATTGTTGACGAACGTATAAACTGCACTTCATCCTCCGGTCGTCCCCACTCAAATCCCCAGGTCTGGTCGTGCATATACCGTCCTACCAAAGTACGGTCGTCTATCCGCTTGATAACTTTCAAGTAAGTACCATGCACATTGATAGCATCGTCCATCATGCCTTCATAAAGGCCGTTCCGGGATATAATCTTTCCTTTACAACCCGAAAAATGAGTGGCGTCGGCCTGAGTAGTGAAATAACGGGGGTCATTCTCCCCACGAAGACAGACGTTAAATCCATCTAAGGTTATATTCTCACACAATTGTGCCAATAATCCCATTCCTTCGGCATAATGTACTTTCACATTTAATAATTGCGTATCTACATCATGCGAAAGAAATATTCCGGGAGTAGGCCGAAAATAAGTGCGCAGAGCAATTACCGTACCCGGAACAAGCCGGTTGTCCTTCCAGTTCTTTATATTGAGACGACGTGAAGCCACCTGGATAACTCCCTTATTCGGATAAGCTAAATCGCTGGTGTTATAGACTATATGACGGCTTTTAGGATCAAAAGCAATGCCAGAAGAAGGACGAAGTTTCCAACCTTCCCCCAATGTCTCAAAAACTGAATCTTTACTGATCTGATAGTTCACCCAGGGAGCTACTTCAAAAGTAATACCATTCTCTACAGTTTGTATCTGTGCTATATGCGGATTCTCAAAGTCGATATTAAAATCTTTCAGTATACAGTTTTCCGAATACAATAGAGAAACCGGAATCATGCGACCATGGAAGATAAAGTCAGACCCTTGTCCATCCAAAGTCAGATTTTTCATATTCTCGATAGCAATACCTACCTTCTTCGGATTTGTCTGATCATGGTTGGAAATATAATATTGACGAGACGCCGCATTCTTTTCAAAGAAATGATACCTGCCTGTCGGGAAACGTAATATGATGTTATCCCCCTCCTGGTAGTCGCTTTTGATCTTCTCTAAAATCTTTTGCAAGACAGGTGATGCATCTTTCTTCCCATTGGCTTTCAGGCCAAAATCAGAGACATCATACACACGATTGGCAGCGTATATATTAGCGGGAGGTAAAACTCCTAACAGAAGTACAAGCAGAGATGTAAGAATTGTTTTCATAGTAATCTTTTTATTAGACAAGTTTAGTATCCGGATACAAAGATATACCTTTTGATTATAATTACATTCAGTTCTTGCTTTA
>OGOF01001777.1_pt1 | contig 12264 bp, 12 predicted proteins | sample 1552621 | NCBI WGS metagenome assembly OGOF01 (sample SAMEA2580156, study PRJEB22360) | human gut metagenome | biome: human gut; feature: human-associated habitat; material: faeces | place: Denmark | collected 2008/2010
TAAACTATTGAATTTTCAAGGTACAAGCCCACTTTTGTAAGTGGGAAGTTTAAGTGTTTTATTGAAAAGGGAAAAAATGCAGAAACATGCCTACTTAATCATCGCCAACCGCAACCCGGGTCAGTTGCAGACCTTGCTGACCCTGCTTGATGACAGCCGTAACGATATTTATCTCTTGGTCGACAGAAAAAGCGTGGGCTATCCGCGTGACTTTCAGCTGAACTACGCCACGCTTTTCAGTGTCTCGCCCCTGGTCATCGACTGGGGCAGTTATTCGCAGATTGAAGCCGAAATGCGGCTTTTCCAAGCAGCAGCTCCAGGCAAATATGCCTATTACCATCTGCTGTCTGGCTTGGACTTGCCACTGGCTAATCAGGATGAGATTCATGCCTTTTTTGCCGCTCATCCTGGCAAGGAATTCATTACCTACAGCTCCCAGGAAAGCGGGGCACAGTTATTGGCCCGGGTGCAGAAATATCATTTCACCCATAACTTCCGGCAGCCAAACAAGGCCATGCGGCTTTTTAGAAAAATCGAAAAGGCAGAGCAGCGGGTCTTTCCAGTAAGGAAGAAATTTGCTAGAATACTGGCCTTTGGTTCCAACTGGGTCAGTTTGGAAAATAACCTGGTCCAGGTTTTGCTGCGGGAAAATGACCGGATCAGAACGATGTTTGACCGGGGGTTCCTGGTCGATGAGCTGCTGGTGCCAACAATGCTGAACATCTATCCGGAATTCAAAGACAGAATCTACTATGACCGGCCTGAAGAATTCCAAGGCAACCTCCGCTATATTAATTGGTGGGACGGAAGTCCTTACGTTTGGCGGGAGAAGGATTATGAGACTTTGCTGGCTGCCCGCCGGCAGGGCCACCTTTTTTCCAGGAAATTTGATGCTGAAGTAGATAAGGCGATCATCGATAAAATAGCTGGTCAATTATTGGAAATTAAGTAAAAAGGCCAAAAACGCTTAAGCAAGTTTTGGAATAAGCAAACAAAGATGGTATACTGTTGATTAAAATTGCGTATACTGTTGCTGTATTAAGATAATAGCAAAACGATAATATAATAAAAGGATTTTAATAGGTTGAGCTCGAAGATAATGACAGATAACAATGGTTTTGATGGAGAGACTAGGCTGGGAGCATATCGGTACGTGAAAAGATTCTTAGATATTGTCGGCAGTTTGCTGGCCTTAATCGTCTTTTCACCAGTCTTCTTAGTTTTGTCACTGCTGATCAAGAACCGGGATGGCGGATCCGCTTTTTTTGCCCAGGAAAGAATCGGTAAGGGCGGCAAGCCCTTCATGATGTACAAATTCAGATCGATGAGCATGGACGCTGAAGAAATTCTCAAAAGCAATCCAAAACTCTACCAAAAGTATGTTGACAATGACTACAAGCTGCTGGCTGATGAAGATCCGCGGATCACGCCGATCGGCCGCTGGATGCGGCGGACCTCAGTTGATGAATTGCCGCAGTTTCTCAATATTCTCAAGGGCGACATGAGCATCATCGGCCCGCGGCCGGTTGTTGAAAAGGAGTTAGCTGAATACGGCGACCGCAAAGACAAGTTTTTGTCAGTCAGACCCGGAGCCATGGGCCTTTGGCAGGCAACGGGCCGGAGCAATATCAGCTACCCGGAGCGCTGTGACGTGGAGCTGGAATATATCGACAATATCTCTTTTGCCTATGATGTCAAAATTTTCTTCCAGACAATTTTCAGCATCTTCAAAAAAGAAGGGGCTTATTAAAGCAGGGGTGGAAACTAGTGAAAGTTAAAGTTTTAGTGGCAGCCCACAAGCAGTTCCCCATGCCGGCTGACCCGGTCTACATGCCGGTTTTGGTCGGGGCGGTAAAGAACTACAAAGCAGGCATTGCCTACCAACGAGATGACGAAGGAGACAACATCTCTGCCAGGAATCCTTATTACTCTGAACTAACCGGGGTTTACTGGGCCTGGAAGAACTTGAAAGACGTTGACGCAATTGGCCTGGTGCATTACCGCCGCTATTTTTACGTATCCAAGCCTCATGACCTGGACCACGTGGCTAAAGGAGCCGACTACGAGCATTTTTTGGCTGACCACGACGTGATCGTGCCGAAGAAGCGGAATTATTACATCGAAAGCAACTATGACCACTACATTCATGCCCATCCGGCAGAGCCTCTGGACAAGACCCGTGACATTATCGCGGATGCCTATCCAGACTATCTGCCGGCTTTTGACATGATGATGAAGCGGCGCAGTGCCCACATGTTCAATATGTTTGTCATGAAACGGCCAGCCTTTGAGTCTTATTGTGAGTTTGTTTTTGGCGTTTTGAGCAAGCTGGAAGGGCAAATCGATATTTCCTGCTACTCTGTCCAGGACCAGCGGGTCTATGGCTACATTTCCGAAAGACTGCTGGATGTTTGGCTCTACACGACCAAGCAGGACTTCGTTGAAATGCCTTGGGGGCAAATCGGCGGTGAAGCGGTAATCAAGAAGGGCTACAACCTGATCAAGCGCAAGCTTGGCATTGGCAAGAAGCAGACCCACTTTTAAATAAAAGGAGCAAAACAAGTATGAGCAAGTATTTAGTAGTTGGTGCAGGTCTTTTTGGGGCTGTTTTTGCGCGCGAAGCAGCCAAGCGGGGGCACGAAGTTACGGTAATCGAAAAACGTGACCACGTCGCTGGCAATATCTACACCAAGGAAATTGACGGCATCCAGGTCCACCAGTATGGAGCCCACATCTTCCACACTTCCAACAAGGATGTTTGGGAATATGTCCAGCAGTTCGCGGAATTCAACCGCTACACCAACAGCCCGGTAGCTAATTACAAGGGCAAGATGTACAACCTGCCATTTAATATGAACACATTCAGCCAAATGTGGGGTGTCCGGACGCCGCAAGAAGCCATGGACAAGATCAACGAGCAGCGGGCTGAAATGGCGGGCAAGACCCCGCAAAACCTGGAAGAACAAGCTATTTCTTTGATCGGCCGCGACATTTATGAAAAGCTGATCAAGGGCTACACGGAAAAGCAGTGGGGCAGAAAGGCAACTGAACTGCCGGCCTTCATCATCAAGCGGGTGCCAGTTCGTTTGATTTACGACAACAACTACTTTAACGACGACTACCAGGGGATTCCTAAGGGCGGCTACACTAAGCTGGTGGAAAACATGCTTAAGGATGACAAGATCACGGTTGAACTGGATACTGACTTTTTTGCCAAGAAGGACGAGTACTTGCAAAAGTTTGACAAGGTAGTTTACACTGGCCCGATCGATGAATTCTTTGACTACAAGTTGGGTGAACTGGAATACCGGTCTCTCCGTTTTGAAACTGAAGAAAAGAACATCGGCAACTACCAAGGCAACGCGGTGATCAACTACACCGACGCCGAAACGCCATACACCCGGGTGATTGAACACAAGCACTTTGAATTTGGCAAGGGTGACCCGGACAAGACCATCATTACCCGGGAATATCCAGCTGACTGGCACAAGGGCGATGAACCTTACTACCCGGTCAACAATGACAGAAACAACGACTTGTACTCTCAGTACAAGGAAATGGCTGACAAGGAAGATGCCAAGGTCATCTTCGGCGGCCGCCTGGGCCAGTACAAGTATTACAACATGGACCAGGTCATCGCGACTGCTTTGGAAGCTGTTAGTGAGGAATTCGGTAAGTAATCGTGCGTGTTGTTAAGAATTACCTTTACAATGTCGGCTACCAGGTTTTAGCCATCATCGTCCCGCTGATCACTTCCTACTACGTCAGCCGGGTACTGAGTCCGGAAGGGGTTGGGGCCAACGCCTTTACCAACTCCATCATCCAGTACTTCATGTTGCTGGCTAATATTGGGATCGGCTACTACGGGAACCGGGAAATTGCATATGTTAGAGAAAATCGTCAAGCTATGGCGAAAACTTTTTGGGAGATCCAAATTGTTAAAACCATCATGACGATTTTGTCATATCTGGCTTTTATTACTTTTATGTTCTTTTACCAAGGAAACCAGCTATATATGTGGGCCCAGTCGATCAACTTGATCGCGGTTGCTTTTGACATTTCTTGGTTATATGAAGGAATTGAGGATTTCCGGCGAACGGTTTTGAGAAATACCTTTGTTAAAATCGTTTCGATGGTCGCTATTTTTGTTTTTATTAAGAGTTCAAGTGATGTTGCCTTATACATTGCAATCTTAGCAATTTCAACTTTTCTAGGCAACCTGACCCTATGGCCACATACATTTAAGATGTTGCCTGGTGTCAACCTGGCCAGCTTAAAGCCCCTAAGGCATTTTAAGCCAACAATTGCTATGTTTATCCCACAAATCGCGACCCAGCTCTATGTTCAACTGAACCGGACCATGCTGGGCCTGATGGTCGACCAGAAGGCATCTGGCTTTTACCAATATTCCGACAACTTGGTCAAATTGATTCTGGCCTTTGTCACGGCGACGGGGACAGTCATGCTGCCGCACGTGGCCAATGCCTTTGCCCAGCATGACATGGAAAAGGTCCACAAGATGCTGTACAAGTCCTTTGACTTTGTATCGGCTCTGGCCTACCCGATGATGTTTGGGATTGCTGGCGTTTCTATGACTCTGGCGCCGCTTTACTACAGCTCCAAGTATGCCCCGGTTGGCCCGGCTATGCTGATTGAATCAATCGTTATTCTGATGATCGGCTGGTCCAACGTGATTGGTACCCAGTACCTGTTGCCAGTCAACCGGGTCAAGGACTTTACGACTTCTGTGACGATCGGGGCCGTGGTCAACATCATCATGAACTTCCCGCTGATCCACCTCTGGGGTCTGAACGGGGCCATGTGGTCAACGGTTTTGTCAGAAATCTCTGTTACGGTTTACCAGCTTTTCGTGGTCAGAAAGTCACTGGACATCAGAAAGATGTTTGCGGGCAGCTGGAAGTACCTGCTCTCAGGGATCGTAATGTTTATCCCGGTCTTTTGGCTGAACACGCACATGAAGGCCAGTTGGCTGTGGATGCTGGTTGAAGTGGTCCTCGGGGTAGTCACGTATTCTCTTATGGTATTATTGCTTAGGGCCCCCATCGTAAGTCAAGCAAAACATGTGTTAATAAAAATGAAAAGATAAAAAGATGAATATTTAGCATTGCTAAATCTAATCTTGTTTCTGTTAGGAACTTAGTTTACAATAGTTTTAGTAGAGCGGCTTAGCGTCGTTTTCTTATTTACATCCCTTTTTAGTCACCAGTGCTTGCAAAGCCTATGTAGCGCTCGGTGACTTTTTTGATCTTACGTTGTCTTGCGCTTGATCAATCTTACGTAAGCACCCAATAGCGTGGTATCTATCAACCCCTGTTCAATAGTCATATACTGTTCTTAACAATTGAATACGGAGGAACACGATATTATGACTGAACATCCAATCGTACCGCTCGAGTTGCCGAAGGACAGAATCAGACCTAAGAATAGGCCCGGAAAGAACCGACTTGTCCTTAACCTAAAATCAAATGTGGTTGAGCTGTCATTTTACAGTTATGCAACTAGCGCGCTCATGATCGAAGTCGTGGACAGGTTCTTGAGCCATGATTAATCTGGCTGAATTAGGTCGAGTGTTCATTGTTTGCGGTAAGACCGACATGCGCCGGGGAATCGATTTGTTTGCTTACATAGTTAAGAAGAGCTTCAATCTTGATCTCTTCTCTGGATGCGTCTTTCTCTTTTGCGGTAGCCGAAGAGATCGATTCAAAGCACTTTATTGGGACGGCCAGGGATTCTGGCTGCTTTATAAACGATTTGAGAACGGGAAGCTGGCCTGGCCGAGCAATGAAGACGAAGTTCGAGAGTTGTCCGATGAGCAAGTCATGCGCTTGATGTAGGGCTTTACCATTGATCAGCTCCACTGTACGTAAAGTCTCATAAACTGATTAATCCCATCCTAGCAATGCTAAGATGGGATTTTAATATACCGCACTATTGGGTGCTTACCTTCACCGAAGTACAATAGCTATAGAACGTTTTGTGCAGTTAGAAATGTGATGAGGAAACTAGAAATGTTGGACATGATCAGATTTGACGACTTAGTGGAAGAGTACCAGAAGGACTTTGAGTACAGAATTCATAGTGATCATTCTTTGTGGTTAGCAATAGCATGCTTTCAGAATAAGTGGAGCTTAGATGACCAAGATTTTGAAAGCATGTTTGCTGATGTTGTACAGAATCTAGGTAACATTCTTAATCTCAATACGTTTACGTTTGACAGTGACGCGTTGCTAGAACTTATTGAAAGATCTCCGAAAATAGTCCATGCAATGATGGTTGATCTGTTTGATGAAAATCAAGACACCGTCATTCGAATCAAAAACTTTAAGCAGCAAGCCAATGAATTGTTAGATGGGGACTACGCTTTAGATGAAGAGACGGTCAGTATGTTGCTTTGCCTTAATTCACCTGATAAATACAGTGTATTTAACTTGCGAGGCTGTCAAAGACTGGCTAGCTGGCTTAAGTTAGACTATGAATTTGAGCAACAAGCTACTGTCAAGAATCTACAAAATTGGTTAGTTCTGGCTCAAGAAATTATTGAGCGGTTGTCTGACAATCAGCTGATGCTTGATGAGTACATGTACTATCTTGAATGGGATACTGAAGAGGAGCCAAATTATCTGCATTATCTATGCGATAAGTTTGGAAATGATTTTCAATGGTCTGCTGAAAAGGATTCTCAGCTTTTGGTACTAGCATCCGATATCTGCAATTATCTTGCCCAGCATCGTAATTTGACTCCTGCAATTGGTCAGAAGCAGTACTGGTGGTTAAATGCTAATCCCAGTTTTTGGAATCTTTCTGATTTAAAGGTTGGTGAGGAGCGCTATTATACCCTTTATAGTGAAAGCGGCCATAAAAGACGGGTCTTCCAGCATTTCTTGGATGCAAAGGTTGGTGACAAGATTATTGGCTATGAATCATATCCTAGCCGGAATGTTGTAGCTTTGATGGAAATCAGCCGGGCTAGTGATGGTGAGGCGGTCTTTTTCAAGAAAATCGAAGAATTTGAACATCCAGTAGCTTATAAAGACCTGCGGCAATGCCCGGAACTGAAAGACTTAGAAGTTTTCATCAGCCCAACTGGCTCACTATTCAAGGTAACTGAAGACGAATTCAACTTCATTATGGATAAGGTAAGAGAGCATAATCCGGTGGCATATACTAAAGAGAATTTTCTCTCAGAGGTTTACATGCCAGAAGCAGACTATGATCGCGTATCAGCACTGTTAAAGTACAAGAAGAACATAATTCTGCAGGGCGCACCTGGTGTAGGCAAGACTTTTGCGGCTAAGCGGCTGGCGTATGCAATGATGGGGCAGAAAAAGGACGAAAATATTGAGCTGATCCAGTTCCACCAAAGCTACACTTACGAAGACTTCATGATGGGCTACAAGCCTACTGAACAGGGCTTTGAACTTCGCTATGGTAGCTTTTACCGCTTCTGCAAGCGGGCGGCTGAGCATCCAGATGAGCCGTTTTTCTGCATCATTGATGAGATAAATCGTGGCAACTTAAGCAAGATTTTTGGTGAGCTACTTATGCTGCTCGAAAGAAATTACCGGGATCAGCCGATAACTTTGGCCTACACTGACGAGCCTTTTGCTGTTCCAAGCAATGTTTATCTGATCGGTATGATGAATACTGCCGACCGTAGCTTGTCGATAATTGACTATGCTTTGCGGCGGAGATTCAGTTTCTTTGATATGAAACCAGCTTTTGAAAGTACTAGCTTTATGCAGCAGCAACTAATTGCCGGGAATGTCACTTTTGACAGATTGATCAACCGAATTGAAGAACTCAACGATGAGATCAGCAGAGAGCCTTCTCTTGGACCAGGTTTCTGCATTGGACACAGCTATTTTAGTAATCCAGAAGGGGAATGGACGATTGATAAACTAAGACTGATTGTTGATTACGATATATTGCCGATGCTGAGGGAATACTGGTTTGATGACCAGGATAAGTTGGAGCATTGGGAAAGTGCGCTGCATGAGGTTTTCAATGATTAAGGACAAGAGCATCTTCATCAAGAACGTCTACTATATGCTGAGCTATACTTTTGGCAACCTGCATGAAACAGAGTATAAAAATATCGCCAAGGAAAGCTTTGATAATCAGGACAATCTGTTTGCCGCAATCTTAGCTAAGGGGATTGGCAAGCAGCTTAAACAGGGCCTGTACCGTGAATATGTGGCTTGTCATGATAATTTGCCAACCGTCCGCGGCAAGATTGACCTAGTTGAAACTGTCCGCAATCAGCTGGCTTGCCGAAAACTTGTAGCCTGTGACTTTGCTGAGCTATCTGCCAATAACTTATACAATCAAATTCTAAAATCGACTGCCTTACAGCTGGCGAGGTCAAAGAAGGCTGACAAGAAATACCTTGATCAGCTCAAGAAAGAGTTGGTCTTCTTTGGTGAGATTGATATGGTTGATTTGTCTAAAGTGCCCTGGCATAAGCTTCGTTTTCACCGCTACAATCAGAGTTACCGGCTGCTACTAGGGTTATGTGAGCTGCTGACTGAGGGCAAAATCATGACTACAGAGCAAGGGATAATACGGTTGACTGACTTTGCTGATGATCAGCGGATGTCGCACCTGTACGAGAAGTTCATTCTTGAGTATTACGTGCAAGAGTACGGCCAAAAGTATCGCGGCTTTACCGCAAAGGCCGCGATGATTCCCTGGCAGCTGGACGATGGCAACAAGAATTTATTGCCAGTGATGAAGTCAGATGTGCTCTTGTCATATGGTGGTAGGAAATTGGTGATCGATGCCAAGTATTATGCCCATAGCTTACAGAGCAACTTTGACACGAAGACGATACACTCAGCTAACCTGTATCAAATTTTTGCCTATGTTAAGAATCTGGCGGCCATGCGAAGGGATGATACGGTGGCAGGGATGCTCTTGTATGCTAGGACTGACGAGGAGATTGTCCCAGATGAAGACTATCAGATGAGCGGAAACCGGATCAGTGTGAAGACCCTGGACTTGGGGCAGGAGTTCCCAGTTATCAAGGAGCAATTGGACAAAATTGTAACAGAGTACTTTACAGAATTGGGATAAAGCTAAATCCCCGTATCTGCACTAGCGCAGGTACGGGGATTTTTATGTGTGCGGAAGCGGACAAGGTGAAAGTGCCTGGGGACAGAAAAACAGAGTTCTTTTCCTAATAAACAGAGTTCTTTTCCTAATAAGGAATGCTGCGGTGTTTCTTCATCCATCTTCGCCGCAATTTTTATCATTTTTTGGATAAGCGCTTACAAATTATCCGTTGATTTAATCCGCTTTCGGGCATATTATTGATGGTATCCGCTGGTTACTATTAACGATAGGTAATATATAATACAGGCTGGAGTAATTGATACTATCTCCTAAAGCGCAATATACGATATGTTCTATTATGTCCGGCTTGGCGTGAGTGCCGGACGGTCTGCTTGCACGTTATAGTAGCTAGCGGTTATGGTTTAAAAAATGAGACAACAGTTTTTGGCGACAATCAGCCTTAAGAAAGCGTGATCCGATGTCCGAAGATCTTAAGTCGCGCATTGCACTCGTGTTTAGGGCTGAAGTTGCTGAAACTGGCTTTAACCACGTCAGTGTAGTTCACTTGATGAAGAAGAGCGGTATTAGGAGGCAGACTTTTTACGATAACTTCCAAGATAAATATGATTTACTCGGTTATACGATCCAGGCAATGATGGAGGCCGATGTCGAAAGCGACAGCGACAGGCTGGATTGGGAGGAAATTATCGCACAAGTCTTCTATAGTGCTGAGCTGAACAGGGATTTTTACAAAAGCGTGTATTCAAGTTAAAAAGAGATCGCCGTGATTGGTGAGATTTCGCGGCATATTGCAGTGTTGCTGCGAAAGATCATCAAAGAAGAAGGCATGACCGACAACCACAAGGCCAGTGACTTCGTGACGGTTTTCAGGATTGGCTTGACCTATTACGATGATTGACAACCTATTCAGCCATCACCCGCTCGACTACGATGTAATCGCTGACCGGGTTAATAGTGCCTTGCATTTTACATTCTCTAATCACACTAGTGAGGAATAAATGTTCTTTCCGCGCGCCTCCCTTGAAACGTGCTCTCTTTGTTTCAAGGGAGTGTTTGTGTGCGTGCTACAATATAGATACCAGAATTATGAACCGGGTTTACATCTGATGTGCAAGAAATGGTACCAGCTGATTACTTGTGCCGAACCGGTAAGGGCGCTTAATAGGCGCTCTTTTTTTATGCACTTTTTCTGAACCAACTACTCGTTCTTTCTACAAGGAGTCTTTTTCTCTTTACACGCGTGCTATAATGTAAAGTCTAAGTGGGAGCTTCGGCACTTAGCTGTTTAATCGTGTGTTTTTTGAGGAGGAAGAGATGAGGATATTTATGGCCGTATTATGGCCCATATTGCTAGTAGCATCTGCTGCTATGACAACGATCAGCTATCGTAAGAAAAAAACTGGTAAGGCTGATAAAGATTACTATTCAGTTAGAGGGTGGGGCTGCCTTGCATTTATGTCTTTGCTAGGCGTTATGATGAGCTATCTGCCGTTAGGAATTTCAAGTGTAGGGGGATGCCTCTTTATTGCCACTTTTGTTCTGATGTATTTTGCCTACAGTAAAAAAGAACACAAGTTAAAGGTACAAAAGGCAACTGCCTGGCTCTTGCTGGCCCTTTCTTTTGTGACTGTCGGTGTTGGCAGTGTAGCCGCGGAAGAATACAGTCCGCGGACCAAAGTCCTGGTTAAGTATACTGGCGCTAAGGAATACCAACAGGTAAAAGAAAAGAACGCTGCGCTGATTTCTGCCAAAAAGGTCGCCTTGTTGGCCTACGCGCCTCTGGCTAAGAAGGTTAAGAGGCTGGAAGCCCAGGAAAAGGCAGAAAAAGAAGCCGCTGCAAAGGCTAAGCGGGAGCAGGAAAAGCAGGCAGCTGAAGCTAAAAAGGCAGCTGAAGCCGCCCGTAAAGCCGCGGAAAAGCAAGCCGCTGCCGCATCTAGTGCCAGTGATTCAAACACTGATGACTCAGCTGATACTTCAAGTGACCAGCGCGGTGATATGAACACGGCTGACTCTCAGAAAATTGTTGGTAATGTCAACTCAAAAATTTATCATGTCCCTGGCCAGTCCGGCTACCGTATGAATTCGTCAAACGCTGTCTACTTTAACAGTGAAGAAGAAGCGCAGAGAGCAGGTTACCGGAGGGCTAAGAGATAATGAAAAAGAAAAGAATAATTTTTGCTGCCGGTGCGGTTGCTCTGCTTTTTGCCGTGACTTCTACCAAGCCGGTTGATTCCCAGAATTATCCAAAGATTACCGTTAAGACCAAGCGGGTCAATAAGTATAAAGATAAAATCGAAGACTACGAGTCCGATAATCTTACTTTAGAAGCTGAGACTGATCTTATTAAGGATAAGACTGAGGAAGCTAAGGAAAAGCTGGCCAAAAAGCCGGGTAGTAAGACCAGCCAGACTGCGTCCACGAAAGAAACGGCTTCTGCTAAGTCAAAGCAAACTGATCTGGCATCCCTGACTTATAGCGGGCAACTGTCTACTGAAGTAAATAACAACCAACCAGACTTCAGCCAAAGTGACCTGTCAACCAGACGTGGTGCCTGGCAGACCTACGGCAATCTGGACAGTTTGAACCGGGCTACTACGGCCAATGCAATGCTGAATCAGTCCTTGATGCCGACTGCTAAAAGAGAACCTTTGCACTGGGATCCAACTGGCTGGCACAACAAGCGGATTTCCAGCGGTTGGCTCTATAACCGGAGTCACTTGATCGGCTATCAGCTGACTGGACAGAATAACAACCCGAAGAACCTAATCACTGGTACGGAAGAAATGAACGTATCGGGGATGCTGCCATACGAAAATGAAGTAGCTGACTATTTGAAGGAATCTTCAAATAACTACGTCCGCTACCGGGTTAAGCCAATCTTTAAAGGAGATGAACTTCTGGCCCGTGGCGTTCAAATGGAGGCCAAGTCTGTTGGCAGCAACGCGGTTTCCTTTAACGTCTATGTCTTTAACGTCCAGCCCGGCGTTGTTTTGAACTACAGCGATGGCACCAGCCGGGTACAGAATTAAATAGCATTAGAAAAAAGTTCTCTGAAACTGTTAGACTTCACTTCTAACAGAGCGGAGAACTTTTATCTTTTATGGGCTTTAATACATTCGCCGATTGTAAAATTAAACTGAACACTGTTCCGATCCAGTAAGAAAAATCGCT
>OGOF01001784.1_pt1 | contig 12222 bp, 10 predicted proteins | sample 1552621 | NCBI WGS metagenome assembly OGOF01 (sample SAMEA2580156, study PRJEB22360) | human gut metagenome | biome: human gut; feature: human-associated habitat; material: faeces | place: Denmark | collected 2008/2010
AAACCCAAACAACAGCCCGTGCGCCCGCCGACCGCCTTCGAGCGTCTGGCGGACCCCGAGGGAAGACGTCGATCCGCCGACCCCAAGCTCACCGCCAACGGCGCCGTCCGCGCCGGCCGTGCCGCGCAGTTTATGCCCTTTGCCGCCCTCACGGGATACTACGAGCTCGTGCGCAAACAAGAGATCACTGTTGAGTCCAAATGCGAACTCACGGAAGAAAAAGCCCTCGAGCTTTCGAAAAAGCTCGAGGGCCTCAAACGAGGCGACCTGGTACGCGTCACCTATTACGATACGTACGGCTATCGTAGCCGCACGGGCATTCTCGACGAAGTGTTACCCGCATTCAAGCTGCTCAAACTCAGGGATATCGCCATCGACTTCGACGATATCCAAGGCATCGAGCTGCGTGGTCGAGTCTAGCGACGAGAACGCTTGCGCAAGACGAGAGCAATGCCAAGCACTGCGGCAGCTGCAACCAGCAATCCCAAGACCAGCGTGAGGGTCGAGTCACCAGCGTGAGGCAGCGAGCCGTCCTTCGGAGTCTTCTTAGCGGTCGTCGTGACAGTGGTCGTGGTGCTGCTCGACTGGTCATTACCGCCCGTCTGGCTGCCACCAGGCTGATCGCCACCACCCGGCTGCGAGGGATCCGTGGGCTCCGTCGGATCCGGAGTACCGGGTTCGACCGGATTCTCAGAATTCTCCTTGCGCTGGATCCAAACCTGGCAGCCATAGAATGGGTTGGCGGTACCGAGGCACAGACCCTGGTTGGTCACCGCAAAGGTGCGCAGACCATGGTTATACGGATCGTTAAAGCCATTGGTCGTCAGCGTCGTAAAGTTCACGCCGTCCTCGGTCACATACATATCAAAGCCACGCTCGGCATCGCGAAGGTAACACATGCACGTAAGCACGCTCTGCAGCTTCTTGAGGTTCTCCTCGCTCAGCAGCTTATCGAGCGCATCCTGAATATCGCTCGGCAGCTCGGTGCCATAGGCATCCTCGTACTGCTGCTTCAGGCTCTCATAGCTATCGAGCATGTCCTGATACTGGTCGGCAAAGGACTTGAAGTACGCGATCTCGCCATCGATCTTCTGGACATAAGCGGCGTCGTCCTCAACGTCCTGGGACACCGTCGCGGCCTGATCGCAAAGATCGCCCGTGGCATCCTCCAGCGCATCGCTCAGATCGCCAAAGCCCTTAGCAACCTCGGTCTTCCCGTCATCGACATCGGCAGCTTCGTTCGAATCATCGACCTCGACGGTCTCGTTTGAATCATCGTCCGCAAGCGTGTTAACGGGAACGATGGGGTCGTCAGGCGATTTCTTGTCGAGCAGGTGATCGAGCAGGTCCCTAAGGCGCTGAACCTGAGAGCCCCACTCCTCGGGCGTCATATCGATAATGTCGCCATTGGAGAACTGGCCGATCGGCTCAAGCAGGCTCGCGGTATCAAAGGTACCGATATACAGCTTGCCGTCGAACTTCTGCATGCGCCAAATGTACTGGTTCTCGTTTCGGCCAAAGCCCGAAGTCAGGCCAGAAATACCGCCCTCGGGGAACATATCGGTGCGATCGCCAACGACGAGCTCCATGTTCTCGTCCTTGTCCATGCGATAGATGTTGACCGACTGCTCAAGATTGGCATTCACAAACGAGCAGTCAACGCCGCCCATGCTGCTCTTGCCGCCCTCTTCGGTGCTGGACTTGTTGAACAGGATGCGCTCGAGAGCAATTTCCTCGTCGTTGTATTCACCGATATAGAGGTAGTCGTTGTAGACGATGAGGTTGGCAGCACCAGAACGGGTGCGGGCAGGATCAATGCCAAAGCAGTACTTTGCACCGTCCGTCTTCTGATCGCCAACAATGGGAGTCCACGAATAGATGCCGTCGGCATTCTTGTCGCCACGAACCATGGCAAACGACTGCATGGAGTTATCATCGGGAGCGTTCTCGGGTGTACCGGTGCAAATGGTCGCATAGAGATGGCCATTGTACGAGACCATATCCCAAATGGCGCCGCCGTAGATGCTGTCCTGATAGCGAATCGCCGGATAGTTAAACAACGTGTCCGAGTTAGCAATCTCGATGAAGCTGTCCTGGCCCTTCGACGGGTCAGGCGACGTCAGGATTGTCGACACAAACTTACCGGCCGCGTCTTTACCCACATTACTGATGACGAGCTGGCCATCATGGACGCACATGCCGCGGATACCGGTAGAAATGCCCTGTTTGTAGGCAGCACCGTAATCCTGCATGCTCGAAAGGCCCTGATAGACAACTTTGTACTCATCCGTCTTAGGATCAATCTCATATACAGCAGGCAGGCCGCCTTTGCCGCCATTGGTCCTGACGCTGCCGCAGAAATAGAGCTTACCCTTATAGCTCACGGCATTGCGGAACAAAGGAGCGACGCCGTTGAGCGATTCAGAGAGTAGCAGCTTGGTCTCACCGGTCTTGGTATTGATCTTGACCAAGATGCCGCCGCTGTCCTTGTCGGCCGTGCCGTCCTCCTTCTGCTGTCCATAGAAGAAGGTACCGTTAAACATGGCCTCCAGCGTCAGGCGCATGGTTTCGACATCAAAGGAATCGCCCAGCGTGCTGTTCATGAGCGTCAGCGTGTTGCCCATCGCCGCATAGCAGGTGCCCACATAAAGCCAGTCACCATAGCTCGCAGCCGCCCAAGTGTAGCTCTGGCCGCGATCGCCTTCGTTGTTGGCCGTATTACCATCGGCGCCCGGAACGGCAACGGCACCGTTACCCTGGTAGTCAACGATGCCATCCGGCTGCGACGTTCCTACCGTAGGATGCGAGAGCTTCTCAAAGGAATACCCATTTCCCGCATTGTAGGTAACGGCACCCGATGCGTCTTCGGCGTGCGCCGGCAGCGGCGATACCAAGATAGCGGCAAGCGCTGCCACCAAGCCAAGTGTTCCCACTCGTCTCATAAGGTTATAGCCTCCCCTGTCCTAAAGCCCAGTTTTAGCATTCTTCATTTCTGTCCACGGTTAATTGCAATCTGAGCACAGCAATAATCAGTGTATAAATATACACCTGTAATTTTTTGGACGGGTTCATAGATGCTCGATTGGTAGCGAATTCCGCGCAAACCGTCACCAAACTCCACTTTTGCCGCATCTAAAGGTTATTTTTGCGCAAATTTTTGGATGCCGATAGTCACAATGGGCAGAAGGCTGGTACCCACCGGAGAGGGCAACGCCTACATTTTCATAACGTAATAGCCCGCACCCCTCACCGCCGTCTCGAGTGTGTCGCGATCAACCGGGCGCTTCGAGCGTACGCGTGCCGTGTGGTCCGCATACGTTACCGTTGCCCACACGCCATCAAGCGTATTGAGGGCATTCGTCACATTCTGAGCGCAGCCGTCGCAGCTCATGCCGCCGATAAGCAGCTCATCGCTATAGGGATAGTGCGACGCATCGGTATCCACCACAACAACCTTTTTGGCCTTCTTGCCGCTCGCACCGTCGCTGCAGCAACTCTTCCCGTGTGTCGAAGCGGCAATGCGACGCAGTCCAAAAAACATGCCGACGGCAATGACGGCCAGCACGATGATATCTGCAGGGTTGAGCAAGTCACTCATGCGTTCCCCTTTCAAGTAGCTCTATCTAGATACCCCCATGGGGTGTCTCCATCTTAACCCAAAATCATGTCCGTTCGGTCAATTAGTTTCCCTATTCAAACTTTTTAGTTGACCAAGGCTTACTTTCGTATATAAGTTTTCCTAGGCTAACAGTTTAGATCCGTAAGGAGCGGCGTGACCCGAACCATAGACATTCCAACGTTTCAGGCAGCGGTCGTGCGCAACTGCTCTCCCACGCTCGCGGGCATCAAGCCGGCATCGCTCTTTACCTATCCAGGCACCTACGCCCACGGGGACAGCTCGACCGCAACCGAAGCCATCGCAGAACGCCGAGCACGCCTGCTCAACGTTATCGCCCAGTGCAACTGCGAGCTTGACCCGCTCGGCATCCACCTGAGTGTTTTGGTCTGGCGGCCTTGCGGAGCGCTCGTGTACGTGTACCGAGCCAAAAGCCTCACCACCTATTTCGAAGACTCTCGCGCCCAAACGGCGCTCGCCTCGGAAGGCTACGACACGAGAGACCTTTCGACATGCCTTGTGCACCTGGCATCGCGCATCGCGCTCGCAAGCAATAACGCCGCGGAATGCGCATGCGGCCAAACCCGATGCGCATTGGACCATCAAGCACGCTACGACAACGGCTGCACCTGCGAGTTTCAACACGAAATTGGCTACTTCCTGGGGTATCCCTACGACGACGTGCACGAGTTTATCGTCCAGCGCGGCGAGAACTACAAGATCTTTGGGGCCTGGAAGGTCTACGCAAATGTCGAGCAGGCGCTTGCGACGTTTGATGCCTACCGTGCCTGCATCCAATACTTCACCTTTGTCTATCAGCAGGGCTGCAGCCTGGCGCAACTTGCCCAGGCAACCCGATAGAACGTACAAGCCGCGGCCGTACGCCGCACAGCCGAAAGGACTCAACATGAGCAAAATCGCCGTCGTCTATTGGAGCGGCACGGGCAACACCGAGGCCATGGCAAACTTTGTCGCCGAAGGCACCACGTCCGCGGGCGCCGAGGCCGAAGTCATCCCCTGCGCCGACTTCTCTGCCGACAGGGCCGCCGACTACGATGCCTTTGCCTTCGGCTGCCCCGCCATGGGCTCCGAGGAGCTTGAATACGATGAGTTCCAGCCGATGTGGGACGAGGTCAAGGAGACTCTCGGCGACAAGAAGGTCGTCCTCTTTGGCTCTTATTCGTGGGCCGAGGGCGAATGGATGGACAACTGGAAGGCGGACGCCGACGAGGCGGGTGTCAACGTCGTCGATTCCGTCATTTGCTACGACGTGCCCGATGATGAGGGCGAGGCGGCCTGCAAGGCCCTGGGAGCGGAGCTGGCCTAACGAAGCCGTCAGAAAGCCGCAAGGCAACTGACAGCCGAGTACCGCATAGCAACAGTCACTCATGGCCAAACAAAAACGGGGGCCGGATACTATCCGGTCCCCGTTTGCTATATCGATAACTTCGACGCGCCGCTACGAGATATTGCCCAAGAACGCCTTGGTGCGCTCGCTCTTAGGATGGTCGAAAACCTCGCTCGGCGTGCCCTCTTCCACGATAACGCCGCCGTCCATAAAGACGACGCGGTCGGCGACATCACGGGCAAAGCCCATCTCGTGCGTCACGACGATCATGGTCATGCCGTCGCGTGCCAGGTCGCGCATGACGCCCAGGACGTCACGGACAAGCTCGGGATCGAGCGCCGACGTGGCCTCGTCAAAGAGCATCACGTGCGGGTTCATCGACAGGGCGCGGGCGATGGCAACGCGCTGCTGCTGGCCGCCCGAAAGCTGACTCGGCATAAAATCGATGCGCTCGGCCAAGCCGACCTTGGTCAGCTCCTCGACGGCAATCTTCTCGGCCTCTTCCTTGCTGCGCTTGAGCACCTTTTGCTGCGCGAGCATGACGTTCTTTTTGACCGACAGGTGCGGGAACAAATTGAACTGCTGAAACACCATGCCCAAGTGCGTACGCACCTTGTTAAGGTCGACGCCCTTGGCACACACATCCACGCCCTCAACGACAATCGAGCCGCTCGTGGGATGCTCCAGACGATTGATGCAGCGAAGCATCGTCGACTTGCCCGAGCCCGAAGGGCCCAGGACCACGACGACCTCGCCCTTGTGCACATCCAGGTCGATATCGCGCAGGACCACGTTATCGCCAAAGGCCTTCTGGAGGTTCTTGATGCTAACGACGACCTCGTTCGAGTTATTGGTTTCGCTCATGATAGGACCTCCTTACAGACCGGCGATGTGATCGGCGGGCGTCGCGACAACCTGTCCGGCGCTCTTGGTGGGACGCTTCTTTTTGGTTTCGGCCGTACCCAGCAGCCTCGCCTCAAGACCGCTCACCAAGCGTGCAAGCGGCAGGGTGATGACCAGATAGAACAGGGCGGCAACCACATACGGCGTGATGGACCCCGTCGTGGCCACGATGGTGCGGGCGTTCATGACGATCTCGACCACGCCCACGGCCGCGAGCAGCGACGTATCCTTGTAAAGCAGGATGAACTCACTGGTCAGCGTAGGCAGGACATTGCGGAACGTCTGCGGAATCATAACGTAGAGCAATGTTTGGAAGGCGTTCATGCCCAGCGAGCGCGCGGCCTCGTTCTGGCCCTTGGGGATCGACTGAATACCGGCGCGGAAGATCTCGCACAGGTAGGCGGACGAGTTCATGGCCATAACGATAACGCCCAAGACGTAGTCGTCCACCTTGACGCCGGCCAGCGGCAGGCCAAAGAATGCAATGTAGATCTGCAGGAACGCCGGCGTACCGCGGATGATATTCACATAGATGCCGGCAAGGCAACGCAGGATGCGCGACTTGGAGATGCGCATGAGCGACAAGGCAAAGCCAAAGGGAATTGCCAGCGGAAACGCTACGAGCACGATCGAGAGCGACATGAGGAAGCCTTTGAAGACGATCGGCAGGCTCTGGACCAAAATGACCGGGTTCAGGAACAGGCGAAGGAACATGTTGGAATTCCATGCCTCGACCCACGGCTGCTCCTTAAGATCGGCCAGGAAGTTATCGAATGCCGTCACGCCCTTGATCTCCACCGATGGAATCTTGGAAATCTTCTTGGTCGAACCGTCGGCGAGCGTATAGGTGCCGCTAAAGGCCTCATCGCCGCCCTCGACGGGAAACGTCACGCCGTAGACCTCGACACGGAAAAAGCCGCCGGCAGGCGCCGTCTCACCAAAGTCGATCTTGAGCGTCTGGCCGTCAGCCTTGCACGTGGGCTTCATGGGCGTACGATCCATGAGGTCCTCGCCCGAGAGCATCGTCAATCGCGTGTCATCGGCGCCAAACGTCGTGCCGTCGACAAACGTCAGCGAAAGACCGCTCAGCTCCTCATCGGCATCGGCCTGAACTTCCCAGGTAATGCGCGTCTCGGTGCCGCCGACCACAGCGCTGCCCGAACCAGTGTTGGGTCGGGCGGTAATCTTTGCGGTCTCAAGCGCCTGGGCGGTCGTGGGCGCATATGCCCCCACGCACGCCAGCGCGAGCGCCACGGCCATGGCGCAGGCTAGCTTTTGGAGCAAGGCGGGCAGTGGAAAACGCTGCTCCGCAGCCCCTTCGTTCAATCGAGACAAGGTGGCTCCTATCGTAGAAGTTGCCGGCAAAACGAGACGGAAGCACTCTCCGTCAAGAGAAGCGCAAAGGCCCTCTCCGCAAAACGGAAAGGGCCTTTGCGCAATCAAGCATCTATTTACTTGATGTTGTACTTAGCCATGAGGGCGTCGACGGTACCGTCGTCGGTCAGGTCCTTGATGGCCTGGTTGATGTCGTCCTTGAGCTTGGTGTTGCCCTGGTTGATGGCGATGGCGTACTCCTCGCCGGTGCTGATCTGCTTAATGGTCTGGCAGGTGTTGAACTGCTCGGCGGTCAGCTGGCTGGCAACAGAGCGGTTGGTGACTACGGCGTCGCCCTTATCGGACTGCAGGGCGCTGAAGCACTCGGTAGCGTCCTTGTAGGGGACGATCTTGGCCTTGGGGAAGTTCTCCTGGGCAAAGGACTCGGCGGTCGAGCCAGACTGAACGATGATGGTAGCGTCGGCATTGTTGAGCTTCTCGCTGAAGTTGTCGGCCGTGATGTCGGTGTTATCGACCTTGGTCACGATAGCCTGATCGTCCATGTAGTAGGAATCGGAGAAAGTGACTTCCTTCTCACGCTCGGGCGTGTCGGTGATAGCCGCGATGGAGACGTCATACTTAGCGCCCGAAGCGACGCCCGGAACCAGCGTGTCAAAGTCATTGTTGACATACTCGACATCCAGGCCCAGCTTGTCGCCGATAGCCTTGATGAGCTCAAGGTCAAAGCCCTGATAATCGCCGTTGTCATCCTTGTACTCAAACGGGGCGTACTCGGCAGAGGTGCCGACGGTCAGCGTACCGTCCTTGACGAGCGCGTACTCCTTGGAGCCGTCGACCTTCTCGACCTTAGCGTCGTCAGAACTGCTGGAACCGGCATCGGAACCAGAGGCGGCGTTGGACGAGCCGCAGCCCGTCAGGGCGAGGGCGAGCGCCATAGCACCCGTGGCGGCAAATGCGCCAAGCTTCTTCAGCTTCATAATCAGTCTCCTTCCAATGACCCCACATGATTCAGAGGTCTGCAAAAACTGCGGGTTATTATGCACCCGCTTGGAAGAATCTGCAATCAGAAAACTGATTGAAACAAACCCATAACGTGAATGGAGCACTTCACTTTATGTCAGCCATTACTGCTGCAACGACCTTAACAGGTTGATTTCAGCCGCATAACCTGCAAGTTCGTTCGGTGTCTCCAAAATAAATGGCAATTCACGCAAGCGGTCATTCGATACAATATTTTGCATAACCTGCATACCGCCGCCAAACTCTTCACTACCCAGATAGCCTTTACCGATGCATTCGTGGCGGTCCTTATGGGCGCCACAGGGGTTCTTCGAATCGTTGATGTGTACGGCATGCAAGCGGTCGATACCCACCACACGATCGAACTCGTCAAGCACGCCTTCAAGATCGTGGACGATGCCATAGCCGGCGTCATTCACATGGCAGGTGTCCAAGCAAACGCCCAACTTGGCCGACAGCTCGGGGCGCTTGTCGGCAACGCCCTCAATGATGAGTGCCAGCTCTTCAAAGCTGCGGCCCACCTCGGTGCCCTTGCCGGCCATGGTCTCGAGCAGCACCGTCGTCTGCTGGCCCTCAAACATCACCTGGCACAGGGTGTCGACGATCATCTGAATACCGGCGTCGGGGCCCTGCCCCACATGCGCACCGGGATGGAAGTTGTAGTAGTTGCCGGGCAGCGCTTCCATGCGCCGCAAGTCCTCGGCCATTGCCTCCAGGGCAAACTCGCGCGCCCGCTCTTTGGCAGAACAGGGGTTGTAGGTATAGGGGGCATGCGCCACGAGTGGGCCGAAGTCGTTTTGCTCCATAAGCTCGCGCAGGGCCGCCACGTCATCCATGTCAAGATCTTTCGCCTTGCCGCCGCGCGGGTTGCGCGTAAAGAATGCAAAGGTGTTGGCGCCAATGGATAGCGCCGTCTCCCCCATTGCCCGATAGCCCTTCGTCGTCGAAAGATGACACCCAATCGTCAGCATCTCCAGCTCCCCCTCATCAGTTGCGGTGAAATAGTTCCTGTTTGGCCCCTATTCTGCCGCAAACAGGAACTATTCCACCGCAACTTATAAAAGGGGCATCAGAGGCGCGGGCCACCAAGCACTACGGCTACGGGCGCCAGCGTCATGATCCCCTACGCGTCAGCGCCAAGCCTAGAGGGCTAGACGGATTGCATCGATAATGCGCGCGCAGCACTGTGTGGCGGCAAGGGGCATGACGGGACTCTCGAGTTTCCCCGCCCGGATGAGCTGGGTCGCATGCTGGATTTCGCCGTAGAAATCATCGACCTCAAACGGGGCATTTATTTCGAGCGTTCGCCCGTCGGAATACTTCACATGGGCGAGCTCGGGGCGATGGAGACGGTCGATTTCCAACGAGCCCCGCTCGCAGGCAATCGTTAAGCGGCTTTCATATGCTGCTTTGCCGTCGCACACCATATGAATGGGTATACCGCCGACACTCATATGGATCTCGTCGGCCCAATCGACGCGGCCGCCCGATACGTCACGCCAGCGAACTTCACGGGACGAAACCTCGCACGCGCCCGCAAGCAAATCCTCAAACCAACCGACCGCATAGCAGCCCATGTCATATAGACAGCCACCCTGCAACGGGTCGAGCAGATAACTCGAAGGGGGCTCACCATAATCGAGTTTTTGCACGCTTTCAATCGAGACGATACGGCCGAGCTCGCCCGACGCAAGCAAGCCCTTCACGCGAGTACGCATCGGACAAAACCGATTTTTCATCGCCTCCATAAACAGCACGCCGCGCTCACGGGAAACGGAGGCGATCGCATGGGCCTCTTCTTCATTCAAAACGGCCGGCTTTTCGCACAGCACGGCCTTTCCCGCGCGCAGTGCCCGACAGACCCAATGCGCATGCATGCCATGTGGAAGAGCCAAGTAAATTACGTCGACATCGGGGTCGGCAATCAACGCATCATAAGCCGCATCGCCGTTATCGTCAGCTGTGGCATAACTGTGCGCGGCATCAATCGAAAACGCCCTGCAAAACTCCTCAACATGCGAAGGAGTGCGACCGGCGGCAGCCAAAAGCCCGGCCCCGTCCACCTCCTTGAGCGACGATGCAAATCGATGTGAAATGTGCCCAGCGCCCAAAACGCCCCAACGAACCTCGCGCAAATCATCGCATGAATCCCGATGGCCCACGACAGCCCCCTTCAGTTGCGGTGGAATAGTTCCTGTTTGGCCCCTATTCTGCCGCAAACAGGAGCTATTCCACCGCAAGTTATAAAAGGGGCATCAGGAGCGCGTTTTGCAAAAGGCTTTAAGTGCGGCCGTTACGGGGCCGGGCTGGAAACGTCGGCGCACATCGTCGAGACGCTCGGGAATATCGATGTGCTGCGGGCAGTGACGCGCGCATTTGCCGCACTTGACGCAATTGCTCACCAGCTTGGGCTCGTTCGTCCGCACCGCGCTCGCCGTAAAGTATTGAGACAGCCCCGTAAACCAACTATGTGCGTAGCTCGCGTTGTAGGCACCAAAGCAGCCGGGAATATTGATGTCCTTGGGGCACAGCATGCAGTAGCCGCACCCCGTACAGGGCACGCGATTCGATTTCTCAAACTCTCCCAGCACACGTGCGATGGTATCGAGCTGCTCTGTCGTCATCGAATCCGGCAGGGCCCAATCAGCCAACGCCGCGTTCTCATCCACTTGCGCGGTATCAGTCATGCCCGAAAGCAGCATCGTGACTTGAGGATGGTTCCACACCCACGAAAGGCCCCAGGCGACAGGCGTGCGCAAATGCGGATCGTGCGCGTCGTCAAACACGGCGCGCGCCCGCGGCGGCAACTTACCCGCTAGGCGTCCGCCTAAAAGCGGCTCCATCACAAACACCGCGAGCCCGCGCTCGGTGGCTGCCATGAGTCCCGCCGTTCCCGCTTGGTAGTGCTCTCCAGCGTAGTTATACTGGATCTGGCAAAAGTCCCAGTCATACGCGTCAAGCATCGTGAAGAAGTCCGCCGCACTGCCGTGGTACGAAAAACCTATCTGGCGAATACGCCCCGCAGCCTTTTGGCGCGCAATCCAATCCTCGATACCCAGCGCCACCACGCGTTCCCACTGGGCGGGCGAGGTGATGTTGTGCATGAGGTAGTAGTCGATATGGTCAGTCCGCAGGCGGCGCAGCTGCTCATCAAAGAAACGGTCGAAATCCTCCGTGCACTTGCACGAGGCGTGCGGCAGCTTGGTCGCGAGCAAAACCTGGTCGCGCAGGCCCAAGCGTTCAAGCGAAGCGCCCACGCATGCCTCGTTGCCGGGATAAAGGTACGCCGTGTCCAGGTAATTTATCCCCTGCTCCACGGCGCGGGAAATGATAGCATCAGCTGTCTTCGCATCGGGGCGTCCCGGCGCGCCGGGAAACCTCATGCACCCCAGCCCCAACGCCGAGATACGGTTACCGCTTTTGGGGTCAACGCGATACTGCACGGCCCCTCCTCTCCCATCGAAGCCCTGAAAAGGCGAAACAAACCCGTCACGCCACCGAAACACATCAGAATCGCAATCGAGAACGTATCGTAACCCAGCAGAAATCGAGCCGTCACGGAAGCGCTTTAACATCAGCAAAAAGCCCGATGAAAGGAGGCGAGCGTGACCACGCGTGAGGACGCCTACCCTTATCCCGGCGAGCAATACATCCACTCGGTCGACCGTTACCAGATCGAGGTCATGGACCATCTGGACGAGCTTCCCGCCACGGGCGCCGTCATCTTCTGCGCCCTCCCCAAGGCCCGCGATGGCGTCGGATACCCCGCGCGCGTCTTCGCGGTCTGCCCGGCAGCGCAGCGTCCAGGCAAACGTCTCTTTTTTATAACAGCCGCCCTGCGCACCCACCAATCACCCTGGCAGCATACAATCCATCAGGCGCCCCTTACGCGGGCGCCTTTTATATGGGGAGATGATTCACATGCAGATCAACAAGGTCGCCTTTATCGGCAAGGGCGGCGTCGGCCTGCTCTACGGCAGGAGTAGTCTCTCTTTTGCTC
>OGOF01001796.1_pt1 | contig 12182 bp, 6 predicted proteins | sample 1552621 | NCBI WGS metagenome assembly OGOF01 (sample SAMEA2580156, study PRJEB22360) | human gut metagenome | biome: human gut; feature: human-associated habitat; material: faeces | place: Denmark | collected 2008/2010
GCTTTAAGATCGAGGATGGCGCGATCAGCAACATCTTCCTGAACGAAGCCTGTTCCTCTGGCTGCGGCAGCTTTTTGCAGACCTTTGCCCAGGCACTGGGTTATGATGTCAAGGAGTTTGCCGCCCTTGGCCTGTTTGCCGATAAGCCCGTTGACCTTGGCAGCCGCTGCACGGTGTTCATGAACAGCAGCGTCGTTTCCGAGCAGCGGCGCGGTAAGGGTCCGGGCGACATCATGGCCGGTCTCTGCCGTTCGATTATCGAGAACGTGTTCACCAAGGTCATTCGCGTTTCAAATCTCAACCGTCTGGGCGACAAAGTCGTCGTCCAGGGCGGCACGTTCCGAAACGACGCGGTGCTGCGCGCATTCGAGCAGTATCTGGGCAAACCCGTCACGCGTGCGCCCCACCCGGGGCTGATGGGCGCTATCGGTATCGCCCTGCTCGCGCGCGAGGAATGCCGCAAGGGCGACGCCGGCACGTCGTTTATCGGGCTCGATGCCGTGGAGCGCTTCGAGCATCGCGAGTTCGGCGGCGTTACCTGCCGTCGGTGCAACAACCGCTGCCAGCGCGCGGTCGTGGCATTTGGCGACGGCTCGCTTTACGTCACGGGCAATCGCTGCCCGCGCGGCGGCGCCATCTCATGGGATGAGCTCGTGCGCGAGGTTCCCGCGGCGGAGGAGCTGCGTCCGCAGGGTGCTTGCGAGGCACAGGCACCCGGCACGGGGCGCGACCGGACCGCGGCTGCCCCCAATCTCTTTGTCGACCGCGAGAAGCTGCTGTTCGAGTCGTACCCCACGGTTCCCGTCAGCGGGGGGCGCGATGTCACGATCGGCACTCCCCGTGTGCTCGAGTTCTGGGACACCATGCCGTTCTGGTCGACGTTCTTCAGCACGCTCGGCTTTAAGGTGCGCGTCTCGGGACGCAGCACCAAGGCGATGTACGAGCGCGGTCTGGCGCACGTCACATCCGACACCGTGTGCTTCCCGGCCAAGCTCGTCCACGGGCACATCCGCAATCTCGTCGACGCCGGCGTCGACCGCATCTTCATGCCCATCATCACGACGGTGCCCACCGAAAACACCGCCTCTACCAGCGAGTGGATGTGCGCCGTCGTAAAGGGATACCCCTACGTGATGCGCAATTCCGATAACCCGGAGGAGCGTTTCGGCGTTCCGTTCGATACGCCGCTGTTCCACTGGTACGACGAGGGCGACCGAAACCGCCAGCTCAAGGCGTGGTGCAAGGAGACCTTCGATATCGATGCCGACCTGGTTGCCAAGGCGACCGAGCAGGCGGACCGCGCGCAGGAGACGTTTGAGAACCAGCTGCAGCTGCGCGGCAGGCAGGTGCTCGAGAACGTGCGCGAGGACGGCGGCTACGCGGTGGTGATCGCTTCGCGCCCGTACCACAACGACCCGCTGGTCAACCACGGGCTGCCCAAGCTCTTCTCTGAGCGCGGCATCCCCGTGCTGACGCCCGATGCGGTGCCGGGGGTCTGCAACGTCGATCTTTCCAACAGCCGCATCGACATCGTGAACAACTACCATGCGCGCATGCTGTCGTGCGCGGTCATCGTCGCATCGACGCCCGAGCTCGAGCTCGTGCAGATGGGCAGCTTCGGCTGCGGCCACGATGCGTATCTCACCGACGAGATCGCGCGCATGATGGGCGAGATGGGCTCCAAGGTTCCGATGATGATCAAGCTCGATGAGAGCGACGTCGCCGGTCCCATGGGCATTCGCGTGCGTTCGTTTATCGAGTCGGTCAACCGTCGTCGCGCGGAGGAGCGTGCCGAGGGCGCCCGGGTGCACGCGGTCCATCCGCTCGACGACCCGTATAAGGTCAAGTACACCAAGCGCGACCGGCACGACAAGATCGCGCTGGTCCCCAACACCTCCCATGCGTTCTGCAGGCTCATGACCGCGGCGATGCGCAATCAGGGCGTGCGCGCCGAGGCCCTTGATATCGGGCGCGAGGATGCCATCCGCCTGGGCAAACGCTATGTGCACAACGACATCTGCTTCCCCGCGCAAATCGTGATCGGCGAGGCGCTCGCGGCACTCGAGAGCGGTAAGTACGACCCGCACGACGTCGCCGTGGTGACTGGCAAGTATATCGGCGACTGCCGCCTGACGCACTACATGCCCCTGCTGCGCCGCGCGCTCGACGACGCGGGATACGACTATGTCCCGGTGCTCACCAACGACGACGTCGATGCCCACAATGCGCATCCGGGCTTCAAGCTCGGCCTTGGCCCGAGCATCCAGATCGCCTACGGTCTTCCCATGATCGATGCCCTCGAGGCCATGCTTAGGCGCATCCGTCCCTACGAGCTCGAGAAGGGCGCGGCGGACGCTGCGTTCGACCGCGCGCTCGATGAGGTTATCGAGGGCATGGAGCGCTCCGGGCTGAGAGGCCAGGCGACGGGCTTCAAACGCGCGCTTGCGATCATGGACGCCGTTCCGTACGACCGCTCGAACCCGCATCCGACCGTTCTCATCGTGGGCGAGTACCTGCTCAATTTCCATCTCGGCGCCAACCACGAGATCGAGCGCTACCTCGAGGACAACGGGCTCGAGGTCATCGAGGCGCGCATGACCGACGTGATCCGCAAGACCTATTTCTACAAGCATGCGCAGTCGCGCGAGTTCCACGTCGACCTGTCGCTGCCCGAAAAGGCCTGGTACGCCACGGCGGACAACCTGTTCGAGCTCGCGCACGACCGTTGCGACCGCCTGGGCGCGGCGAGCCCGCTCTACGAGCCGCCGACGCGCATGCCCGAGCTCGTGCGCGCGAGCGATAAGATCCTGCACCATACGTTCGATGCGGGCGAGGGCGTGCTGATTCCGGCGGAGATTCTCGAGCACGCCAAGCGCGGCTGCCGCAACTTCGTGATCCTGCAGCCGTTCGGGTGTCTGCCCAACCATGTCGTGGGGCGCGGGCTCATCCATGCACTCAAGGAGCAGTATCCCACGGCGCAGTTCCTGCCGCTCGACTACGATCCCGACGTGAGCTTCGCCAACGTGGAGAACCGTCTTCAGATGCTCATCATGAACGCCAAGGCGCAGGGGTGCGGTGAGGCGCATGGCGAGACCGCGTAAGGACGCCGATGCGCCCGATGCACGCACCCGTATCATCGAGGCGTTTTGGGAGCTCATCGAGAACAACAGCATCTTCGAGCTGTCGGTTGGCGAGGTGACCCGCGCCGCCCAGTGCAATCGCGGAACGTTTTACTACTATTTTCACGATTTCGATGAACTCGTCGCCATCGCCATAGCCCAGCTGCTGCAGGATAACGAGCTCATCACCGATGCCCTCTGGCATTTTTCGAGCGAGGGCGACCTTTCGGCGTTCGACCGGCGCGACGTCCGCTGCCTGCTGCGGCGCATCGTCATCACCATGAGGGCGGGTGCCGCCGAGCAGGTCGTGCAGGGCATCCATACGATCATCATCGACCGCGTGAGAGAGATCGTCCACCCCGACGGAGAAGAGCTCAAGGCAGATTCGAGCTTTGCGGTGGGCTTTCTGGTCTCGGGCATCATGGGCTTTGTGATGGCGGTCGGCTTTGCCCGGGAGGGCGGCGAGGAGATAGACCTCGAGCAGCCGGGGGACAGCGCGTGCGCGTACCTGAGGGCGGTCGCCATGCAGACGGTGGAAACGGTCGCGCAAGTCGAGGGCGTCGATACATCCGAGCTGCTCGAACGCGTCTCCAAGGAGGCCGATGCCTATCGCGCATCGCGTGCGACGAGTCCCGACGTGGTGAAAGACGCCTAGGGTTTCTCTTGCGGGGCGCCTGTCGCGCATCGCGCGGTGAGTCCCGCGATGCGGTCATAACCTGCATTCATGTGAGCCGGGTTTATAGATATTCCTCCAGCTGTTAACATAGACAACCTGTGGGTAAAGAGACAAAAGCGCCGCCGACGGGCGGGCGTTTTGATTTCGATGAACTCATGTAAGGAAACGAGCATGTTAGATAGATTTACCGATCGAGCGCGCAAGGTCATGTCGATGGCCAAACAGGAGGCGCTCGATCTGCACTCAAATAAGGTGGGCACCGAGCACCTGCTGCTCGCACTCGCCAAGGAGGACGAGGGCATCGCTGCCGAGGCGCTGCGCTCGCTTGATATCTCCTACGACGACATCATGGACACCCTCAAGGAGGTCCAGACCACGGTTCCCGAGCCCAGCGAGGAGACCGAGGCTGCCAAGCTTGCCTTTACGCCGCTCGTCATCAGCGTGATGGAGCGCTCCTTCCGCGTGGCACGTGAGAACAACCAGACCTACGTGTCGACCGAGCACTTGCTGATTGGCATCGTCGAAGAGGGTAACGGCATGGCCATGGACATCCTCATGCGCCTGGGTGTGTCGTCCGCCTCCATCAAAAAGGCTATCGAGAAACTTACCGCCAAGGACCAGGACAAGAAGCGTCCGCTCGCCGGCGCCGGTGCCGGGCGTCCCGGTGCGGGCCTGCCGTTCTTTAGCGGCTCGGACGCGTCGCAGCAAAAGGGGAGCGGCACCGACACGCTCAAGCAGTTCGCCACCAACCTTACGCAGAAGGCGCGCGACGGCGAGCTCGACCCTGTAATTGGTCGCGAAAAGGAAGTCCAGCGTATGATGGAGATCCTTTCGCGTCGCACCAAGAACAATCCGCTTATCTTGGGCGACCCCGGCGTGGGCAAGACGGCCATCGTCGAGGGCCTGGCTCAGCAGATTGCAGCCGGCAACGTGCCCGAGAACCTTATGAACCAGAACATCTGGACGCTCGACCTGCCGGGCCTCGTTGCGGGCGCCAAGTATCGCGGTGAGTTTGAGGAGCGCCTCAAGAACGTGATCCAGGAGGCCACCGAAGCTGACGACGTCATCCTGTTTATTGACGAGATGCACACCATCATCGGTGCCGGCTCTGCCGAGGGCTCCATCGACGCGAGCTCCATGCTCAAGCCCGTTCTCGCACGCGGTGCTTTCCAGATCATCGGTGCCACCACGGCCGAGGAGTTCCGCAAGTACCTCACCAAGGACCCGGCCTTCGAGCGTCGCTTCCAGACCATCGATGTCGAGGAGCCGAGCGTCGAGGACACGGTCAAGATCCTGACCGCGCTCAAGCCGCGCTACGAGGAGCACCACCATGTGCGCTATACGCAGGGTGCTATCGAGGCCGCCGCGAACCTCTCCGACCGCTACATCCAGGATCGCTTCCTGCCCGATAAGGCCATCGACCTCATTGACGAGGCCGGCGCCCGCGCCCGCATCGCCGCCAACCGCGCGCCCGAGCCGGTGCGCGAGGCCGAGCATCGCGTGGAGGAGCTTAAGGCCGCCGCGCAGGAGGCCACCGAGAGCGACGACATGAACAAGGCCGCCGAGATCACCGAGCAGCAAAAGGCTGCCGAGATTGAGCTCGCCGAGGCCAAGGCTGCCTGGACGGCCGAGCTCGACGCCAGCCCGCTCACCATCGATGTCTCCCAGATTGCCGACATCGTGTCCGTGACCTCGGGCGTGCCGGTGTCCTCGCTCACCGAGAGCGAGAGCCGCCGCCTGCTGCAGGCCGAAAGCGTGCTCAAGACGCGCATCATCGGTCAGGACGAGGCCGTCGAGGCCGTTGCCAAGGCCGTGCGCCGCAGCCGCTCGCCGCTCAAGGACCCGCGTCGCCCCGGCGGCAGCTTTATCTTCCTGGGCCCCACCGGCACGGGCAAAACCGAGCTCGCCAAGACGCTCGCCGAGTATCTCTTTGGCAGCAAGGACGCGCTCATCAGCTTCGACATGTCGGAGTTCTGCAGCGAGTTCGAGGTCTCCAAGCTCATCGGTAGCCCTCCGGGTTACGTGGGCCACGACGAGGGCGGTCAGCTCACCAAGGCCGTTCGCCGTCATCCGTACTCGGTCGTGCTGTTCGACGAGATCGAGAAGGCGCACCCCGACATCTTTAACATTTTGTTGCAGGTGCTGGAGGAGGGCCGCCTGACCGATAGCCAGGGCAAGACGGTCGACTTCCGCAATACCGTGATCATCATGACGTCCAACGTGGGCGCCCGCGAGATTGCGCAGGATGCGAGCGTCGGTTTTGGCACCACCGGTGAGCAGGGTCTCACGTCGAGCGAGATCAAGGGTCGTGCGATGGGCGAGCTCAAGCGCCTGTTCCGTCCCGAGCTGCTCAACCGTATCGACGATATTGTGGTGTTCCAGAAGCTCTCGGGCGAGAACCTGACCAAGATCGCGCACCTGTTGGTGGACGATCTGCGCCAGCGCCTGATCGCAAACGGCATGAACATCAAGCTTACCGATGCGGCCTACGACAAGATTGTGGCGGAGGGTACCGACCTCACCAACGGCGCGCGTCCTCTGCGTCGTGCCATCCAAAAGCTCATCGAGGATCCGCTGTCCGAGGAACTGCTGGCCGGCGAGTGGGGCGAGGGCGATACCGTCCTGTGCGACGTGGCCGACGGCAAGTTTGTCTTTAGCCACGGCACGGGCGAGATCCCGGCACCGCGTCCGGCGGGCACACTCGGTGGCGATACCGTCCCGGCGGCACCGCACACCGGCAACGCCTCGCCCGTGAGCGGCGGCGTGACCTCGGGCCCCGGCGGCATGATGCAAGCCGGTTTCGGCGCGCTGTAGGGCGTGGCGACAATTTGATACGCGCAATCGAGGCGCTCCGGAAAGGGCGCCTCGATTTGTAGAGCTGCGGAAGTTGTGACCGTTGCGCTATACGGTCCACCGTTAGCCGATGATGCAAGGGCGCTCGGCGTTTTCGACTGGTTTATGCACGCAAAGTCTGGGAATATACAAGTCGCATATCTTACTGTCTAACCAGTTGCGCCAAGGAGGCACCATGGACTACAAGATCACCGGCTATGAGCCCGCCCAGCTGTTCCATTTCTTTGAGGAGGTCAGCGCGATCCCCCGTGGGTCTGGCAATGAGAAGGGCATCAGCGATTTCCTAGTCGCGTTTGCCAAGGAGCGCGGCCTCGATGTGTATCAGGACGAGGTCTACAACGTCATCATTCGCAAGCCCGCATCTGCCGGTGCCGAGAATGCCCCGACCGTGATGCTGCAGGGCCACATCGATATGGTGTGCGACAAGTTGGGCTCCGTTGAGCACGACTTTATGACCGACGGTATCGACCTGGTCGTCAAGGACGGCGTCCTCACCGCTAACGGCACCACGCTGGGCGCCGACAACGGTATCGCCGTCGCTCTGATGCTTACCGTGCTCAACGATGATTCGATTGCCCATCCGGCTCTCGAGTGTGTGTTCACCACCGACGAGGAGACTGGCCTGGTCGGCGCCGAGACACTCGACAAGTCCCAGATTAGCGCCCGCACCATGATTAACCTTGACTCCGAGGAAGAGGGCGTTGCCACCGTCAGCTGCGCCGGCGGCGTCGTCGTTACCTACACCTACCCGATCGCGCGCGAGCACAAGACCGGTAGCACCCTCACGCTCGACATCTCCGGCCTGCTGGGCGGTCACTCCGGCAGCGATATCCACCTGGAGCGCGGCAATGGCAACCTCATCATGGCCCGCATCATCGACCGCCTGATGGTTGCCGGCGAGCCCGCCATCGTTAGCTTTAACGGCGGCACCAAGGACAACGCCATCAACCGTGAGTGCAAGGCTGTTCTGGTCTACGCCGACCACGCTGCCGCCGAGGCCGCGGCCCAGATTGCAAAGGGCATCATCGCCGACGTCACTGCCGAGCTCGAGGTCTTCGACCCCGGCTTTACCTGCACCGTCGAGATTGCCGACGACGCCGAGGTCGAAGCCATGGACCAGAAGTCCGCGCTTGCCCTCATCCGCGCCCTGCGTCTTGCCCCTAACGGCGTGATTCGCCGCAACGTCGCCACCGACGGCTCCGTCGAGGTTTCCTCCAACATCGGTGTGGTTGCCACCTCTGACGACGAGGTCAAGATCATGCTGTCCCCGCGCTCCTCGATCACCTCGCTGCAGAACGAGTTCAAGGACCGCCTGCAGACGCTGGCCGATGTCCTGGGCTTCGACGCCAAGTTTGAGTTCGAGTATCCCGGCTGGAGCTATGCCGAGCATTCGCCGGTCCGCGACGTCTTCGTCGAGAGCTATCGCGAGCTCTTTGGCTCCGAGCTGCGCATCGAGTCCATTCACGCCGGCCTTGAGTGCGGTCTGTTTGCCGAGGCCCTGCACGGCCTGGACGCCATCGCCGTGGGCCCGACGCTCTCCGATGTCCACACCCCGGACGAGAGCATGGAGCTCGCTTCTGCCGAGCGCTTCTACGAGCTGCTCATCGACGTCCTCAAGCGCCTTGCCGCGTAAAGGTTGCGCTAGCAGCAGTCCGAGTCACGTGCTAGCGGATTGCAAATGACATACGAGAGGGGGCATTCGAGCGTTTGCGACGGGTGCCCCCCCCTTTTTTTGTTTGATAATTGCGAAATTACGGTCACCTAGTCCATTTCTGCCCTGATGAGGTCGAGGGTGCGCTGGCAGTTTTCGCGGACGGGGCCGAGCATATGCTCGCGCAGGTCCGCCATGCCGGGCAGGTCGGCGTATTCGTCCATGACCTCTTCCATGCAAATGGGTACCTCGTAGGCGAGGTCCATCATGGTCGCAAAGCAAAACTTCTCGGATAGCCCGGCATCGGTAAGCGCCGCCTCCAGCGCGGGATCGCCCACACCGTGGTATCGGCGGATAGCGCCTGGACCGATTCGCCCCACACGATTTTCGCCGCCAACGCTCATGGCAAGGCGCGCCCGGCGGCGCATGCGCTCATACGCCAAACCCGACGCGACATCGTACATTCGAGCCATCATGGCTGCGCCGTCGTTTCCAAGGAGCAGGGAATAGTTTTTCGCGTGCGCATCCGGTGCGCCGATAATGGCGTTGAAGAACAGTATCTGCGTAAACAGATACAGGTTAAGTTGATGGTGGCTCGTATTTACGAGGAGCTCTTGAATGTCGCGGGTGGTCGGGCCGCCGTCTGCTGTGTACTTTTGGGCGGGCATCACCCCAAGTGCCTGACAGAGGTCTTCTTGATGTAGGCGCCTGATCATTCCGTCTTCGACTTTCACGCGGTCATAGCGCTCAACAATGAGGGCAGGTTCGTCCTCAAACATACGATATTCGACGTTTGCCGTTGCGATACCGGCGCGCTGGGCGCTTTTCATGCAGACAAACTCATTGAGAGCCTCGAGTTTAAATCCGATAACGCCATTTTTGAAAATATGCGTTGTGGGCGAGGAGCCCATGCATTCGCACCAGCGGCCGTTTATGAACGCGAGCGCGAACTTGCCCTGGTTGCCTCCAAGTGACCAACTTTCATCTAGACCCATCCACGATGCATCGCGGTCATCTCTGATCGACTTGAGACGGAGAGCAATTTCGTGGTCGTCTATAGGGCGGTAGTCGCCAGCGCGATGCAGGACGGCGTCGGCATCTTCTTCGGCACAAAACTGCACTCCGCCCGGACAGTCGAGTCCGATATGGCTGAGCAACGCAACGGGATTGTTGGGCCTAACGTTGAATTCGGCGGCAATCGCTTTTCGTTGGTCCTCGCTGTCGGGTAGAAGGCCAAACAAGTACGGATTCATGACCTGTTGGCCGTATGTGCGATTTGATACGGGTATGTTGGTCGATAGGGTTGGCCCGTCATAGTCATGATCGTAGGTAAAGCTGATAAGACCGTTCTCATCTTGCGTGAGCGTTCCCGCAGGTACGCCGCAAATAATGGTCCGAAGTGATGTTCTGGCCATTGGCTATTTCCCTTCGGGCTTGGTTTGGTTAGATGCGTTTGCGGCAATCGAGACTCCGAGATTGGACATGGCGAAATCGGCGAAGGCCCTGTCGTAGAGCTCGGACGTAAAGGGGACATCTGCGAGAGCCGGAACGGCTGCGCTGCGACGGTTGCGATGGTGAAAACGTTGAGCGTGATGGCGCCTGGGGGTACTACGAGGTTGCAAATCAGCATGCGGGGCGTCGACTGGTTGCTCGTTTTTCGATTCGTCGATATCCCCTTGAGCGGCGAGCGCCAGTCCAAGAGCACCGAAAACCGCCAACAGCTTGTCGAGCCGAATGCCCGTGGCATCTCCCAGCTCGAGCGATGCGAGCAGGCGTTCCGAAACACCGGCCTTTTTAGCGAGGGCGGCACGGGTGAGACCCTGAGTCTCGCGTGCCTGGCGCACGTAGATGCCAGCTTGGCGCGGTGTGGTGATGGGAAGGGTATCCACGGCGATCTCCTAACGTGCAGACTTTTGCATCCTAGTATGACATGCAAAACTCTGCATGAAAAGGCCTCATGCAAAACTCTGCATGAGGCCTTGTACTGGCGTTTAGTTTTGAGCGATTGTGTTTGGCACTACAGCGCCAAAATCCCCAGATGCTCAAGCAAGATCTTAAGCCCGATGAGGACGAGTACGACGCCACCCACGATGGTGGCGGGTTTTTCGTAGCGCGCGCCAAAGGTGTGGCCGATCGCCACGCCAGCGATGGAGAAGACAAAGGTCGTGACTCCGATAAGCGATACAGCGGGAACGATGTCGACCGAGAGCGCCGCAAATGAGATGCCCACGGCGAGCGCGTCAATCGAGGTGGCGATAGCGAGGATCAGGTACTCGACCAGGTCAATCTTTTCGGCATCCTTACCGTCGTCTCCATCCTCGTCTTCGGTAAAGGCTTCCCACAGCATTTTGCCGCCGATGAAGGCGAGCAGGATAAAGGCGATCCAGTGGTCGATGGGGCCGATGATGCCCATAAACTGGCTGCCAAGCGCCCATCCGATTACGGGCATGCCGGCCTGAAAGCCGCCAAAGAACAGGCCGAGCACCACGGCGACTTTAAGGTTGATCTTTTTCATGCCGAGACCTTTGCAGATGGAAACGGCAAAGGCGTCCATCGAAAGGCCAACGGCGAGCAACACGAGCTCTGCGAGTCCCATAGTCTGGCTCCCTCTCTGCGGGCGGGCCCGCGTGTACCTCTTGAGGGAGTAATAAAAAAGACCCGTGGCGTACGCGTTGCGCGCACAGCCACGAGTCTCGTTCATTAAGGCAAGCCAGGCCGCATCGGCCAGTGTGTTGACTTACCGCGCCACCGGAGGCGAATCCGGTCACGCGACTACTCCCTCATTTATGCGAATCCCGATGCTACCACATGAACAGCTGATTTGGGTTGGGCTCTCAGCTGTGTTCGCTCATTCTGTAAGCATCGGATTTCGCAAGCGCCGCAGGGACAAACCGTGAGAAACTATTTAGCGTTTATGGAGCGTATACGATGGGAGCGATGCCTTGGATAAGAACGAGCTGCAAAAGCGTATGGAACAGGCCATCCGCCTGACGGCACCTGGTCAGCCGATCCGCACCGCCCTCGACATGATCATCGCCGGTCACCTGGGCGCCCTTATCTGCGTCGGCGACACCGAAAACGTGCTCGCTGCCGGTAACGACGGCTTCCCGCTCAACATTTCGTTTACCTCGAACCGCCTGTTCGAGCTTTCCAAGATGGACGGCGCCATCGTTATCGATGGCGACCTCACCCAGATCCTGCGCGCCAACTTCCACCTCAATCCCGATCCCTCGCTTGCCACGAGTGAGACGGGCATGCGTCACCGTACTGCCGCTCGCATGTCGGTGCTCACCGATGCCATCGTGATCTCGGTCTCGGCCCGTCGCGCCGTCGTTAACGTGTACGTTCACGGCAAGAGCTACGAGATCCAGCCCGTCACCACCATCATGAGCTCGGTCAACCAGCTCGTCGCCACGCTCCAGACTACCCGTCAGTCGCTCGATCGCTCCCTGCTGCGCCTGACGGCCCTTGAGCTCGACGACTACGTCACGCTCGCCGACATCACCGGCATCTTCTCGAGTTTCGAGATCATGCAACAGGCAAAGACCGAGCTTAAGGATTGCATCGTCAAGCTGGGTAACCAGGGCAAGCTCGTGCAGATGCAGCTCGAGCAGCTCGCGGGCTCCAGCATGGATACCGAATACGACTTGATGATCCGCGACTACGCAAGCGATTCCTCCGAGGCAAACGCCGAGAAGATTCGCGCCGAGCTGAGCCGCATGACGCCTAAGGACCTGTCCGACCCGCAGCACGTGGCGGCAGTTCTGGGCTATGACGACCTGGACGAGGACTCCGTCATGACGCCGCTGGGCCTGCGCACGCTTTCGCGCGTGTCCGTCGTGCGCGACGGCGTGGCCGAGAAGATCGTCGACGAGTATGGCTC
>OGOF01001802.1_pt1 | contig 12161 bp, 14 predicted proteins | sample 1552621 | NCBI WGS metagenome assembly OGOF01 (sample SAMEA2580156, study PRJEB22360) | human gut metagenome | biome: human gut; feature: human-associated habitat; material: faeces | place: Denmark | collected 2008/2010
AACATCCTGCCCCTGCAGCCGCTGATACGATTTATTTATTCTGACTGTGTTCTTTTCAAAGTCAAAATCTTCCATTGTAAGAGCAAGCAGCTCACCTAATCTCATTCCTGTCCAGTACAGCATTTCAAATGAATAAAATGAAACCGGCTTGTCAATCACCGCTTCTGAAAACTTCTTATATTCCTCAGTTGTCCAGAAAAGCATTTCCTTCTTTTCTTCCCTGCCCATATTTCCGGCCTGTCTTGCCGGATTTGATTTCAAATTATAAAACCTGCACGCATGATTGAATATCGCACTTAAAATGTTGTGCATTGTCTTCTTGTAAGTCTGGGAATAACTCTTCCCATTCTCATAACGGAATGCAACCATCTCATTCTGCCACTTGCGTACATCTCCCGGTGTAATCTCATTCATCTTAAGATTCTTAAAATATGGAAGTATCTTTGTCTCCATAATGTGCTCTTTTGTAAGCCATGTGTTGAGTTTGACATAATTTTTCACGTCCTCTGTATACAGCTTCCAAAACTCTCCAAATGTCATATCCAGATTGCTCTCCTGCCGTATTTTATAATTCCTCTCATAATCAAGTGCTTCCCTTTTTGTTGCAAAGCCTCTTTTCTTTATCTGTTTGTTTTCCCCGGTCCAGTCCTTACAATAGAATTTGATGAACCAGGTGCCTGTCTTACTGTCTTTATAAGCTGGCATATTCATCATCTCCTTCTTTCCATATGCAGAAGCAGATGCCTAAGCCGTATCGCTTCCGCACATGCCTCTGCCTTAATCTTCTTACCTGTTGCTTATACTGCATCACTCATACCATAAATGCGTTCTTCAAAATACTTTCTGCTTACTTTTCCACGAATCACAATGTAACCCTTCTTTTCAAGTTCACTGTTGATCTGTCTCATAAGCTTGTATGCTGCGGATCTTGAAATTCCAAGAATCTGCATCACATCTCCTACTTCTAAAAACTTTTCGTTCATGCCTTTCACCACCTTTCCTTTAAATATTTGTTTTGGCGTTTCTCCATACCAGTTCTGCTGATGTCACAACCAGCCTCCTTACCTGAGATAATCTCCTGTAATACCGCCCGCTCCTGCTCGAGGTACTCGGTCCGCTTGGGGGAGTGTCTACATTCGCTCGATTCCTATGAATGTCATGGCAAATGCCTGTTAGATTTCTGTACCGCTCATTCAGTTGTTTTTCAATACCATATCGTATAGATAATTGAATTGATATTATTCTATACCGTGTGGTATTGAATTATCAAGAAGTTTTTCTAATGTTCTTGTATAGAAAAACTTCCATTTTCATTTTTTCCGTGTTATACTGTCTTTAACAGTCCATCAGAGACAGATAAACGGAGGTAACTACACTATGACAATTGGTGAAAGAATAAAGAAAATACGGGTATTCCGTAAAATGACAATGGACGAGCTGGGCGGTGCACTTGGATTTGAGGGCAAAAATATGTCTGTCCGCATATCCCAGTATGAAACCGGTGCCCGCATTCCCGGTGAAGATATGATTCTAAAACTTGCTGATGCTTTGCACTGCAATTACAAGGCAATCTCTGATTACAGCCTTGGTGCTGCTGAAGATATCATTGAAACACTTTTCTGGCTTGAAGAAAGTGCCACATCACTTCCTGCACGTGGAAAGGGCACAAGATTTCCAGAGTATACAGCTCCCGGCAACCTGATTCATCTGACTGCAATGACTCCGGCAAAATCTTCCGAGACTGCCAGACCAACTTACAACGAAGATGATTATGACAGTGCAGGCTTACCTGTCGCATTAACTTTTGAATATGGATTGGTAAATGATTTCCTTTCGGAATGGTGTGAAATGAAAACGAAATTAAATAATGGAGAGATTTCTCCTAATGAATATTTTGAGTGGAAAATAACATGGCCTCAGGCGTAAATGAAACTATTCCTGCACAGCTCACTTTAGTACCATTTTAGTACCGCAAGACAAAAAACAAGCTCGCAAACGCCCATTTTACTAGGTTTTGCGAGCTTTTGAAAATTATTCAAATTCCTTTGCGGACAGCATTTCATGACACGCAAAGGCTGTTATTAGAGGCTTATAGTTCGAACATATGTTCTGATTCTGTGCTTTTCGCACCGCTTATGAAGAAATAAACTCCAAAATAACTCCATTTTACTCTTTATTATTTTGTTGTTCTTCTCTTGCGTACAGGAGATCCAATGCCTGACATACAACACCACTCATGCTCTGATAGTGTCTTTCTGCATACTCAACAAGTCTCTGTTTTTGCTCTGGAGTCACCCGTACTCGTATGTTTTCTTCTTTGCCATCTTTTGGTGTTTTTCTAGCCAAACATATCACTTCCCTTCCACAAGTACAGTTTACTACTAATTACTACAAAATGTCAATCTATTTTTGTTATTTATCTATATATTCTCTTGGACTAATCTTAGACTAATTTACTTCTCACTCCTGTAGATCTTTATCAACAATCTCCCAGTAACCATTCTTTGGAGATCCATGTCTTATAAGAATACCATACTCTTTTAACTTCTTAATATTGTTCTCAATATTTCGACTGGCAACCCCGATTTTTTCAGCTAACTTAACCGCTGATAATTGATGATCTTCTGAAAGCAACTTTATAATCTTTTGCTGTGTATCGTTAAGGTCTGTTCTCCACTCTATCTCCTTTCTTTTTCATTTGTCACCGGAAATGAATTACGGAACAGCTCTATCCGAAACATATTATCAAATCTATTACTTACAAAACTCAAATGCCACATAATACACATAATCATTTTTTGAAAGAAAATCTGTTTGGCTATTTATAAAATCGTCTAAAGTCGGAACACTCATTTCATCATTATCATAAACAAAGGCAATAAGTGGCTGCTGCTTATCGTATCTAATGTCTACGACATTTTTTATTTCAGTTGCTGTTCTGCCATAGTATTCTCTATTTTCTACATTTTCTAAAATAGGAATTTCTGTTGACAACCTACTACCACCTCCAGAAATAATTAACTTAATTACATAAGTATCGAAATCAGACACCATTACGATTTCACCACTTTTTGGCGAACCAATATCTTCAAATCCCATTTCAACTTTGTCCTGATCACTCAATTTTCCTGATTCGTATCGATAAATATGTAATCTGAGTTTTTTATATTCATCCGTTGTGATAAACTTATAGACAAATGCTCCATCCGGTCCAGCAAGCAGTTCTGCTGTCTGCATTTCTATGCTATCCTTTGCAACAGGAGAAATATAATTCTGTGGTTTTTTCAGACGGTATATGGTAAATCCGATTACTGATACCGCACAGATAGATATAACTAATAATATACATTTCATAACCTTTAGACATTTCTGTTTATCTATATTATCTCTGATCACTTCAATAATATTTGTTTCTGACTTCTGAATCATATTCTCTTGAGCTATATCTTCTCCAGCCAAAAACTCATTGAGGCTAATACCAAGAATTGAACAAAGTTCTTTATAAACAGATACATCCGGCAGGCAAACTCCTCGCTCCCATTTAGAAACAGACTTATCACTCATACCTAATTTTTCTGCCAGTTGCTTTTGTGTCATCCCCAATGACTTTCGCTTACCTGCAATATATTTTCCAATTTTGATAAGATCCATCCATCTACCTCCTTTTTTTATTAATCGTACTCTATTTTAGATGAAAAGCATACCCCTCGAAGGTAGAATATGACTTTTAAGTCTGTCTAGTTTGCCAGATAGAATACAAAGCTTATATGTCCTGTCCCTTCGCACACCCACTTTGCATTTTTTTAGCAAACTCACTTGTAAAAACTTCCCTTTCCGGCCCTTCCGGGATACTGCACTATTTTTACTTTTTTCTTTCTGCCGTTTTCTCCCGGCGATGCATACAACACCAGGTTCTTTTCAGGCATACTTTTGATAAGATTCTTTTGTAACTTTTCTCTCAGAACGGCTGGAAACAGCTTATTTACTGCATTTTCTCCGGGGGTGGGTTTCTTTAAGGTTTCTTTTTTTCTCTTCTTTCAGGACTGAAAAAGCCCTGCATCAGGATGGTCTCTGATGCAAGGCTTCTAATTTTTTTCTCTATGTTTTTATGTCTTTTTTTGATGTTTTCTCTGGTGCTCCGTATGAATCGGATTTTCTGATTCTTACAAAGGGGATTATCAAAAAAGTGCCAAAGAGGAGTGCTAAAAAATGAAGAAATAAACTCCAAAATAACTCCATTTTACTCTTTATTATTTTGTTGTTCTTCTCTTGCGTAAAGAATGTCCAACGCCTGGAATATTACATTACTCATAGTCTGATAATGTCTCTCTGCATAAGATACTAGCTTTTCTTTTTGCTCTGGTGACATCCTGATTCTCAGACTAGAATCTTTGCCGTCTAATGATGGTTTTCTAGGCATCTTTCTCTCCTTACATTTCATAGTTTAACATGAATTGATACAAGTGTTAATCTCGTTTTGTTAATATCACCCATTTCCCTTTTTGGCTACTTCCCTGCTTCTTCAGATAATTCTTTTCCTTCAATTTGGTTATATAATACTTCACACTAGCAAGATTCCAATCTAACGCATAATCGAAGTGGTAGAAAAGTTATCTCTTATATCGGTTGTAACTTTTTTATGAACTTTATTGACAAGAAAACTTGGTATGTGTATAATTAAAATATGCAAAGAAAACTTGGCATGGAGGTGTTTTTATGAAAAAGGACGAAATCTTAAATGCAAGCAGAAAAGAACATCGCAATAAGGACTTGGCTGAAATGGAAGTGGTATATCAAGCCGGAAGTCACGCAAGCAGAGTTGGTGCTTTAGTGTGTTGTTTGCTTTCGCTGTTATCTTCTGTGCTTGCTCATACTATGATTTACAGTCCGTGGGTTATATACTTCAGCATTATTGCAACACAATGGTTAGTTCGTTTTATCAAAATGAAGCGAAAGAGCGATTTGGTCTTGACTGTTCTGTTTTTTGTGCTTTCCATTTTGGCATTTGTTGGATTTGTTAGCCATCTTTTAGAGGTGAGAATATGAAAGAACAATTACAACTGAAAAATCACTTAAAGGAAGTTCGCACAGAAGCAAATCTTTCTCAAGCTCAGCTTGCAGAAATGGTAGGGGTATCAAGAAATACCATTAGTTCTATTGAAACAGGACAGTTTAATCCAACTGCAAAATTGGCTCTAATTCTTTGTATTGCATTGGACAAAAAATTTGAGGAACTATTCTATTTTTAGGAGGTCATTATGGAAAATATTATAATGTTGATTTTGGGAGTGTTCATATCTGTTGTGGGAATTGTAAATATCAAAGGCAATATCAGCACAATTCACTCTTATAACAGGCGAAAAGTAAAGGAAGAAGATATACCAAAGTATGGAAAAACAGTCGGCACAGGAACGCTGATTATAGGAATATCTCTTGTATTAGGTTTTATTGTTTCGTTTTGGAGTGAAATAATTATAGATTATATCATTCTTCCAGCAGTTATTGTCGGATTAGGCTTTATATTGTATGGACAGTTCAAATACAATAAAGGAATTTTTTGAGAATCAGGGAGGTATAAAGATGGAATTGAACACAATATCAGGTCTGGCGATAGCGGGAGTTATCTGCTCCGTTGTCCTCTCGATGGGGGTACCGATTGCTTTGTTCATTGCAGGAAGGGTGAAGCTTAAGGCAAGGATTTCCTCGTTCTTTATCGGAGCAGGAACCTATCTGCTGTTTGCCATGCTGTTGGAGCAGCTGCTGCATGTTCTTGTCATTCAGTTCTGCGGACTGAACGCACAGAGCAGGCCATGGCTTTACTATGTGTACGCGGCTTTGGCTGCAGCGGTTTTTGAAGAGACCGGAAGACTGATTGCCATGAAGTTCTGGATGAAGAAATGGCTGGATTTTCCAAATGCACTGATGTATGGAATCGGGCATGGCGGTGTGGAGGCCATTCTGATCGGAGGACTCTCCGGAATCAGCAATCTTGTGTCCATGCTGATGATCAACAGCGGAGCCATGCAGAATACGCTGGCGGCACTTCCTGCTGAGTCTGCAAACCAGACCGTGTCACAGCTGTCGGCCCTATGGACAACACCGGCACCACTCTTTTTTGTAAGCGGAATCGAAAGAATCAGTGCCATCATTCTGCATATCGGGTTGTCACTGCTGATCTACCGGGCGGTAAAGGCAGGCAAATGCAGGACAGCGGCTTTTACAGCGGTTCTTGCATATGGGATTCATTTTATCGTGGACTTCTTTGCCGTGGCAGGTCCGGCGCTTCTTCCCATCTATGTGATTGAAATTGGTGTCTTTGTGATGGCAGCCGGAACTCTTGTTATGGCGCTGAAGATGGGAAGGATGGAAGAACTGTGAATTCCAGTTTTCTGCTATCATAAAACAGAATATATCTGACAGAACGCACCGTAGAAATACGGTGTTTTTTGTGCCCTTTTTGATGATTGGATATTCAATTAACTTTATTTATTACCCCCTCCAATATCTAAAAAAAAGCTACTTCTGCAAGTCAACCTCACAGAAGTAGCTTTTTATTTATCCATTATTTTCATTTCTTTTCAAAACCATTTCATAAAAATCCAGAAACTCTTTTGTTATATAATATCCCTTACTTTCAACATCCAATGAGTCAAATGTATTATCATTTTCATCTACATCTCCAGACTCTGTTTCAAATTCTTCCTCAATGAATCCCGTTTGTTTAATATGTAAGAACACGTAATCAACTTCTCCTGGAGATACCTTTATTTGCTTTGAATATTCATTGCAAAACGATTCGTATTTGTTGCTATATGTTCTACCATTTATGTGTTTCGTTGATTTACCTCTTTTAGATGAATCTTCACAATATTTTTTGTATTCAACTAAATATTGTATTTCTCTATACGACATAGTATTCAATATGTGAATATATTCATCAAAAATACTACCATCTATATGTTTCCCCTGCAAATAACCATTTCGTATAAGATTTCCAAAATACTCAACTTTATCGGTCGTTGCCAACCTTTGCACTGCCTCTTTTGCTCGTGCAAAATTGATGATAAACTCTACATCATTTACCATTTCCGATGTTATAGAATGATCATCTTGCAAAATAACATCTAACAATTCCTGTTCTTTCTTTTGCTGAAAATCATTTAATAACTTATTTGTTGATGAATCAATTAAATCCCCCAAAACAGGGATTGCCTTTATAGGTGCCAATAAAACTGATTCAACAACCGGATTTTCTTTAATATCCTTTATTTCATTTGCATTATATAAGGAATTTTTTGCCATTTCTAATTTTTCATTCATTATTGTTCTCCCATTTTCATCACAACAACTATTTTATCCCAAGTAGATACTTCGTTTAATATAAATCTCCAACATATCCATCTGCTTCCAGATGCATATAACACTCATTCACCTGCTCAGACTCCAAGATCTGTAAAACGTATTCCATACCTGTAGCCAATTCTTTGGTTTTTAATTCTTCCAGCGGAATCCAATACACCTGCCCTTCCTCCGAACTTGTCAATTCTCCGATAAATCTATCAGTTCTGTACAGCGTAATCACATAATGTACTCCACCCTTATGCCAATGATATAAACCGCAGAGCTTCGGTGTTTCAATCGTAAGACCTGTTTCTTCCCAAACTTCCCGGATCATAGATTTTTGAAATATCTCGTTCTGCTCCACATGACCACCTGGAAAAGTTGTCCCTGTATAGCTGTCATTCACTTTATCCAATGCCAGCACATTTCCTTTGTCATCTTGGATCATACACATATTCATAAAGCAAACCTTCTCAATCCGACTCTCTTCTTTTTCATTCAGAGATCTTCTGATACGTTTATTGATATCCGATCGTTTGGATTTGTAATGCTTGAATACCTCTCCATACGGAATCCAGTGCAAATTCTGCTCGAACGGTACGCCTATTCTGAAATCGGCGGTACATTCATTCTGATTTAGCGGTACGCGTTTTCTGCTCAAAACGGTACGTTTTTCCTTTATTATTGTGATGTAACTATTATTCATCACAGTGCAAAGGAGGAACTATTATGCACGACTACAATACTATTCTTGGAGTCATAGAACTTCGGCTCAGTAAAGTCAGTTATGACTCTGTACAAAAACGTTACCGGATCGGACGGAGCGGGATTGCATTGATCATGAACCGCTACAAGGATTCAGGCTTATCATTGGATGATCTTCGACAAATGCCAGCCTCAAAGGTGGTTGATCTCATCTATCCAAAAGAAAACCTTCGACATAAGGATATTCCACTGCCTGATTTTGAAAAAATACATGAGCAGATGATCCAAATGGGAAAACATGCTGACTTGAGTTTTCTATGGATTGATTATAAAAAAGAGCATCCTAACGGTTACCAGCTTGCTCAGTTTTATAAGCTGTATCGTGATTTTATGGTAGATACTTATGGTACTTCAAAAACATCTATGCCTGTGGAACGGATCCCTGGTGAAAAGATGTATATTGACTGGGTAGGCGACCAGCCGGAACTGCTATTGGATACAACAACTGGCGAACTTCGGAAAGTTCACATTTTTACAACTACACTTGGTTTTAGCAGCCTTGTTTATGCAGAGATCTTTCCGGATGAAAAACTTCCACATTTTATTACCGGCACAGTACATGCACTGTCTTATTATGGGGCAGTTCCTAAATATCTTGTCCCGGACAATCTGAGAACAGCTGTTACCAGGCATAGTAAAGATGAACTTGTGCTGCAGTCAGCTTTTTCAGATCTGGAAACTTTTTATGATACGATCATTCTGCCACCGCCACCAAGGAAACCGAAAGGCAAACCAACAGTTGAAAATCATGTGCGTTTCTTGGAGACGCATCTGGTAGAAGAATTAAAGAAAGATACTTATACCTCTCTGGAAGCCCTGAATGCTGCGGTCAAAAAGATCGTAGCAGACATCAACCAGCGTCCTTTCCAGAAAAAATCTGACATTCGGAAATCCCGCATGAATGGATTCGAAAAGTACGACAAACCGCGTATGAACCAGCTTCCAGGCGAAAGTTATACACTTTGTGATTATAAATACTTTCTTAAAGTTCCAGATAATTACCACCTTGAGTATGATGCCCACTACTATTCTGTATTGTATACCTATAAAGGGAAGCCTGCAATTCTTAAGGCTACAATGACGGAGATACGGATCTGTGATGAGTATAACCGGCTGATCTGCCGCCATCCAAGATCTTACCGTGATTTTCCTCTTTACATTACAGATGACAGTCATATGCCTCTAGAACACCTATATTACAAAGAAGTGAATGCACATGACGGAGCTTATTACAGACGATGGGCATCTGTTTATGGAGAATCTATGGTAACTCTTATTGACAGGATACTCCGCAGTTCCAAGCATGAGGAACAGGCATACAACAGCTGTGCCGGTGTACTCCATTCCTGTAAAGATGTTCCTCACAGGCTGGTTCAGGAGGCTGCTGAGAAATGCGTAGAAGCCAATGCCTGCAAGTATTCTTATTTCAAGAAAGTACTTAGCATGGTTCAGAATAATCATTCCAGCAGCGCTATAAACGGAACCGGAAAACTTCCTTCCCATACAAACATCCGTGGAAAGGAGGCATACAAATGAGTTCATCCCATGACATTACATTAACACCTCAGGAGCAGGCTCTGATCATGCGTCTGAAGAGTTTCCGTGTTCCAGAAATGGCACATATCCTGGAAGAACAGTTGAAAGATCCCAATGCAGATCTGAACACTTTTATGGAACGCATGACAGCAATGGTTGATGCAGAGTGGCAGGCGCGAGCAGATAAACGTTTTAATCGTCTGATTAAAGAAGCGCATCTGCGATACCCGGCGGCAGATCTTGACGAAACCATTTACCGTCCAGAACGTCAGCTTGATACCCAGACAATAGAGCGACTGAGCACCTGCCATTGGATAGAGGAAGGAAAGAATCTCATTGTAACAGGATCTTCCGCCAGTGGAAAAACTTATCTAATCAATGCTTTTTGTGTAACTGCAATGAAGCAGTCTAAGAGTGTAAAGTATATAAAAGCGAACACTCTTATGAGCGAAATGGAACAGGCACGTATCAAATCCACAAATCTGGATTACCTGAATAAGCTGACCAAGCTGGATCTTCTTGTGATCGATGATTTTGGCCTTATGGATCTCGATCTTGATAAATGCCGGGATCTTTTTGAAGTCCTTGACACCAGGGATGGAAGAAAATCAACTGTAGTCATCTCACAGTTTCCAGTCAGTACATGGTTTGATATGTTTGCTGATAATACCTACGCTGATGCGTGCCTTACACGAATCACAGATAAACATCATACATATCGTCTGGAAATGAACGGTATAAATATGCGTGAAACAGAATGATATCATCTAGCGGTACTTCGTACCGTTAAAAATGGAATAGCAGTTCCGCAGTAGCGGAATTGGCGTTCCGTTTGAACGTAATTTGCAGGAGAGAAGGAATGGGTTTTAAGCCCGCAGGGATTCAAAAGGGTATCTGATGATAAAACTGTTGATATCTCAAAACTGCCCGAGGACGACAAAGGACTTTATTACAAAGATGAGCCATATACCACTAAAAAGTTACAGCAGCGTTTGATCATTACTTATTCCCCTAAATATGCCCTTTACCAGAAATCCATTCGTAGCAAACAGATAGAACGTGCACAAGCGATGCTGGATTCCGGGAACACAAAAAAGAACCGCAGGAACCCAAACAATTCAGCCAGATTTATTGGAACAGCAGCAGTAACAAAAGAAAGTGAGACTGCCGATATCCGGCATTATCTTGATGAACATAAGATCTCTGAAGAAAGCCAGTATGATGGACTTTATGCAGTATGCACGAACCTGTCAGACGATGAAGTCAGCGATATTTTAAAAGTAAGTGAAGGAAGATGGCAGATCGAAGAATGTTTCCGGATCATGAAAACAGACTTTTCCGCAAGACCTGTTTATCTGCGGGATGAAAAACGGATCAAAGCACATTTTCTGATCTGTTTTCTGGCATTAATGATCTATCGTTTCTTTGGGAGAAAATTGAACTATAAATATACTTGTGAGGAATCATTAGATACATTAAAAGCAATGAATTTTGCAGAGATCCAGGAACAGGGATTTATACCTTTATAGAAACGGGAAGCTATTACTGATGATCTTCCTGAAGCCTGGGGCTTTCGAACGGATTATCAATTTATAACGAAAAGCAGAATGAAAACAATCCAGAAAAAAGTAAAAGAAAAGAATAAATTACCATACTTCGTGATGATGAGAAAAATCGCCACAGCCCAGTAAATACAAGGGTTGCAGCGTTTTTTTTCTTTTACAAACTGTCAAAGACGGGATTCTTCTATCTGCCACCGTCCTTCACTTACCTTCAAAATATTAGCAACATTATCATCAAGAAGATCGGTACATACTGCGTAAAGCCCATCATACAGAGTTTCTTCAGCAATTTTGTTTTCATCCAGGGAATATTTGATATCAGCCTCTTCTCCTTCTGGCGTAACTGCTGTCTTTTCAATAAAACATGCCGGATCATTAGGGTTTTTACGGCTCTTTTTTGTATTTTCTGAATCCAGCATTTTTTGTGCACGTTCCACTTGTTTATCACGGATTGTTCTTTGATAAGCTGTATATTTCGGTGAATAAGTAATGATCAGACGCTGGTGCAGCTTCTTCGTGGTATAAGGTTCATCTTTGTAATAAAGACCTTTGTCACTACTATCGAGCTTAGTGATATCAACAGGAGTGTCATCGGATACTTTTTTAAATCCCTGTGGATCTAATGCCCATTCTTTTTCTTCTTTTTTTAGTCTTTTAATGGACTGAGTTACGATATAAGCACGTTCCCCCATATGGTTGTATTCACGGATAGATTCGGAACCCAGGTCTGCATCACTGCAGTAAATAAATTTCTGGCATCCAAACTCTCCAAGTATCTTTTTTTCCAATGGTTTGAGGGATGTCTGTTCGTTTACATTTTCTGCAAAGGTAGAAAATGCAAGAGGGATGCCGTCGCCATCCATAAACATATCCATTTGAATGATCGGATTTGGTCTGTGTTCTTTGCTTTTTCCATACTTTTTGTTTCCATCTTCCTGCTTGATTTCAAAGTAGTAG
>OGOF01001817.1_pt1 | contig 12101 bp, 5 predicted proteins | sample 1552621 | NCBI WGS metagenome assembly OGOF01 (sample SAMEA2580156, study PRJEB22360) | human gut metagenome | biome: human gut; feature: human-associated habitat; material: faeces | place: Denmark | collected 2008/2010
CAATGTTCTCGATTTCCCATTCAGCCCATGCACCGCGATACATCCAGATGCGGCAGTCTTTCAGCCATTTTGCACCTTCTTCTTTTTCCAGGTCGATAGCTGCAAATACGGCATCGGTGCAGACACGGTGTGTGCCGTGCGGGTCGGCAAGGTCGCCGGCAACGAATATCTGGTGAGGTTTCACTTCACGCAACAGGTTACGTACGATTTCCACATCAGCTTCAGTCAGCGGACCTTTCTGAATACGACCGGTTTCATAGAACGGCAGATCAAGGAAATGACAATGATCCAGTGGGATGTTATTGTATGTACAGGCGGTGCGTGCTTCACCACGACGTATCAAACCTTTAATGGTAAGAATATCGCGTGTGTCGATGTCACCGTCTTTTTTCTCTTTCAGGAACTTACGGATCTCTGCATACTTGTCGGTAATCACTTTGTCTTCGCTGTTATTGAAGATTTGATTGAAACCGTTGATAAAGTGCAGGAAACGGATTACTTCTTCGTCACCTACGGCAATGTTACCGGAGGTTTCGTAAGCCACGTGTACATCATGCTTTTGCTCTACCAGACGACGGATGGTACCTCCCATAGAGATAACGTCGTCATCGGGATGCGGAGAGAATACAACGACCCGTTTCGGATACGGTTTTGCGCGTTCGGGACGATAAGTATCGTCTGCATTCGGTTTGCCCCCCGGCCAGCCGGTAATGGTATGTTGCAGATCGTTGAATATTTTGATATTTACATTATATGCAGAACCGAACAGAGCCAACAATTCACTTAAACCGTTTTCATTGTAATCCTTATTGGTAAGTTTCAGGATAGGCTTTCCTGTCAGTTGGCACAACCATACGATGGCACTGCGGATCAGTTTGTCGTTCCATTCACATGAAGTCACTAACCACGGACGGTGAATGCGTGTCAGGTTGCCGGCAGCAGAAAGGTCGATAATTACATGGGCATTATTGTGCGTTTGCAGGTAAGATGCCGGAATAGTATCTGTTACTGCACCTTCTACACACTCTTTTACCATTTTGGCCTTATCATCACCCCATGCCATCAAGAAGATTTTCTTGGCAGCCAGAATGGTGGATACACCCATTGTGATAGAGCTGATCGGTGTGCTTTCAATGCTTCCGAACATTTTGGATGCCTCGTTGCGTGAGTCATTGTCCAGCAAAATGAGGCGGGTAGTGGAGTTTAGACGGGAACCCGGTTCATTGAAACCGATGTTACCTACACGACCAATGCCGAGTAATACGGCATCCAGTCCGCCAAAGCTTTCGATGCGCTGCTCGTACAAACGACAATATTCGAAGATAGTATCTTTGGGGATAGTACCGTCCGGACTGAAAATATTCTGCTTGTCGATGTCTACATGATCGAGGAACATTTCTTTCAGGGCATTCAGGTTGCTGTTGATGGCATCTGCTGTGAGCGGATAATATTCGTAAAGGTTGAATATGATAACATTGCGGAAACTCAGGCCTTCTTCTTTATGCATTCGGATGAGGGCTGAATATACATTGCGGGGAGAATTACCGCCCGGCAATGCCAATACGCAAAAACGTCCGGCTTTTTGTTTGTCGCGAATCAGTTGAGCTATTTCGCAGGCAATGTGGTTTGCACCTTCCTCTGCTGATTCGTAGATGTCAGCGGGGATTTTCTCCAGTCGGGTCAATACCGACCTTTCAAATGCATTCTCAGGCCTGTAATACCTGGGGGAGACTCTGTTGAGAGTGATTTGAGAACTAAGATTGGTTTTCATAACTAAATTGGTATTAATAAATTGATTAAAGCTTGTCGCTTCTATGATTTAACAAATATACGAAAAACAAAGTTCACTCATTTAATGGTGTCGGGGCTGTTTTTCGGAACAAGGTGTTTTTTTCTGACACTGTTTCGGGATACAAATGTAGGCACTTTTTGGTAACTATGTACTCACTTCTTTTAGGTATTTTCATTAAAAAGACTAAAATGGAATCTTTTTGTACAAATACATAACCTGTTCGGAGAGGCAGAGATGGGTACGCGTGCCTATTTTTAAAGAGGGTTAATATAAAATGTAGTAGTTACTGTATTTCCTGCACTATCTACCGCTGTCAGCGAGTGTTTTCCGGGTGTGGGTTGCAAAGAAATCTTATGGAAATCCTGCGTCTGCGTCAGATAAGTATTATCAAGATGCCAAAAGATGGTGGTAGCGGGATTACCATGGGCCAGTTCGGCAGTCATATATCCTGGGCTTCCATCCATCTGTTTGGGTAATACAATCCGTGCATTCATGGGCGGGTAGATGAACTGCATTGGTTGGAGGGCATCTTCTCCGCAACCCGGCTTGAAGGGAGGAAGCGGACTGTATTCCGGATGATGTTGTCTGTAATACCATTCCCAGACGGGCGGCAAAGTGAACCAGGATTTCTGGATGGTAGGTTCCAGATTAGCACAATTCTCATAGATACGGTGAGTCTCATCGGCTGAGAGAGTGATGAGGTGATGATAAGGGCAAGCTTCCGTCTTTAATCCGGCGGGAAGAATCAATAAGGTGTCTGTTTCTTCGCAAAATCGGCCTTTCAGGTGCCCGGATTTCCGGCATACTTCAGTCTTAACAAAGACATTTCCCGGACGTTTGAACCATTGTGTAGGAGGAAGCAGGCTGAATATATCAAACAGAACCGGGCCGGCTGTCCGTGCTCCTACAAGACCGGGCTTGCCTTCTCCGGTGGCATTACCCACCCATACACCTATGGCATAGTGAGGAGTGACGCCTACAGCCCAGGCATCGCGGAATCCATGACTCGTTCCGGTCTTCCATGCGATGGGATGCATGGAAGGGATGGATTTCCAGTCTATTTCTTCGGGACGGTTCACTTCGGTTAGAGCATTGAATGTTTGCCATACGGCTCCCGGTTGAAAAATATCCGTTGTCTTTGCAGAAGTGACTGCCTCGGAATTTTCAGAATCTGAAAGCAGTAAACTACATTCCGTTTGTGGAAGTTGCAATAAACTCCGTCCCATGTATGCGTATGTATTGGTTACATCCCATAGGGTGGCTTCCGCTCCGCCTAAGATAAGTGATAAACCATAATGGGAGGCGGGGCGGTTGATTGTCTTCAAACCTATTTGCCTCAGGAAAGTGTGAAACTTGGGAGCACCATATTTTTGCAGCATCGTTACTGCCGGAATGTTTAGTGAACGAGCAAGTGCTTCTGAAGCAGGAACAGCACCTTCGAACTGCAAACTGAAGTTTTGAGGTGTAAAGCCATTAATATTAATGGGTATATCAGGCAGTAATGTATGAGGCAGCAGGCTGCCTTCCTGCAACATGGCATAATATAGAAATGGTTTCAGAATACTTCCCGTGCTTCTGGGTGCCTGAATTACATCTACCTGGTTACCGCTTTGTTTCCGTTTGAAGTTTACATTGCCGCAATAAGCTACTACCTGATTGGTCTGGATATCGATTACCAGAATAGCCAGGTTGCGTATATCACTCCGGTTAAATTCATTACTCCAACGCTCGGCTGCGTTCTCTATCTGGGTTTGAATACCTCTGTCGATGGTTGACACAGAATATTTCCCATTCCGTTCCTGATAGAAGCGACTGACTAGATGAGGGGCTATTTGAGGGAGAGGATGAGGCTCATCGGGTAATGGTTCGCTGATAGCCAGTTCGTAAGTGGAACTATCTATAATCTTTCGTCCATATAATTGTTTCAGCAGACGGTTTCTCTTATTGAGCAATGATTGTCGTGATTTGGAAAGGTGAATCATGGCGGGTGCATTTGGAAGTACCGCCAGCATAGCTGCTTCCGCCCAGGAAAGTTCTTCGGCCGAATGTCCGAAATATCGCCAGGCAGCGGCATCGAGTCCTACTACATTTCCTCCGAAAGGAGCGTGTGAAACGTACATGGACAAGATTTTCTCTTTTGAAGCACGAAATTCAAGTCGGGTGGCCAGGATCATTTCTATGAACTTTTCTCCAAAAGTACGCGATTTGTTTCTTGCCAGACGGATTGTTTGCATGGTGAGGGTACTTCCTCCACTTACAATGCGCTTATTCTTTAGGTTTTGGTAGGCGGCTCTGCCCGTGGAGACAGGATTGACTCCCCAATGGTGATAGAAATGCCTGTCTTCGAAAGTGATGAGACATTGCTTTATTTTCTCCGGAGTAGTGTTCCGGGGCGGAAAACGCCATTGACCGTCAGATGCAATGCGTGCGCCCAGTAATTCACCGTTCCGGTCAGTGACAACGGTGGAGTAGGGCACATGGAAAAGTTGCCGGGGAAGACAAAAGATATAGGCTATCACCAGAATTGTAATAAGTATGAATATTACTTTTCTGGTGATAGACAGTTGTTTGAAGTACTTTATAATCTTAGCTCCCATGAAACGAACTTAACGGCTGACAGTCGTTCTTCCCGCCTTGGTTCGTGCCTGTGCCGAACCGTCATACATGGCTTCGCACTGGATAGCCGGTAAAATGAAATTACCTGCATACGTAGCTTGCAGTCTTATGGTGAACTTTTTCAGCTCGCTGCGACGCAAGTCGAAATAGGTCAATATACGGTCGTCACGAATATCCTGGTAGGTATACTCACGGGTAGGTGTCGCTTCCGGAGTCATCAACCGGTCATTGTAAATCTCCCAACCTGACGGCAGGATATGTGTTAATGCCAGATTACTGTAAGCGGTGGTTCCACTGATATTACCTACGGTGATGACTGCCATAAAGTCTGTTCCCTGCTTGATATCATCTATGGATATCGTCGCTCCGTTCATATCCGTATATTTTACGTCCAGGCGGAGGTTATTGGATATTGCGGGTAACGTGTCATTAAGTAATTGCGTGCGTGTAATGAGGTCCACACTTAATGCACCTTTACCTTCATTCTTTATTATAATATTACCCGAAGCCGGTGAAGTGGACAGTTCCTTTGTAAATACAGCCTTGGCTGATTTTACTACGGGTTGCTGTTTCCCGTTCCAGGTCCAAGTGAAGTCCAGAGTACCTGAAAGTTTCTCAGCCAGACGTCCCATCGCCATCAATGAGAAAGCAGTGGACTGTGTACTGAACCAATTCTCTTCGGCCAAATTCTTGGATACCTTCTTCGCCTGTTGCAATGCCGCCTGGTCGCGGTTCATCAGGAGTAAAGTTTCCAGTATCATAGCTTCGTCACGATCATACGAACCGTAGATGTAGTTCTGTGAAGAATAGGGGGCAATGGTGGTTTCCGCCTTAAATACCAATTCTTCCGCCGGTTTCATCTTACCCGTCAGGGCATAAGCGGCTGCCAGTCTCCATTTGGCTTGCAGAGGCAGGTTAGCTTGTTCTTTCATCCGGTTCATGGCACCCTGCTCAGGTGCACCGGCTAATGCCAGTGTGTACAACCTGTATGCCTGTTGCACTCCCGTTTGCCAGTAACCCCAACTGTCATCTTGATCCGGCATCCGCCAGTTCTGGGCAGCAGCACGTTGGAAGCGTTTCCACTTATTCAGTACATTCGAGTTGACAGCGTAGCCTTTCTCCTGTGCCAGTATGAGGAACATGCCCGCATAAGAAGTAATCCACTCATCAGCACTGGCATTCCCCGGCCAGTATACAAAACCGCCATTCGGAATTTGGCGTGCATAGAGTTGCCGTATCGCTTCCTGTACGTTAGTTTTAATCTTTTGAGCTTCTTCCTCATCCACAGCTTTAAACTGGCTGACGAATAATAGCGGTAGAGCCTTTGAAGTCAGCTGTTCCGTGCAATGATGCTGATAATTATACAGGTAGTCGAACCTGCGGCTGATATCTACCGAAGGAATGCGTGAAACTTCCAGCAGCATACGGCTGCTTGCTGGAGAAGCACCATTCAATGCATAAGGAAGTGTTACACTTTCTCCTTTTTCCACCCATTGACTGTTACGGAAGGTCACTGCCGGATTCGGGTTCCGGACTTCGATTTCAATGGTCTCTTTCGCCTGCTGGCTGCCACCGCTGGCAGTGATATGTATCGTTGCTTTTCCTGTTTTATTTCCGGTCTTTATCTTAAAGTAAACGAGTTGGTCACCCGGTTGACTGAAAGTAATAGATTGTTTATTGGGATCGATTACCTGCACACCTCCACCTGAAGCCTGGATGGATACCGATACACTCTTCACTTCCTTCTCCATGGCGAAAACATTCACCGGAACGGTAATCTCTTCTTGTGTGCTCAGCACACGGGGTAGTGTGGACAACAACATCAATGGTGTCCGCACGAAAGAAGTCTTTTCCGCTTTTCCGTATGCTCCGTCTTGCCCCGCTACCACCATCGTACGTACAGAACCTACGTACATCGGTAGTTTCAGCGTGTGCGTCTTCTGTTTTCCTTTATCCAGATAGAACGGACCGATAAATTTCACTACCGGCTTAAAGCGGTTCGCTTTTGCATCGGCCGGTTTCAATGTCTCATCACCGCCCGTACTGAACAATGAACTGTAGCGTCCGGCAGATGCTCCGAGTACATCGTCATACATATCCCAGGTGCGGATGCCCAATGCTTCGCGGGCATAGAATTCATTCCACGGATCGGGAGTCTTGAAATTAGTCAGGTCGAGTAATCCGTCGTCTACAATGGCCAATGTGTAGGTCATCTGCTTGCCGCTTTTTTCACTGACGGTAACGGTGAAGTCCGTTTCCGGCCGCAGCACTTCCGGCATTTTAATTTGCGGTTGCAATATTGTTTGTTTATTAGTCACCAATACCGGAACCACACCGTACATACGTATCGGCAAATCGTTCACTGTCTGTGCATGAGGTTGCAACAGGCTGATGTGCAGGTAAACGTTCGGCGCCATTTCCGGAGTCACTTTGAAAGAATACTTTGTGTCTCCGTTGTTGGAAACTTCAATCCATTCACGTTGCAGAACGGTTGAACCGTTTTCCAGGGCTACCAATGCACGTCCTCCCGCAGCGGCAGGAATGATGGCTGTTGCCGTTTCACCTATTTCATACGAGTCTTTATCCAGAGAGAAAGCAAGCATTTTAATGCCGCTGGGGTCTGTCTTGCTTGAACGTCCGCGCCAATCCGGCCAGTCTATATAAACAGTTCCACCGGTGGCATGCCCACTTTCCTTATCTTTTACATAAACCAGGTAACGTCCCCAGTCCGGATAATTTACCCGGAATTTGAAGGTTGCCTTTCCGCCTGTAGTCTGTATATTGCCACTGGCTACGGGAGTGATGGAGCTACTGTTGACGTATGTTCCGAATGATTCGTCCCGGTTTTCCCACCACCAGCTCCAGGAGATGCGGTAAATCTTATATTCCAGATTGGAGCGGTTCACTACTTGTCCTTCTGCATTTACGGTGACAATGTCGAATACATGATCTTGGTCTGTCTCGATGTATTTTCCTTTCGGCTGGTTCAGATTAATACCCACATAAGATGAGAATGGAGAGAACGGAATGCTTTGCGTGTAAATACTGGCATCTCCTCCCGGTTCGAATACACGGCTGGTTAAGGTTGCATTCAGCATTCCCGGGGCATTGGTGGCCGGAAGTTTCAACATAAAGTTGGCTTTTCCTTCCGCATCCAATGTTCCGTCGAATACATCGTTTTTCACAGTTGTAAATTCGGTAGCCGGATTATTGAATATGTATTGCCCGTAGTTCTTAAATTGCGTATTTACTTTTGACAGGGACATTTCCACTTTGGTTTTCAACCGTGAAGCTGTGGCGCCTGTCAGCCATGTGGAAGTAAGCATTACGGGCATCTCTTTGGTGGAGGCTTGTATCACTTTCTCCGGCAGGTTCAGGTTAATTTTCAGGGGGTTTGGCTTCACTGTTTCTATGCGGAGGCTTTTGTGGAAAGCGGTTCCACCTACTTTGACGTAAGCATTCCATAATCCCGTCGGGTCTTCGGGGCGTGTCGGCAGGTCAAATGTGTAGAAACCGTTTACACCTTGCGTAGAGATCATTTTGGTATAGAATTGTCCTCTCGGATTATACAATTCCAATGCTACGGGGTGTTTATCCGGAATCCTTTTTTCACGGTCTTCCATAATAAAGCTTACATGCAGCGTATCTCCCGGTCGCCATACCCCTCTTTCGCCATAGACGAATCCCTTCAATCCTTTCTGAATGTCTTTTCCGCCTACATCGAACCGGCTGACAGATTGTTCTTCGCCATCTGCCACACGAACGTAAGCTTTCTGCTTCTCTACTTCGGTTACCACAATGAAAGGAACACCTTGCGGAGTGATTTCCGTAAATCCTTCACTATTCGTTTCACCGGTTCCGATGACTTGCAACTGGAAGTTGTAAACAGTTACTTTAGCTTTCTCCATCGGTTTGGTATCTAGGATATTGCTTACGGCAATCCATAGTTTGTTCAGTGAATTCCGTTTTACAATCATTCCTATATTGGAGGCAAATACGTTGCACGATGCTGCCCGGTCAGAGTCCATATAGTAGGAGGGATGGCAAGGATTGTTACGTTCCCGCCAGTTATACTGACTCCAGTCCATCTTTATGTTACCATTATAGTAGAAATAAGTTTCCGGGGTATCCCATTCTGCTTCATTTTCTTCGAAAGTACTATTTCCGCTGACTTTCGTCAATCCCTCTGAAACAGTATTGTCTGCAAAGCTCATCACTTGTTTTTCTGTCCCGCTGCAAGGATAAGCAGAGTATTCTTGCCGGAAAGAAAGTATGACACGGTAGATAGCACCCGGTTCCTGCCGAATCAGTCCGGCAAGGTCTATTGAATAGTCTTCCCATCGGTGTACATCTTTTGTGCTGTCCTTACTCAGCCACAATGTGTTTTGGTAAACCAATCGTCCGGAACGGCGCAGTTCACTGGCGGATGAAAGCGTATTGGTCTGCATGAACATCAGTACATTGTTTTCAAAAATACGGATCACGCTTAAATCTACCGCATAGAGATTGACTGCCCGGAACGGGATGATCAAACTTTTGGAGTCGGGCAGGATAGCGGCTGATGTAGACATACTCACTTGTGGTTTCAGATTCAGTTCGCTGAATGCGATGGAGTGTGATGTTCCGAGCGATTTATCCCGGCTGTTTTTCACTCCTTCATGTATCTTCAAAGTCAGTTTGCTCAGTTGGTTGGCTTCAAAGTAGATGTATACTTTATTATTCTCCACTTGAAATATAGAAGATGATACTTCGGGGATTTCAATCAATCCGTTCAGGTCTTGTGTGGTAGAAACAGGATCGGAGAATACTATTTCAATTCCATTTTCCGGTTCGTCAATGCGTTTGGCAGAGAGGAAACGGAAATCATTCTTGGCAGGGATCAGTACGTTTTCTGCCAGTTTGCGGTCGATTCCTGCAGGACTGCCATTAGCGGTGATTTCCAACTGATAGTCTTCTGCTTCGCGAATGACACCGGCTATTTCAAACAGGTAGCGTGTCGGATGATCTGTCGGAGTGATACTGACCGGATAGCTTTGGCCGTTTCCACCTTTGGCAGAGAGCATTTTCTCAACTGCTTCTTTGGAAGTGGCATCACTGAAACGTACTTCACCTTTCAGCGTCACCAGGTCGCCATGGCTATCTACGTCGATGGTTGTCAGCGGTTCAACATATAGTGTGAAATTGGGCTCCTGTACTCTGAAAGAGAATTTGAATTCTTTCAGGCGACTGTCCACTTCTACAAACCGACCTAATTGGAATGTACCTTCATAGAATTCTCCCGGCTTTAAAGTTCCTGGTTCAGGAACGAATTCAATCGTATTGTTGCTGACCCAATAGGCTTTACCCTTCAGAGATGGGGAGAAACTGAATGGATTTTCTTTCAGTTCATTGTTCAAATCTACCATAGGCTGATCTTGTGTCAGTTCTATGCGTATATTCGAAGTCTGCGAGATAACTCCTCCCGTATATGCATTCACAAAAGGTGCATACTCGGCAGAAGGAACAATATCCTTTTTGCTGTTTGCGCAAGAGGAAAAAACTGCGATAGTCAGTAACAGAAAGAATAGCTTGTCAGCTATACGGTGTTTAGTTCTCATTCGTTCCATAATCTAATTGAAAAAGCGTCCGCATCTTTCCATGCGGGAAATTTTTGTCTAAATTCTCTCAGTACAGAGAGGTCGAGAGTTGCGGTGGTGGTTCCTTCTTCATAGTCGGGCACGCTGGTAAGCAAATCGCCCTTTGGCGAATAAATGACACTGCCGCCACTATATGGCATTTGATTTCCATCCGTACCAATGCGATTGACACCGCAAACATAACTAATATTTTCGAGTGCACGGGCTTGCAACAAAATATCCCACACCCGACGGCGGGGAACGGGCCAGTTGGCAACGTATATCAGAAGATCATATTCATTATTTACGTTCCGGCTCCATACCGGGAAGCGAAGGTCATAGCAGACCAGCAGCAGTATATTCCACCCTCGGTAGGAGATGACAGGGCGTTGGCTACCTGCTGTAAAATGCTCCGTTTCCTGGCCCATGCGAAAAAGGTGTCGTTTATCGTAGTAATAAGCTTCTCCTTCAGGAGTCAGGAAAAAAGCACGATTGTAGCAGGGGAGGGCTTGGAGAGAGGTGCTGCTTTCATCACAGGCTATGTAACTGCCCGTAATAGCCAAATGGAATTCTGCTGCCCACTGACGCAGGGTGGAAATTGTTTCACCTGATACCGGCTCAGCCAGTCTCCGGCTATCCATACTGAAACCGGTAGAGAAAGTTTCGGGCAAGACAACAATCTCCGCTTCTCCACGGAGCTTTATCAGCTTTTCCCGGAGCAAGCGGAGATTTTCTTGTTTATCTTCCCAAACAATATCTGTTTGTAATAGAGTTACACGCATACTATAAAAATCTGTTTTAGTCCTATCCATTGAAGGAAGAGAATTCTTCCTCCTACCAAGTCCGTGTCAAGGCCGTACCAAGTCCATACCAAGTCCGTAGTTATAGATACGGAGCAAACACGGACTTGATATGGTTCGGGTCATATCCGTATAATTTGCGTAATCCTGCAGTTGAAACTTAAATGTTTCCTAAAGCAAAGTTTTTCGGGTTCTTTCCTTTGAAATCTTTATAATAGAGCTTTACCTCGCGCATATCCTTTTCGATATCTCCCGACGGCATGATCGCCTTTGTCGCAGAAATCGTTTTGGTGGTATAATCAATACCTATCATTACAATAGGCACTTGCGCTTTCAATGCAATAAAATAAAATCCTTTTTTCCAATTCGGATTTGCCTTACGGGTGCCTTCCGGTGTAATGGCAAGCTGGAATTTCTTGCTTCTGGCGAATCTTGCCGCCATCTGGTCTACTAATGATGTTTTACGTCCCCGATCCACCGGTATGCCACCCACGGCTTTGAATATTAGTCCCAGCGGAAAGAAGAACCATTCTTTTTTCATCATGAAGCAGGTTTTCCGCCCGATAGCTCCGTAAAATAGTTTGCCGATAAATAAATCCCAATTAGATGTATGAGGTGCTGCAGTTATCACACATTTATCATAATCCGGCACCGTCACGTTTGTCTTCCATCCCAAAATGCGATAGTAGATAAAGCTATATATTGCTTTTTTCATTCCCGGTGCTTACTTCAGATTACCGATAGCGTCAATAATTGCGTCTACTTCCTTATTGAAGTCTTCGCGGAATTTCTTGTAGAAACCTTTTACATTTCCCGGCTCGGTATGGCTGATGCGGCTGATAAATTCATCTTGCATACTTAGGATTTTACCCATCAGTTCGTCAGCTTTTGCTTTATCGGTTCCGGGTACGTATAAGCTATTTACCAAACACTCCATGAACAGTTCACCTGCGATATAATTGACGTTTTTCTTAAGTTCTCTTCTACTTGCCATAATCTTTACGTTTTAAGTGAATAAATTGAAATATTTCCGGTAAAGATAAGTACTTTCCACGGTATAAACCAACATTTCATATTTTTTTTGATGTGCGCTTCCTTTCATAATTCAGAAAAAAACACGAAATTTGCGACGCTTTTGAACGAAACTTTACTAACACCTTTAAATAATTAGATAAAATGACAAAAAGTGCATTGCAAATTGCAAGGGCTGCTTATCAGCCCAAACTTCCGAAAGCGCTGAAGGGTGCCGTTAAGGCGGTAGCTGGAGCAGCTACTCAA
>OGOF01001841.1_pt1 | contig 12000 bp, 6 predicted proteins | sample 1552621 | NCBI WGS metagenome assembly OGOF01 (sample SAMEA2580156, study PRJEB22360) | human gut metagenome | biome: human gut; feature: human-associated habitat; material: faeces | place: Denmark | collected 2008/2010
CCAGATCCCGGCGGGTCGGGATCAGAAGCGCCATGATCATGTCGCCGCTTTCCTCGGCCCAATGGATCGACTGGTCTTCCGTCTGCAGGGCAAACACAATGCGGTCCCAGGTGTGGTGCCCTGAGAGGAGCTTCAAGGAGGGGAGTTCCGCGGACGGCTCCTTCTCAATGGTGGTGAGCAGAAACCGAGTCCATTTGCTGTTGGGAGAAGCGGTACCGAGCCGCTCCTGGCGAGCCTCGCGGCGGGCGAGCATTTTCAGGGCTTCGTCCGCCGTGAGCGATGCTGCCGAGAGGAGGTTCTGCATGAAGGTTCGCGCCTCAATGTCGCCGAACGCGCACCAGGAACGCTTAGCCTGAACAGCAGAGAGCCCAGAGGACGGCAATGCGGAAACGATCGTGGGCGAGAGCATCGGTACACCCGGAGCCTGCCAAAGCCGCAGACGCGTGAGATTAGCCTCTGCGCCCAAGTCCGGAATATCAGCTGGCGCAATGTCTGCGCTCAGCCGAAGCGCATCGTCCTCAAGATTGGCAAAGGGGAAGGTGCCTGTGAGCGCTTCGCCCGCAGCAAAAAGCGGCTCTTGAGCATGGGCGGCCGACGCCGCGCTCGTTTGAGCTTCTGAGAGCGTTTCCGCAGCGGGACCATTGGGAGACTGAGCTGCCGAATGGTTATCGCCCGCGGCTGAAAGCGCTTCATCGGCGCTCTTTTGAAAGTCGATGCCGATAAATTTGAACCAGCGCCCCGGATCGAGCTCCAAATCATGCATGAAAGCGGCAATGAGGAGCGCGCATTCGCTCGACATCATTCCGGGATCAAATTGAATCGAGCCGGGACGGCGCATGAAAATGTCGAGCATTAATGCCTTCAAGGCGCGGCCCAGGCAGGTCGCCCGCCCGAAGGCATTCCAGAAGGCCCGGAATCTTGGCTGCAGCTTCAACGATCGGGGCGGCAGCATGCACGGCACCCGGATAGAAATGCATGGCAAGCGTATAAGGCTGTCCGCGTGAATTTTTAAGCTTCAGGCGCACTGTTCGGGTAGTGGCATCCCATTCGAGCTTAGCTCCCCGAAGCGAGGCAAGGCGCTCCTCAGCTGCTATCCAGATGCCCGGCTGGGTGTATTGGGGAAAGGATTCCGAAAACGTGCGGAACCACTCATCCGTTTCCCAACTGATGCCGCTCGTGAAGGTCGCCATGCGCGTCGTCCTATGCCTTGGTTTTGTATTTACATTTTTGCTCAGGCGCAATCGGCGTTTCAACGCACTGCCCGGCTGCTGAATCTGAAGCAAAGAGTGCAATTTTAAACCAGGCGCTTCCTCTTGGGGCCGCTCAGCGCTTTGAGTCGGGCGCATTGGCCTTCATGCTTTGATTGTCTTTATGCGTCTAAGATCGACGCAGGCGTGCAGATAATGATCTTGTCAGAAGGAAATAAATCAAAACACGGAGTGAGGAGAGACGCTCTGAGCAGTCGTCTCACCCGACATCCGGAAGGAAAAAAGCAATGCGCAAACGCAGAAGAACGTGTACCACTATTTATCTGGGCAGCAATGACAAGCGCTTTGAGTACGTTACCGACGGCAATGTCAAATTGGCTGATTCGGTCACCATTGAGCGTTGGGTTGTGCGCCTCATGGCCTGCACAAAAGCATGGATGCGGCTCGATGCCGATGGAATGCGGACGATTCACGGCACGCGTATCGAGGGGCTTCTCAATATCGAACTCCAATGGCTGGCGGAACTCACCAAGGCCCGAACCATCGAAAGTGAAGCTTTCAGCGTAGATGACGATGACGACGACGATGACGGCGACGACAAACTCAAGCTGCGTCCGCTCACGGCCCGGGCCATCGTCGCTGCTGAAAAGGATCTCGATAAGCGCTTTGCCGATTTTGAAGTCGCCGGGGAAGCGGTGACATGCGTCTGGGAGGATGAAGATTTTGGTTCGCTCGGAAAAGATATCCCGCAGCGCTTGAAGCAGCTGGGCTTTAAACGCACGGCACCGCGGGCGCTCGAATTCTGCCGAAAATTGGTCTTCGGCAATGGCGATATCTCAACAGCGGAGGCGTCTGCGGAGGACATGGTTGCCGGGCTGCCTTCCACTTTCGGCCGGAACATCCGTCTCATTGCCGAAGCTTTTGATCTGACCCGTGATGAGCTTGAAACGCTGGCCTTTCTGGCGGTCGTCAAACATTTTGCCGGACTGCGCTCTATTTGCAATGCCTATGACTATGAGCGCCGCGGACTTGACTTGGTGGTTGAAGTGCTTTCGGCCGCATTCGGCCGCAAAGTCAGCAAAACTGTTTTTTCAAAATCGAAAACATTGTGGAATACCGGACTGATCAGCGGCATTAACAGCAGGACCCCGGATTTTGAAGATCAGATTAGCTTTCTCGATGACGGGGATTTGCTCGACACCATCTTTACGATTCCGCAGACGCTCGAGGAGATGTTTGCGCATGCCGTCACCGCGGCGCCGCAGTCCATCTTGACGCTCAAGGACTTCAGCCATCAGCCGGAAATTGAATCCTACCTGCTGCCCTACCTTAAAAAAGCTTTGGCAGAGCACCGGCAGGGCGTCAACGTGCTCCTTTACGGTCCCCCGGGAACGGGCAAAACGGAGCTCGCTCGCCTGCTGGCCAAAGAAACGGGGTCGGCGCTCTATGAAGTGAGTCCCAAAAGCGGGCCGGACAACGGTTATCGCAGCGACAAAAACAATCGCCTGACGCGGTGGCACTGCGGGGAACGACTCTTTGCCAACACGTCTCAGACGATGCTTCTGCTCGATGAGGCTGATGACGTCTGCAATGCAGGACTCATTTCCGTCTTCGGCATGGCAACGACCGCCCGCACCAATAAAGCTGAGCTCAATAAGACGCTCGAGACGGCGCCGGTGCCTACGATTTGGGCCTGCAATTCCACCGAGTCCATGGATCCCGCTCTGATGCGCCGATTCGATGTGGTGCTCGAAATTCCGATTCCGCCCGAAAGCGTGCGCCGGCGCATCTGCCGCAAGGCGTTTGACGGCGCCGTGTCAGAACACTTCATTGACCGCTGCGCGGCCTGCGAAGAACTGTCACCCGGCGTTGCCGCCAGAACGGCCGGCGTAGTGAAGACTTTGTCGGGCGAGGTGGATGCGGATGAAACAGCTGAAAAACTCATTAACGCTACCCTCATGGCGCAGTTCGGCAAGGAGCTCCCCGCAGCCTTAAACAATGTGTCAGACATGTACAGCACTGCGTTTGTCAATACCGACGCTGATCTTGACGCCATCGCAGAGGGACTCAAACGCACCCGTTCGGGGCGGCTTTGCCTCTACGGGGCGCCCGGGACAGGCAAGTCCGAGTATGTCCGGTGGCTGGCAGCCCGTCTGGATATGCCGCTCGTGATTAAACGCGCGAGCGACCTCTTGTCGCCCTATGTCGGCATGACGGAAAAGCTCATTGCCGCCGCGTTTCACAGTGCTCGCCAGCAGGGGGCGATGCTCCTCATTGACGAAGCCGACTCGTTCCTTCAGGACCGAGCGAACGCTCGGGCTTCCTGGGAAGTGTCTCAGGTCAATGAGCTCCTCACCCAAATGGAAAGTTTCCCCGGCATCTTCTGCGCCACGACGAATCTCTTCAAAGAGATCGACCGTGCTTCGCTGCGCCGCTTTGATCTGAAGGCCGAATTTCGTCCCATGACGACGAAGCAGACGGTTGAATTTGCGAAATGCTGCGCGGGAAAGCTTGCTCTTGGTGAAATCAGTGCCGCGGATCTTGCCCGGCTCGAGCGGCTCGACGGACTGACCCCGGGCGATTTTGCCGCGGTTCGCCGCGGCGGGCGGTTTAATCCATTAAAGAACACGGCCGATTTCGTGACTCGGCTCGAGGGCGAAGTTGAGATGAAGGAGGAGGGCCGCAAGAAGCCGCAAATCGGTTTCTACTAATAATGGATGGACTGCAAGAGGGGATTACACAATGTAACAAATATTAATAAATGCGGCTGGGAATGATTCGTATTTGTGATAATAACATTCAGTTACGTTTGTATTCGGGATTGTATGCATTCGCAGTCCCGAATGAAATCCCTCGAACTATCAGCAAACTACAACATCATGCCTGTCCGTTATCAGACACTCTCAAAATCTGCTCTCGCCGCAGCAGTTGCAGCTGCCTGTGTTTCTTTTCCCGCATGGGCTGAGGAAGATCCGGTCGACCTCGGCGCCGTCACGATCACTGCCACTGACATCAGTACCCGAACCGAACGCAATTCGACCTATAAGTCATCTGCCATGAGTACGACTACCGGGCTGGCGCTGTCGCCTCGGGAAACACCGCAGTCGGTTTCCAACGTCACGATGACCCGAATCGAGGATGAGGGGATTACGGACATGAGTGAAGCCATGCGCAAAACCACCGGCATCACCGTTATTCAGAATTCCGGTACGACTCGCTTTCTCTCGCGCGGTTTTTATGTCGACCAGATTCAGGAAGACGGCGTTTCGTCCACAGTGAGCGGCGGCGCCAGCGGGAACCCATACCGCGACGCCCAATCGCTCACCGATCTGGCGATTTATGACCACATTGAAGTGGTCCGCGGACCGACGGGACTGACGCAGTCAAACGGAGAACCCGGCGGCACTATCAATGCAGTCCGCAAACGCCCGACAGCAGATTTTCAGGCTTCGGGGAGCGCCGAAGTCGGGAGCTGGGATACCTATCGTACCGTGGGCGACATCTCCGGAAGTCTCAATGAGGCTCAGACGCTTCGCGGCCGCTTTGTCGGCATCCTCAGCAAAAAAGGCTCCTTCAAAGATGATGTGGGCGAGCAGTCCGGCACGGTGTACGGCATTCTTGAAGCCGACATTGATGAAAACACCTTGGTGACCTTCGGCGCCATTTATCAGAAGAAATCCGAAACCCCCGATTTTTTCGGACTTCCGCTCGACGTTAACGGGAATTCACTCAACCTTCCGAAGGAAACGTATCTGGGGCTGGACTGGACAAAGACCCACTACAACAAAACCAATCTTTTCGCCGAATTGGAGCACTACTTCAATGACGAGTTGCGCATTGTCGCCAAAGCAAATTATCTGCGCTACGACTCTGACACCGTTCTCGGGGCGCTTGTCGGTCCCGCTGCAGGCTGTGATCCCGAGCATCCGTTGGGCCAAATGAATAATCATCAAAATTATGACAATTCCGGATGGCAGGCAGCCGGGGTCCTCAATGTGAACGGCGTCTATCCGCTTTTCGGGCGCAAACATGATGTGTTTCTTACTGCCAACCTGAATCGAGAACACAGTGATTCAACCTGGCGGCGAGTTTGGGACGACACTCCTTTTGACATCACGGATTTCACCGGCAGCGAAATTGCGGAACCCGATTGGGGCAACGATTCAATTCTCAAGAATCGTACAAGCTACGACGCGGATCGAACCGATCTGGGTCTGCTGCTCGGCACCCGCTACAACCTGACGGACGAGTGGCACATTATTGCCGGCGCCCGTTATGCCAAATTCAAGTCGCGCGGGCACACATACTGGCAGATTTGGAATGGCAAGCCGGATCCCGACGGTACAACAACTTCCGAACAAACCACAACCCACCTGACGCCGTACGGCGGCGTCACATGGGATTTCGCCAAATCCTCGAGTCTGTATTTCAGCTACACCGAAATCTTCAAGCCTCAGTCGGATCGTGATGCTTCCGGAAACTTCCTCGATCCTTTGGTCGGCGAAAACTATGAACTCGGGCTGAAGTCCGAGTGGTTTGACCGCAAGCTCAACACCTCGATTGCGATCTTTCATTTGTCGCAGAAAAACCGCGCGTATTACCCCGATCCGAAGAGCGACATTGCCATTGCGCTCGGCGAAGTCGTGAGCCGCGGCGTAGAGCTTGAAGCCAGCGGGGAAATTCTGCCCGGCTGGAATGTTTTTGCCGGATACACCTTCAACACTTCATCATACGAACATGATCCTTCTAAAGAAGGCGACACCTACAGTCCCTATACAGCCAAACACATTCTGAGGGCTTATACGACCTTTGAGCTCCCCGGACCGGCCTACCGCTGGACGGTCGGGGCCGGCGCGCAGGTTCAAAGCCGAACCAAAAACACGATTAACAAATACCCCTACACGCTGGAGCAGGGCGGCTTTGTTGTTTACGACGCTTCGGTCCACTACAAAATCACCGACAAGATCAAAGCAAGCTTCATCGTCAACAATATCTTTGACCGTCGGTATTTTCTCAACGTGAACAACCGCGCCCTCAGCATGAACAGCTATTACGGTGATCCGCGCAATTTCCTGCTGCGCATCTCGGCCGAATACTGATGAACCCTCCTGCCTAGGGGACCAGAGCCCGTGATCCCAAAAGGATTGCGGGCTCAGCGTGTTCCCTGCAACCGTCACCCGCCCTTCGTTTATGAATCTGCTGCGCAACTTTTACCGACTCGCCGCTCCGTTCTGGCTCACGCGTCAAAGCTGGAAAGCCTGGCTGGCTTTGGGATCTGCGATTGCATGCTCGCTCTTATTTGTTCAGGTCGTCGTCCTGGTGGCGCGATGGCAGAAGGCCTTTTTCGATGCCTTGTCCAATTTCGGCGCCAAGGAAATCCCTCAGCTGCTCCTTGAATATCTCCTTTACCTCGCGGCAATGACGGCGCTCATTGTCATTGGCAACTGGATTCTCAAGCGGCTCAAGTTTGCCTGGCGTGAGCACATGACCGTTGCGTTCGAACGCCGCTGGCTTTCTGAACATCGTCAGTATCGTCTGCAGCTCTCTGGAGAACCGGACAATCCCGATCAGCGAATTGCCGAGGACTTGTGGCTGCTCTCGGAACTGACGCTCAATCTCGTCAAAAGTTTCTGTCAGACCATGGCGCGTCTCATTTCGTTTATCGGACTGCTGTGGGCTGCCTCAGGCGTACAGAAAGCCGTCATCGGCGGAGTGGAAATAGAAATTTCCGGTTATCTCGTCTGGTGCGCTCTCGGTTTTTCCGTCGTCTCTACTTTGCTGATGCACTGGGTCGGCAATCCCTTGAGGGCGCTTAATGTGACGCGTCAGCATACGGAAGCGGACTACCGTTCTGCATTGCTGCTCATTCGAGAAAATGCTGCCGAGATCGCCTTTATGAACGGAGAAGAGACGGACCGCATGAGGCTGCGGGACGCGTTCCGGCATATTCGAAAGAATTGGCGCGCGCTGATTAAGCGGGAAGTGAAGGTCGAAACTTTTACGGCGCTGCAAATGCGGCTGACGTGGTTCATTCCCATCGCTGCAACCCTGCCGCTCTACCTGCAGAAAAGCATCACGCTCGGCGGCATGATGCAGGCTCAGACGGCATTTTCAAATGTGGTCGACGGATTCGATTGGTTCATCAACTCCTACCGCAATCTGATTCTGCTGGCCGCTGTTGTGGATCGTCTGTCCGGGTTCCAAAGCGCTATGGATAAATTGCCGGAGGCGCCCGAAAGCGAACGTGTTGATGACGCCGTGCTGAAGCTTGAAAATGTCACGCTCATGAGACCGAATGCGGGCGTCCTCGCCGCCGGCATTCAAGGCGAATTCCGCCGCCCCGGCTGGGTGCGGATCAGCGGGCCGAGCGGCACCGGCAAAACGACGCTTTTGCGAAGCATCGCCGGCCTGTGGCCTTGGCGTACCGGGAAAATCACGCTCTCGTGCGGCGCCTTTTTTGTTCCCCAGAAACCCTACCTGCCTAAAGGCACGCTGAGATCCGTTCTGAGTTACCCGAACCCTAAGGTGAAGAACGGCGCTGAGCTCAAGCGCGTATTAAGGCTGGTTGGTCTCCCTCAGCTCGAGAACGAACTCGACAAGCCCATGGATTGGGGCAAACGGCTTTCCGGCGGCGAAACACAAAGAGTGTCCGCAGCGCGGGTGCTTTTGTGCCGGCCCAAAATGGTTTTTCTCGACGAACCGACTGGTCAGCTCGACTCACGCTCAGCAGAGGCACTTTTGCGGGTGCTTCAGAGTGAACTCCCGGATACGCACTTTTTTGTCATTGCGCATCAGAATGAGGTCGATCAATTAGGCGCTCGAACGTTTGAACTTCATCCTGCAGCGGGTGCTGCCGGTTAAATGAAACAACTGCAGGGACGCGAAATGAAATTGGGGCGCCCCGAAGGATGCCTTCGAGCCGCCCCAGTTTTTTTGGAATCAGGAAGCTTCTGATCAGATCACATCAGGTAAATCGCGGTCGACATGCAGATGATTGCCATCGCAACGGAGAGCGAATTCAAATTAGCCGCTTTGCCAAGATCTCCCTCAAGGGCTGCGGTGTAAATCAGGTTCATGGCCGGAACCGGCGCAAAGGCAACCAGCACCATGGCTCGGCGAACGTCGTAATCCCAAGGCAGGCAGTACCAGAAAAAGAGTGCGAGCCCCACCTGAATCACCAGACGCACGGCGAGGATCTTCAGAAGGTAAAGAAGATCCTTGAATGTCACCGACAAATTGATCGATTCGCCGATCATGATCATGCAGAGGAACGTGTTGGCGGCAGCGCCGAACCCTGTAACGGTGGTAACCACTTCGGGCAGTTTGATCTCCAAGAGGCAAAGCACCACCATAAAGAGGAAAGCGACGATCGGTCCGGAGTGGAGGAGGTTGTAGCAAATGCGCTTAGCCATTGAAAGCCAGGACGTTTTCGAACGCATGCTTTCAATGATTGCGTAGGTGCCGCCGGCCGCCATCACCGCGTTGCCGACGTCGGCCATTAAGGTCGTCACCAGTCCGCTCGTCGGGAGAAACGCCTGAACATAGGGCACGGCAAAAGGTCCGATCGAGAGGCCGCAGGTATTGAGCCGGCGAAAATCCCGCTCATCTTTATCCGCAGCACGCATCGTCCAAAGAAAGGCCACAATGAGAAAGGCGATGTTGGCGAGAAAGCCAAAGAGCGCAATCAAGGCCATTTCGCCGCCGATGGTTGTGCCGTTAAGTCCCGTAATGGTTGTGGAGGCCAGCGTCACAAACATCACCAAGCCGCTGATTGCCTGAAAAGCCTCGGGCTTTAAGACGTTGAATTTTCGCAGACACCAACCGAGCGTAATGAAGGAGATAAAGGCAACGACCTTATAGAAACTCGGATCCATGATGACGACAGTGAGCGCCCGCAGGCACTTCGAAGAAACTAGCGGTGAGTGACAACAAACACTGAAGCGGCTTGGGTCAAGCACCGTGCCCCACGCTTTCAGCATCTCAAACTTAAGCGCATCATTATCGGCGTTTCTGCGCTCTTTTGCCTCATTCCGCCGGAGGAGGTCCGATTGACGCTGGTCACATTGCAGCATCGGCCGGAATACTGAAGCCGCCGCTAGAACGCTTGCAAAACAAACGGCTCACGTCCCAAAGCGCAAAAACCTCCGCAGAAAGGAGTCTGCGGAGGTCTCTTTGAACGAGCACGAATGAGTGTTAAACCTTATCCGTGCCGATTCACTGCTCGAACCGTGCCGGCGGTCAGCTCAGCAGCAAAGCGTTCAGCCGCTTGAGGAACCCTGACGGGTCTTTAAGCGACCCTTCTTCAGCGAGGAGCGCCTGATCGAGGAGCACTGCAGCCCATTCGCTGAATTTCGCCGGATCCGTTTCCTTGAGGGCCTTCTGCACCAGCGGATTTTCCACGTTGACTTCCAGCGTGTACTTTTCTTCCGGCACCGTCTGACCGGCGGCTTCGAGCATGCGGCGCATCTGCTGCGTGAGCATCTGATCGTGAGCGCCGACCACGCATGTGGCGGAGTCCACCAGACGAGCAGAGGCCTTCACGTCGGCAACACGGTCGCCGAGCGCGGCCTTAAAGCGCGCTACCGCAGCGTCTTCATCCGCTTTCGAAGTTTCAACGGCCTGTTCAGCTTCGCCGTCCTTAGTTTTGATGTCGCCGAGCTCGAGGTCAGCTGCCGTCGCGGAGATGAATTTCTTTCCTTCGAATTCGGTGAGTGAACCCATCATCCACTCATCGATGCGGTCCCAAAGGAGGAGCACCTCAACGTTCTTTTTCTTGAGCCCCTCAAGATAGGGCGAGCCCATCGCCGCTTCGCGGCTGCCCGCGATCAGGTAGTAGATCGCTTTCTGACCTTCGGGCATGCGCTCAAGGTACTGTTTGAGCGTGACGTTTTCGCTGCCCTCCGACGCAGTTGACGCGAAGCGCAGAAGCTTAAGCACAGCTTCGCGGTTGTCCGGATCTTCAACAACGCCTTCCTTCAACACGCGTCCGAACTGCGTCCAGAACGTGATCTCTTTCTCTCCCTCGAGTTTTTCAAACATCGAGAGGCAGCGCTTGGTCAGTGCTTTCTTCAGTTTGGCAGCCGTGCGGCTTTCCTGCAGCAGTTCGCGTGAAACGTTGAGCGGCAGATCGTTCGTATCAACGAGGCCCTTGACGAAACGGAGGTAATTGGGAAGGAACGCTTCAGCACGGTCCATGATGAACACGCGTTCTACGAAGAGCTTCAGCCCCTTTTGCACATCGCGGTTATAAAGATCATAGGGCGCCGTCGACGGGCAGAAGAGGAGCGACGTGTATTCAAGGTCACCTTCCACGCGGTTGTGTGCCCAGCAGAGCGGATCCTGCCAGTCGTGCGTCAGGTGCTTATAGAATTCTTTGTATTGATCATCGGTCACATCTTTGGGCGGAAGCGTCCAAAGCGCCTTGGCGTCATTCACTTGAACCCATTCCGTCGTCTCGGGTTCGCCTTCTTTTTCAGCGGGCTTCGTTTCAAAGAGGTAGACGGGGACCGAAATATGGTCAGAGTACTTCGTGATCGTTTCGCGAAGCGTCCAAGGCATGAGGAATGTCTCTTCGTCCTTCTTCATGTGAAGAATGACGTCGGTGCCGCGTTCAGCACGGGTTGTGAGTTCGCTCGTGAAGGTGCCCGAACCGTCGGATTCCCACTTCACCGCTTCGTTTTCGGCCGCGCCGGCAGCACGAGATACGACCGTTACTTTGTCGGCCACGATAAAGGCCGAGTAAAAGCCCACGCCGAACTGTCCGATCTGCTGCGCATCCTTGGCCTGATCAGCGGAAAGGTGCTCGAGAAAGTCTTCCGTGCCGGACTGCGCAATCGTGCCGAGATGCTGGTTGGCCTGTTCGAGCGTCATGCCGATGCCGTTGTCGGAAATGGTGAGCGTGCCGGCCTCTTTGTCAGCACGGATTCGGACGGCAAAAGCAGGATCGCCCTGAAGGAGTTCAGGGTGCGAAATGGATTCAAACCGCAGCTTATCGATGGCGTCAGATGCGTTCGAGACAAGCTCGCGCAGAAACACCTCTTTGTTGGAGTAGAGCGAGTTGGCGAGGAGCTTAAGGAGCTTGCTCACCTTGGTTTGAAAAGCATGAACTTCTGCAGCCATTTTCTTCTTGTATCTCCGAAAAATGCTTTTGGGCGGGCTTCTCATGTATTCACGTCCTCACGCAGAGCGCCGAAAAGCCCGATCAATAGGGGCTATATGGGGACGGCTTCTTGATTTTCAAGTCCTGCGGCATAGAGATGCTGCGCTGTTCGGTCAGGGCGCATGGAAAAGAAGGCAGCGCTTCAGAAAAACGCCGTTCGAAAAAAAGCGGTCTCAACCGCAAGGGCAGACCGCTTTCAAGAGATCAATGCTCGGAAATTTAGCCTTAAAGGCTTATTTATCAGAACTTATGCACGATGCCCGCAGTGAACTGATAAATATCCTCGGCAGTAGCGGGCTTCTGGGCCTCATAGGCGCTCGAATTGTTCGAATGGATCCAGCCGGCGGCCGTATAAAGCGTCGTGCGGCGGCTGAGCGAATATGTATAGCCGACGGCAGTCTGGCAGGTTTTCATCGAGATTGCGCTGTCGCGGCTCGCTTCGAAATCGCCGTACCCGAAAGAGGCCTTGAACGTACCGCCAAAGAGCGGCACATCTGCGCCGATGTTGACGCCGAAACCGTCAACGCCCGAATCCTGATGGAAGGTCGTCGTCTTCGCGGCATTCGCGTAGTTTTCGAAAATCTGTCCGTAGACAAAGAATTTTGCCCAGCCGGCGTTGTAGTTCGCGCCGAG
>OGOF01001872.1_pt1 | contig 11878 bp, 9 predicted proteins | sample 1552621 | NCBI WGS metagenome assembly OGOF01 (sample SAMEA2580156, study PRJEB22360) | human gut metagenome | biome: human gut; feature: human-associated habitat; material: faeces | place: Denmark | collected 2008/2010
ATAGAACATCATCATCAGCCATCTTCTTCTTTCTTAATTAGGGCATTTCTAAATATCTATTTTAAAGTTTCCCGATAAGGAGGTCCCTCTGGGGGTAGTTATCAATAAACTATAATTCCCTGCTGCATACCGGCTTACATCGAAGATTTCAGTCTGGAAATCATTAAATGATACCGTGCGTGTTTCTACTGTACCTGAGTTTCCCACAATAGAGACAGTTACATCTTCTATTGCATCAAAAAAGGTAAGGATAAGTTTCTTTCTTATCTTCATTTACTGTCCCCCATGCGGGAATAGTAATAAATGCAAGGAGCAAAAAAAGTACGTGTTTCATAGTCTGAAATTTTAAATGATGGCAAACATAAGCCTATTTTAATTCATATCCAAATGAAACTTGGAGAAATAATGAGATATCATTATCTTACTGACTATCAATATATTATTATATTTTATGCCGCATTTAATTGCCGAAAATGAGATATTATGACGAAAGGCAAATGTTAAAAAAGTACATAAATCACGCTTCCAACTCTTTTATAGAATTGATAAATTCTACAAAAATATGTTTTCCTCCCTTGGGAAGCCCTACTTTTTTACAAATATCACTGGTATATCGTTCGACAGTCCGCTCCCCGATACCCAGCAATGTGGCAATGTCTTCTATGCTAAGGTTTAGTGCAGTTAAACAACATACGTCCATAAGCTGATTTGATTTGGATAATACTGGGTAATGCTTTATCAGCTTATCGGTAAAATTTTGATTCGTCAAGTTAAGCCATTGACGCAGGTTGTCTCTCTCCCGCTCTTTGTCATACGTTTTGTCCTTCGTGATGGACAAATAGGTTTTGAAGATTGAACTATAATCATCCTCTTTGTCCTTCTTGCTCTCCTTTGTTTTGTTTATGAAATACTTCAGCCTTCTTTTTTCATTTTTTAAATCGTTTATTTGACTTTCCAACTCGCTTATTTGGATTACATAACGTTCGTTTTCTTGGGAACTACTAGTTAGTACCTTCTTCTTCTCTTCCAATTCTTCTATTTGTTTTTGCAGAGCATTTGCCTTTCTCCATTTTTTTTGCAAGAAAGTAACTGCAATTATACAAATGAGTGAACCAACAACACTAGTTAGTATCCATCTAAAATATAGTTGGTCGTTGGTACGCGCCAGTACTTCATTATCGTATTTCTGCTGTATTTTTCCTACTTCTTCTGCACGGTTTTCCTTGTAAATGGAGTCTGTTAGTGTTATATAATGATTTAGATAGGAGCGCTCTTTGGGATGAGAAGTCAAAAAATAGTTTAATAAATCCAGATAGCTATTGGATCGCACTAGCAAGTCCGGGCAAGACAATAAGTGAGTAAAGAGACTGTCTGCTTTCTCTTTCTGTCCAGTATATACATATAGATTGGCCAGTCCCAGCGACAACTTGTCGGGAAAATGGGGAGAAGATAATCGTATGGCATGAATCAGATATTTTTCTGCTTCTGCATAGTTCTTTTCAAATATCTTTCTGTTTGCTATATTATTGTATATTTTGACCTGAAGGTCAAGGTCATTTAGAGAATCGGCAATATCTATTAAGGTATTGATGCACCTATTAGCGCTGTCCGCTTGATGAAGGGTATAATAAAGAGTTGACAGATTCAGCAAATTACTGGCGTATGCAACCGTGTCCTTTCCATCTATATTTGCCTGCAAGGCTTTTTGGTAATATTCTTTAGCCGGCTCGAAATGGAAAGATTTTTTATTAACATATCCCAAGCTACTATAAATACGGGCAACATACTGTTTGTCATCCATATCGGGAATACACGTTTCGGCTTCTTTGTAAGCTAGCAGGGCATTGGGAATGTCTTTGCAATATTCTTCCAATATGCATCCCTTTACATAAAAGGCTGCCCCTTTTTTATCTGCGTCATTCTTATCTTTATAATATTCTATGGCAAGGTTTATCAATGAATCGGAGGATACAGGGATATAACAGCGATATTGGGCTAACGAAAGCAGCAAAGCATAGTCTGCCTGCTCTTTTCCGGTTAAGTGCCGGGAAGCAGAGATGGACTCCAATAGGTGCAGCGCCGAATCGGGGGCAGTCCATATAAGTTCCTCCGCTTGCGACAAGTGCTCTGTGACATGACGAGCGGAACGGTCGCAAGCTGTACATGCCAATAGTAATAGAATGGTCAGGATAAATAGAATGTTTTTCTCCCTTTTCATAGTTAGTTATATATATTATTGCGAAGTAAATAAAAAAGTTTCGCAATATCAAAGTTTTAGAAACTTAACGACTCGTTTTTTACAGATTATCAGAACACAGCCAAATGCTGAAGGCAGATTGGGAAGGGACTTGGGAAGCACGGCTGAAGGGAGGATGAGGGGATGTGCTTGCTAAAAATCAGTATTGAATTGTCGTAACTCCGCCCGCAGCAGATGTGCCCTTCCCTCGGTCATACTATCCAGCAGTTCCCAAAAACGAGGACCGTGATTCATTTCTTTTGTATGCGACAGCTCGTGCAACAGCACATAATCCATCAGGTGCGAAGGCAAGAGCATCAAATAGCAGGAAAGGTTTATACTCCCGGCCGCCGAGCAACTGCCCCAACGTCCTTTGCTTCCGGTTATCTTCACTCGTTTGTATGACAAGCCATAGTGTTCTGCCAATGCATCAAGCAAAGGTGGCAAATATTCACCCGCCACTTTCTTCATCGCCCTGATAATGGCATTGCGCACCAACCGCTGCACCTCCTCCTTTGTAAAGTCAACATCACGAGGACAAATGATTTTTATTCCTTCCTCCGTATTCCGCACAGAAAAACAGGTAAAATTGCCTTTTTCCAGCCATAGCCTGAAACAAGGGGCCTGAATACGGAAATCCAAGTCTATAGATTTCTTGCATACCCTCTGCCAGTCCTGCAACAAGCGTTCACGATATTGCTCTACAACTTCCATCACCTTACTGCTCAGGCTGTAAGGCGGTACCGTAACATGCAGTCCATCCGGCTTTACACGCATGGTAATGTTACGTGCCAAACGATGGGTACGCACAATAATACGATTGAAATCTTTGTCAGCTAATACTCTCTTTGTTGCCATATCAGCCACAAAGATATATTATTCATAAGAAAAAAAAGAGGGAATTGCAACTTTACTGTTATCCTCTTCGTCTAATAGATAGAAACCAATAAAAAACACAGAAATATGAAACGTACATACTTTTACTTATTCAGTCTGGTTATGACTCTGACAAGCTGTGTAAACGGCATTGCTCCCAGCAAGAACAAAATAACCAAGAAATACAGTGTGGAAGCATTCGATAATATTGCCAGCCAGGGTACCGTCAATATTGTATTCAAGCAAAGTAATGCCACAACTGTAGAGGCTTATGGCCCCGACAATATCATTTCCAGTCTTATTGTCACTTCGGAAGACAGTACACTGCACATCTCCATGAAGAAAGGTGTGAAATTCCGCAGTTTGAAGAACAACAATGTCACAATCACTATTACTGCTCCCAAATTGAGCAGCATCAGCCAACAAGGTACAGGCAATATAACCTTGAAAGATTCCGTCAAGGTAGATGATATAAAAATCACCTCTAACGGAACAGGAAACTTTAAAGCAGATGAACTGACCGCCGATAATATAAGCGTAAGATCCGACGGAATAGGCAATGTCATACTGAAAGGAAAGGCAGAGAAGGCAAGCTATCACATCAAAGGTATTGGAAACCTAAACGCCAAAGATATGATTGTTTCAGATGTTGTCGTTGAACAAAAAGGCATTGGAAATGTTTCTTGTTATGCATCAGGAAAGATAACCGTAAGTACAAACGGAATAGGCAATGTTGATTACTTTGGGAATCCCCCAACTACCGATATAAATAAATCCGGTATCGGTAACGTAAAAAGAAGATAAAGCTCATTTCATAATTCTCTCTTTACATTAGATTATCTACCTAAAAAAGGATTACTGCTCACGCGGTAATCCTTTTTACATTATTTAGTTAGTTAATTTAAAATTTGAGAGAATTGAAACTTCACAGCCTCGAATTAAAAAGTTGTTTTAATAAGCACTAACTATCTATTTATATATAAAAGCAAATGAAAATGTTATCTAATTCTTCACTCCTGCTGCCTCATCTCCGGCTATCTTTGTAACCGTATCTATCGGCAGCACCGGTTCGTATGCCACTTGCGGATCATTTACGGTATCACGGTAATCATCATGCATATACACCATATCGCTACCATCATCCTGCATGGAACGTTGCACCACCGTTCCCATCACAAACAAGACAGCTATCATGGCAGCAGCCTTGAACAACGGCATAAAGCGCGTTCGCAAAGTGAGGCGTTGCGCTTTCACAACCGGTTTTTCCACCCGGGCCAGAACCTTGGCATCAAAGTCACTGCCCAGCCCCCTCTCCTTCTCAATCTCCTGATAAGCAAACATTGCCTTGTAACGGAGTAAATGAGCAGGAATCTCTTTCTGATGAAAGAAAGAACGCAAAATCTGTTCCTCTTCCAAGGAAGTCTCACAGTTCCAGTAGCGTTCCAATAACTGTTCAATGTACTTATAATCCATAATCTTCTATTTCCGTATATCTTTGTTTTATCTTTTGCCGACTGCGAAAGAGATTGATTTTCACCTGCTCTTCCGTTATCTGCAAAATATCTGCAATTTCTTTATAGCTCTTTCCTTCAATATCCCGCAACTGCATAATACTTCGCTGCTTTTCGGGAAGTTCGTTCAGCAGGCGGTGAATCAAACCTAATTGCTCACTCTGTGCCAACTGTTCATAAGGGTTCAATGCATCGGGCAGTTCCTGTGTTTCGGGTGTCAATTCCATGTGCTGTGAATCTATCTTTTCAATCCGGTCTATTGCCAGATTTCTTGCTACCGTCAGACAGTAGGCTTCGATGGATTCAAAATTCGGCCACTCATCACGTTTATTCCATACCCTAATCATCGTATCCTGCACCACATCCTCCGCTTCAGCACTGTTCAGCGTAATACGAAAAGCCAACCTGTAGAGTTTGTCTTTCAGGGGCAAAATGTCGTTTCGGAAACTGATTTCTTGCATTGCTCTGTAATAATGACGGGTGAGTTGTACAAAAGTTACACTCACCCGCCTATTTTTTGAATTATTTTTTGATTATAGTTCCGCCTTCTCCCTTAATGGCTGAAGCCAAGGTAATTACAACCTGACTCACTCCTGCATCAATGGCAGAGAAGGAATTTTCCAGTTTAGGTATCATCCCTCCCTGAATGATACCTCGGGCTACATACTCTTTAAATTCTTCGGGAGTAATAACAGGAATGACGCTATCATCGTCATTTTCGTCGCGTAATACGCCTTTCTTCTCAAAACAATAGACAAGTGTCACATCAAAAAGTGGCGCCAACGCTTTTGCTGTCTCCCCGGCAATGGTATCGGCATTGGTATTCAGCATACTTCCCTGCCCGTCATGAGTCAGAGGAGCCATGACAGGAACAATACCCTGACGAATCAGTGTAGCCAGAAAATCGGCATTCACCTTTTCCACATCACCTACATAGCCATAATCCACCTCTTTCACCGGCCGTTTCACTGAACGAATAACGTTCATATCCGCTCCGGTCAGTCCGATAGCATTCACTCCTCTAGCTTGCAGGCCTGCAACGATATTCTTGTTTACCAATCCGCCGTAAACCATAGTCACAACCTTCAGCGTCTCGGCATCCGTAATGCGACGGCCATTCACCATTTTACTTTCAATACCCAATCGGGCAGCCAGTTTGGTGGCTGAACGTCCCCCACCGTGCACCAACAATTTATATCCTTCAATAGCGGAAAAGTCGGCCAAAAGCCGACTAAGCGTAGTTTCTTCCTCTACAATCTTTCCGCCTACCTTTATGACAGTCAGTTTTTCTTTCATCCTTTTATTCCAAATAAGTATATCCATAAAGCCCGGAACGGTAGTTGGACAAAAATTCTTTTCCTTCTTCTACCGATATCTTACCTTCTTTTACAGATTTAGTCACCCAGGTTTCCAATGTACGCACCAGTTTCTTCGGATTATACTGAACATAATCCAACACTTCCGCCACGGTTTCGCCATCAATCACCTGATCAATAGAATACCCTTTATCATCTACCGATACATGCACTGCATTCGTATCACCAAACAAATTGTGCATATCTCCTAAAATTTCCTGATAAGCTCCCACTAAAAAGACACCTATGTAATAAGACTCTTTTTGCTTCAATGAATGCACAGGCAGGTCGTGCGATACATAACGGGTAGATATAAAGTTGGCTATCTTTCCGTCAGAGTCACAAGTAATGTCTTGCAAAGTAGCATTCCGGTCGGGTTTCTCGTCCAGTCTTTGGATAGGCATAATGGGGAATATCTGATCTATCGCCCAAGAGTCCGGCAAAGACTGGAAAAGCGAAAAGTTACAGAAATATTTATCAGCCAATAATTTATCCAATTTACGGAATTCATCGGGAGCATGTTTTAACCCGGAAGCAATTTGATTAATCTCACGAGTCACAGACCAATAGAGACGTTCTATCTGCGCACGGGTTCTTAAATCCACAATACCATGACTGAACAAATCCAGTGCCTCTTCACGAATTTGCTGTGCATCATGCCATGCCTCCAACATACGGCTCTGATTCAAATTATCCCATATTTCATATAGTTCATGCACCAGTTCATGGTCTTTTTCACTTACTTCAAAGTCTTCATCCATTTCGGGCAGAGTAGCTGTTTCCAGCACTTCAAAAATCAGCACCGAATGGTGTGCCGTCAGTGAGCGACCACTTTCTGTAATGATATTGGGGTGCGGAATATTATTTTTATCACTAGCATCCACCAACGTAGAGATAGAGTCGTTTACATACTCCTGAATAGAATAGTTCACGCTGCTTTCACTATTGGAAGACCGGGTACCGTCATAGTCAACACCCAAGCCTCCACCGATATCAACAAACTCAACATTGAAGCCCATTGCGTGTAATTGTACATAGAACTGTGAAGCTTCACGTAAAGCTGTTTTAATACGGCGTATCTTGGTTACTTGACTTCCGATATGGAAATGAATCAACTTCAAACAATCTTTCATGTCTTTCTTTTCCAAAAAGTCAAGTGCTTCCAGCAACTCACTGGAAGTCAATCCAAACTTGCTGGCATCTCCACCGCTATCTTCCCATTTTCCACTGCCCGAAGAAGCCAGTTTAATACGAATACCTATATTAGGGCGTACATTGAGCTGTTTCGCCATCTTTGCAATCAAGCGTAACTCATTCATCTTCTCTACTACCAGAAAGATACGTTTCCCCATCTTCTGAGCCAATAAAGCCAACTCAATATAGCTCTCATCTTTATATCCGTTACAGATAATCAGCGAGTCTGAGTCCGTGTTAATAGCAATCACTGCATGCAATTCGGGTTTGGAACCGGCTTCCAGTCCTAAATTAAACTTCTTGCCATGACTTATGATTTCTTCCACCACCGGACGCATTTGGTTCACTTTAATAGGATAGATGATAAAGTTTTCAGCTTTATAACCATACTCTTCGGATGCTTGCTTGAAACAGTTCGAAATTTTTTCGATACGATTATCAAGAATATCCGGGAAACGAACCAGCATAGGTGCTGCGACATCCCGTAACTGAAGCTCGTCCACCAATTCTTTCAAATCGACTGCGACACCGTTCTTACGGGGAGTTACCACTACATGACCTTTGTCATTGATACTAAAGTACGAAGTTCCCCAACCTGTAATGTTGTAGAGTTCTTCCGAATCTTCAATACGCCATTTTCTCATTTCTTGTTCTGTGCAAATAGTGTGTATACTTTTACTAAATAGATTATAACTTTCAATCTGTTTATTTATCCAACAGCTTTCTCAAGCTATCTACTGATGCCTGTATCTGCGACTTGTCTTCCAACTCGTCGGCCCGAAACAGAAACTTCGCCTGCGAATAAAAAGGATGACGCTTCTGCAACGCTTCACAAATAAAGTTCATCAATTCTTCATCGCTTTTGTTTGCCAATAACGGACGTTGTTGCTTCGCCACTTTTAAACGGTGAAACAACACCTCGGGCTCCACCTGAAGAAACACGGTATCCCCACAAGCATTCATATAGTCCATATTGTCAAAAAAACAAGGAGTGCCCCCACCGGCCGAGATTACAACATCTTCAAACTCAGCCACCTCATGCAACATTTTTTGCTCCAATTCGCGGAAACCCTGTTCACCGCGTTCTGAAAACAACTGCTGAACAGTTTTATGAAAACGCTCCTCAATATACCAATCCAAGTCTATGAAAGTAAGACCCAGTTCGCGGGAAAACGCTTTACCCAAAGTCGTTTTCCCCGCACCCATATATCCTATTAAAAATATACGTGTCATTTCTTTTTCTTAGCTGCCACTCGTTTACGAGTCTCACTTTTTTCTTTCTGCAGTTCTATCACCTTAAAGCAAGTTTCCAGATTTAAATCTTTCGGTTCTACGCTTTCAGGAATCTTATAATTCTTTTTCTGATAAGCAATATAAGGTCCGTAACGACCGTTCAGAATCTGCAAATCAGGCTCTTTATCAAATGTTTTAATAATCTTCTTTTCGGCAGCTTCGCGCTTGGCATTAATCATTTCAATCGCTTTTTCCAAGGTAACCTCCATCGGATCTTCCCCCTTGGGAATAGAGACGAATACATTATTATGACGGACATAAGGTCCAAATCGTCCCACTCCTACCGTCACTGTCTTATCTTCATACTCACCTAACGTTTTCGGGAGCTTGAACGAATCAAGCGCTTCTTCCAACGTAATTGTTTCTATCGAAAGACCTTTCGGCAAGTGCGCAAACCTGGGTTTTTCTTCATCATCGGCTATGCCTATCTGTATCACCGGGCCAAATCGACCAATTTTTACGGATACAGGCTTCCCACTAACCGGATCATTGCCTAGAATTCTTTCACCCACCTTATGCTCGCTCTTCGCATTCATGGTCTTGTCTACCAACGGATGGAAGCCGTCGTAAAAGTTCTTCATTACACTCGTCCACTCTTTCTCGCCTTCCGCCACTTCATCAAATTCTTTTTCAACACTCGCGGTGAAATTATAGTCCATAATTTCGGGGAAGAATGACATCAAAAAGTCATTAACCACTATACCTACATCAGTAGGCAATAGTTTAGACTTCTCATTTCCGGTTGTTTCCGTCTTGACTGTTTCGGTTATCTTGTTCCCTTTGAGCTTCAATATCTCGTATGGACGTTTTACGCCTTCACTGTTTCCTTTTACCACGTAGCCACGTTGCTGGACCGTCGATATGGTAGGAGCATATGTAGACGGACGCCCGATGCCCAGTTCCTCCAGCTTACGCACCAGACTGGCTTCGGTATAACGCGGAGGACACATACTGAAACGCTGAGTGGCAGAAATTTCCTTACTCTCTAATGACTGTCCTTTACTCAAAGGAGGCAACAAGCGGCTTTCATCCTCTTGTTCGTTATCGTCGTCATAAGACTCTTTATATACACGCAAATAGCCATCGAAAATCACAACTTCACCAATAGCAACAAAAGTTTCTTCACTATTGCTGATAGAGATAGTAGCAGTGGTCTTTTCAAGTTCAGCCTCTGCCATCTGTGATGCAACAGTACGTTTCCAAATCAATTCGTACAATCTCTGCTCCTGTGACGTTCCCGCAATAGTCTCGTTCGACATATCCGTCGGACGAATCGCTTCGTGAGCTTCCTGAGCACCTTTTGTCTTCGTTGCAAACTGACGTGTCTTCACATACCTTTCTCCCATCAGTGAAATGACAGTTGATTTGCAGGCCGCCAATGCCAAGTCCGAAAGATTCACAGAGTCGGTACGCATATAAGTAATCTGCCCGCTTTCATACAACCGTTGCGCCACCATCATAGTCTGCGCAACCGTAAACCCTAACTTCCGAGCAGCTTCCTGCTGCAAAGTGGAAGTGGTAAATGGAGCAGCCGGTGACTTCTTAACCGGACGAGTCGTAATATCTTCAATAGAAAACTCTGCATCCTTACACAATTCAAGGAATGCCTGAGCCTCTTCTTTTGTCTTAAAACGTCTGTCTAACTCAGCCCTCACTTCCGTTTTATTACCATCGGCATCAGGAGCTTCAAATATTGCTGTTACACGATAAGAAGGCTCACTGACAAAAGCGTGCACCTCACGCTCACGTTCCACAATTAACCGAACAGCAACAGACTGCACACGACCGGCAGAAAGAGCAGGTTTTACCTTCTTCTGATATTTTAAATCATCCACTTTGTTCACGAAATTACTTTCCACACCTGCGGGTACTACTTCATAAAAAGCAGTTACTGTATGTCCCGCTCCCATTTCACCGGCATCTTTTGCGTCATTATTAAAATCCTCATCTTTCAACAGGCGGCTTTCGTAACCGATGAGGCGGTATGCCTGCACTTGAGATGGATTAAATTCTATTTGTAATTTTACATCTTTGGCTACTGTGTGCATAGTAGCTCCAAACTCATTTACCAATACTCTGTTGGCTTCTTGCAGATTATCAATATAGGCATGATTCCCATTTCCTTTTTCAGCAAGTATCTGCATTTTGCTATCTTTATAATTACCCATGCCGTAACCTAAAACAGTAAGGTATACACCACTTTTTCTTTCCTGTTCAATCAGATTTTCCAGACCTTCATTAGACGATACCCCTACATTAAAATCGCCGTCCGTACAAAGTATAATACGATTGTTTCCTCCCTTCACAAAATTCTTTTTCGCAATTTTATACGCAAGTTTTATGCCTTCGCCTCCGGCTGTAGAACCTCCGGCAGTCAATTCGTCAATCGCTTCACGGATTTTTTGCTTATCACTTCCGCTGGTTGACGGCAAACGCTCTCCTGCTGAACCGGAATAAACAACGATAGCCACTCTATCTGCATCGCGCAAATTGTTTACTAATAGTTTGAGGGAAGACTGAACTAATCCCAGATGCTGTGGCCCGTACATGGATCCCGATACATCAATTAAGAAAACGAGATTGGATACCGGAAGCTTTTCGGTAGGAATTTCTTTAGCTTTTAACCCGATGCGTACTAAGCGGTGATTTTTATTCCATGGACAAGAACCTATCTCAGTAGTGATTTTTACCGGATCTTTGCCCGTAGGTTGGGGATAATTATACGAGAAATAGTTTATTAACTCTTCTGTGCGGATAGCATCAGCAGGCGGTAGTTCACCTCTGTTTAGATAACGGCGCATATTACTGTAAGAGGCGGCATCTACATCGATAGAAAAAGTTGATAATGGATTTTCGTTTACCTTCTTGAAACCGTTTTCTTCAATGTTTTTATATTCTTCCGTATTCATATCGTAGGCAGCATAGGCCCTTCTTGTCATTATTCCAGGCATAATGTTTGATACAGCACCACACATGCTTACCTGTTTCTGCATGCCATAACCTACCACTACACACTCTTCAAGTATTTGGCTATTTGCCTGCATGGTGATATTCAGCCGTTCAGAAGTCACTTTCACTGTTTGTGTTTCATAACCAATGTAGGAGAATATCAGCTTTTCACCTTTGTTGGCACGGATTGTATATTCACCGTCTACATTGGTTATTGTACTACGCGTAGTTCCTTTTACCAGTACTGTGCATCCTGTAATGCCAAAACCGTCTGCAGCATCGGTCACTTTACCTTTTACTATAAGTACCTGTGCATTTACTGTTCCCAAAGAAATGACTGCTATCAGCAATCCCAGCATCATTGCTTTTAATTGATTTGTTTTCATACATTTTATTGTTTTAATGTGATACATAAATCCGATGTTTTACTCTATAGATGCGATTAGTGGAAAGATTCCATAAAT
>OGOF01001898.1_pt1 | contig 11758 bp, 8 predicted proteins | sample 1552621 | NCBI WGS metagenome assembly OGOF01 (sample SAMEA2580156, study PRJEB22360) | human gut metagenome | biome: human gut; feature: human-associated habitat; material: faeces | place: Denmark | collected 2008/2010
TCCTCACTGGTGAGATTAACTATCTTGATTTCCTGTGCAATGTCGGGTAGCGTTTCCTGCCAGTTGCCACGCTCTGATTTTGGGTCTACAATGACCGCTTTTCCTCCAAACAGCACCGCATAATAGATGATAAGGTTGTTACAGAAAGACTTCCCACCACCGAGCGAACCGAGAAAAGCAGCCGCAAGAGCATTTGTCACCATATATGTGCCGATTGCAGGAATTTCAACATCAATATTATTATTGTCAAAACAGAGTGTTGCAAGAACCTTGCCGTCACCGCTGTTTTTTATATTCTTTGCGTAAAAATCGTTCTTTGCATCAAGTCCAAAGAAAACAGGCTTTTTGCCGTTTACGGTCTTAACGGTTGAAAGCTTATCGTCATCGCCGTTAAGAATAAAATCTGCATTTTCACGGGCATTTTTGAACATTTCTGTTTTAGCCTTGAGAACACCGTCACGGTCGCCGAGATTTTCAAGATGACATTCGCCGATGATTGTAAGCACGCAGATTGTGGGCTGAACCATTTCGGAAAGTCTTGTCATTTCACCGAAATCGGAAATACCCATTTCTATAACAGCCGCCTCGGTATCCTCGGGCATTGAAAGAAGCGTTAGCGGAACACCGAGCTCGTTATTGAGATTGCCTTGTGTTTTGTGGGTCTTGAACTTCTGTGAAAGAACGGCATAGAGCATTTCTTTTGTAGAAGTTTTTCCGACGCTGCCCGAAATTCCGATAACGGGAATGTCGAATTTTTCTCTGTATGCCCTGCCGATTTTCTTAACGGCATCAAGTGTTGATGGAACGACAATGCAAGGCTTTGTCGCATTTTCGGGAGCTTTCTCGCACAATGCACACACAGCACCCTGCGCAAAGCATTTTTCGATAAAATCATGACCGTCAACACGCTCGCCCTTTATGGCAAGAAACAGACTTCCGTTCTTCACCTGTCGGCTGTCACGCTCAACAGAGGTTATTTTTGTGTTTTTAAGCGATTCATCGCCGACATATTCGCCGTTGCAAGCCTTTGCGATTTCGGCAAGAGTAAAGTCTTTCATACTAACCTCTTATTAAAAATCAGATTTTTCTTTGGGATATTTTGCAAGTGAAATTTCAATAATCTTTTCGCACAAATCGGGATAGCTTATACCCTCAACAGCCGCCTCCTGAGGAAGAAGACTTGTGGGAGTCATGCCGGGGAGAGTGTTTGCCTCGAGGCAGTATGTAAAACCGCCCTTGTCAAGAAGGAAGTCGATTCGTGCATAGCTTTCAAGGTGAAGTGCCTCGTATGCCTCTGTTGCGGCATCACGGAGCTTTTTGTCGGTTTCTTCGTCAATGTCTGCCGGACAGGTTTCAACTGTTGCGCCTGCCTGATATTTTGCGGCATAATCGTACATTCCCGACTTAGGAGCAATCTCAATCGGCGGAAGTGCCTTGCCGCCGATAAGGCCGACGGAAAATTCTCTGCCTGTTACGAACTGCTCAACAACAATTTCGTCCTCATATTTGAGAGCCTCTTTAACAGCCTTTTTATACTGATCTGCATTCTCAACCTTTGAAACGCCCACGCTTGAACCGCCCGAGCAGGGCTTAACGATGCACGGGAACATATTCCATGCAAGAGCGTCCTTTTCGTTCTTGTAAAGTTCACCTGACGGAGTGTTGATATTCTTCTGCATAAACACGCTCTTTGTAAGACCTTTGTTCATTGCAAGCGCAGAACCGAGGTATCCCGAACCTGTGTACTTGATTCCGAACAAATCAAGCGTTGCCTGTAACTGACCGTTTTCACCCTCACCGCCGTGAAGTGCAAGGAAGGTGATGTCTGCCTCGGAGCAGATTTCAATTACATTTCTGCCGATATAGCGTGATGTTTTGTCAAGGCGATTTTCCTTTGCCTCTTTGATATTTGTGATTGTATTTTCAACATCGTCACCGATTGAATTTCCATCGGTAAAGCTGTAGTTCTGCTTGAAAAGTGCATCAATGTCACAGATGTTTTCCTCATAGCCCATAAATACATCAAGCAAAACAACCTCGTGTCCCTTGCTTCTGAGAGCCTCGGCAACAAGTGTGCCTGATGAAATTGAAACTTCACGCTCTGTGCTCAGTCCGCCTGCAAGAACAACTATTCTCATATATATTTCTCCCTCTGAAATGTTTTGTTTCTATTTTTATTTCTTTATTCTCTTTAACTCTGTCAGTCTGTTACCTTTTTGAAACAAGACTGTAACCTATATTATAATATTTTATTTATCCGATTGCAAGCAAAAAAGCAAATTTGTAGAACAGGGTATCATCATACTGTTTTGCCGTTTAAAAACTGTACAATATTCAGATTTACGGCTTTCAACTCCTTGAAACGATATGTGAATAAATGTGTTGAAAATGTTAATAATTTGCTCCTGTTATTCATGATATACCGATATGCGGATAGTGTTATGCAAATTTGGATAGCTACATTCCGTGGATGAATAATTATAAATTTTAGTCCGTGTTTTTTCATAATGGGCGGTATTGTATAGAAAAGGGTTTGTGTTATACAATATTAATTGAAAAGGCAAACCAAAAAAACGAATTAAATAAGGATGTAAAAAATGCAGTTATACAAAAATTTCTGTAAAGAAACTACCGACGAAAACGGAAAACTGACAAGCTTTGAACTTGTGTTTCCCGAAAACTATAATTTTGGCTATGATGTTGTTGACAAAATGGCAGAGCTTGTGCCGAATGACACGGCAGTTGTGTGGACAAATCCCGAAAAAGAGGAAAAGATTTTCACATACTCCGACATCAGCAGACTGAGCAACAAGGCTGCAAATGTTTTCAGAAATCACGGCATTAAAAAAGGCGACAAGGTTCTTGTTATTCTGAAACGAAACTACGAATACTGGTATGTTGCCCCTGCACTCCACAAGCTTGGTGCGGTTATTATTCCCGCAACAAATCTTCTGACTCAAAGCGACATTTCGTATCGTGTTAACACGGCAGGGATAAAGGCAGCTGTCTGCACTCCCGATGAAACTACCGCCGAAGATACGCTTGCGGTTGCATCTCAGCCGAACACGCTTGAAACCGTTTTTGTTCCGAGAAGGCAGATTTTCGGTGCGGTTGATTTTACCGAAGAAGTTGAAAACGCTCCCGATACCCTTGAAAGAGTTGAAACAAAAGCAGAAGAGCCTATGGTAATTTACTTTACCTCAGGCACAACAGGCTATCCTAAGGCTGTTGAACACAATCATATCTACACACTCGGACACATTATCACGGCAAAATACTGGCAATGTGTAAAAGACGGCGGACTTCACCTCACCGTTGCCGAAACAGGCTGGGCAAAAGCGTCATGGGGCAAAATCTACGGTCAATGGCTCTGCGGTTCAGCTGTTATGGTCTATGACTTTGACAAATTCTCTCCGGGCAAGCTGTTGCGTATAATGGAAAAGTACAAGGTTACAACCTTCTGCGCACCGCCGACAGTTTACAGATACTTCATTAAAAGAGGTATGAACAAGTACGACCTTTCTGCACTTTCTCACCTTACGACAGCAGGCGAGGCACTCAACAATGAAGTTTTTGAAGAGGTGTTTAAGCAGACGGGAATTGAACTTTGCGAGGGCTTCGGTCAAACCGAGTCGGTTCTTATGCTTGCAAATCTCAAAGGTGACAAGGCGATTGCAGGTTCAATGGGCAAGCCTACTCCGCTTTATGATGTACGAATTGTTGACGATGAATGCAACGAGGTTAAGCAGGGTGAAGTAGGCGAAGTTGTTGTATTCCCTCCAAAGGACAGAAAACAGCACGGAATTTTCATCACATATTATAACAACGAAAATCTTTATGAAAAGGTGTGGCGACACGGTGTATATCACACGGGCGACACGGCATATAAGGACGAGAACGGATATTTCTGGTATGTCGGCAGAGCCGATGACCTTATCAAAACAAGAGGCTTCAGAGTAGGTCCGTTTGAAGTTGAAAATGTTCTTATGCAATATCCGAATGTGCTTGAATGTGCGGTTATAGGTGTTCCGGACAAAGACAGAGGTCAGGCAATTAAGGCGATTGTCAAAATGACAGACGGCGCACCGCATGATAAGGAGCTTGAAAACAAAATCAAAACCTTCTGCAACAAGCGTATGGCAAGCTACAAGTGGATTCAGCACCTTGAAATTGTCGATGAATTTCCAAAAACAATCAGCGGAAAAATCAAGAGAACGGATTTAAGAGAAAATCACAAAGCATAAAATAAAGGCAATCTTACGGTAAAGTAGGATTGCCTTTATTAGAATAATATTGCAAATTTACAGATGCTATGTAATATACAATCGGCACTTGAACATAAACAATGTATGTATTCACCATAAAGAAATAACCGCCCTGTACTGCCATACAAGACGGTTATAAAAAATAATTAGTTTTGAATAGCGAAACAGCTCAAGCCGTTTCCTTACTTATATATTAACATCAATTTTTTAATATGTCAATCTGTTTCGGTGTGTATTTTTACATACCGAATTTTTATTTTATTCATCAAACATTTCAATTGAACGGTCAAGAATTCCACGCATATAGGCTATGGCGATTCCGTAGTTTGTGAACGGAACTCCGCTTTCAATCGAACGGTTCATTCGGCTGATTATCTCTCTTGAATTGAGTATACACGCACCGCAATGGATTGCAAGTGAAAATTCCGACAAATTATTCGGGAAGTCTTTGCCTGAGCTTGTCACGATTTCAAAATTTTTACCCGTGTAATTTTTCAGCAATCGGGGAAGTCTTACCGTGCCGATGTCATCGCATTGCCTGTGATGAGTGCAACCCTCGCTGATGAGAATTTTGTCGCCGTTATTAAGCGACTCAATTGCCCTTGCACCGTTTACGGCAGTTTTCAGAAACCCCTTGTACCTCGCCATAAGAATTGAAAACGAGGTCAGTTTGATATCGTTCGGCACAATCTCCGAAACAAGCTTAAATACCTGACTGTCGGTTATGACGAGCTTTGGCTTTGTGCCGAGATTTTTCAGAGTGTCGGCAAGTTCGCTTTCACGCACACAAACAGGGATTGCTCCGCTGTCGAGCAAATCACGGATAACCTGCTGCTGCGGAAGAATTATTCTGCCCTTGGGGGCGGCAGAGTCAATCGGAATTACAAGCACAACAAAGTCATTTTTATTAACAAGGTCACCGCAAAGCCTTTTATCGGATTTTTGTGTGTTTACAACTTTTGCGATTTTATCCTTTAAAAGTTCGATATTCGTGTTGTTTTTTGCACTTACAAAGATTTTACCGTCAGTTGTATTGTCAAGCAAATCGCATTTGTTGAACACAATAAGATACGGAATTTTCTTTTCCTCAAAAAGCGATACAAGTTCGTTTTCAACCGAGGTCATTCCGATTGTTCCGTCAACCACAAGCACGGCAATGTCAACACAGTTCAGCACGGCTTTTGTGCGTTCAACACGCATTGTGCCGAGAGTTCCTCCGTCATCAAAGCCTGCCGTGTCGATTATCACAACAGGACCGAGCGGTAGAAGCTCCATTGTCTTTTCCACAGGATCGGTTGTTGTGCCTTTTTTGTCCGATACAAGCGACATATTTTGATTTGTGACCGCATTCACAACGCTTGATTTTCCTGCATTTCGTCTGCCGAAAAATCCGATGTGCAGTCGTTCCGACGACGGTGTATCATTCATTCCCATTACGCCCTCCGTCAAAATCTGAAATCTCTTTTATTGTTGTTTCTTATGTCAAAGATATGTTCTTTTGCAATGGTGCGGACTTTTTCGTTGGGGATTTTTTCGAGTTCCTGTTCAATGAGTTTTTGACCGACATTCCTTGTATCATTACTTGCATAATCAACAAGATATTCTTCAAGCGTCATAAGGGCGTTGGGGTGGCAACAGTTCTGAATCTGACCGCTCTTGCAAAGCGACATAAAGCGGTCGCCCGTTCTGCCCTCACGGTAACAGGCGGTGCAGAATGACGGAATATAGCCGAGGTTCATAAGCCACCTTACAACCTCATCAAGACTGCGGTTGTCGGAAACATCAAATTGAGCCGAATTTTCTTCTTCCGATTCGGGTTCGTCATATCCTCCTACGCTTGTGCGTGAGCCTCCGCTGATCTGAGAAATGCCGAGTTCAAGCACCTTTTTGCGAACGCTTTCGCTCTCTCGGGTTGAAATAATCATACCCGTGTAGGGAACTGCAATTCTGATAATTGCGACTATTTTGGCAAAGGTTTCATCGTCAATTCCGTTGTCAAAATCATCGGGATTTATATCGTCTGCCGCCTTGATTCGGGGAACGCTGATTGTGTGTGGACCGACGCCGTGAACGGCCTCAAGATGTTCTGCGTGCATAAGAAGTCCTGCAAGTTCATAGCGGTAGAGCTCAAGCCCGAAAAGCACACCGATTCCCACATCATCAATACCGCCCTGCATGGCTCTGTCCATTGCCTCTGTGTGGTAATTGTAGTTGTGCTTGGGACCTGTGGGGTGGAGCTGTTCATAACTCTTTTTATTGTAGGTTTCCTGAAAAAGAATGTATGTGCCGATTCCGGCTTCCTTGAGCTTTTTATAATTTTCAACGGTTGTTGCGGCAATGTTCACATTAACCCGTCTGATTGCGCCGTTCTTGTGATTGACCGAATAAATGGTCTTTATGCAGTCGAGAATGTACTCAATCGGGTTGTTTACAGGATCTTCGCCTGCCTCAATTGCAAGACGCTTGTGTCCCATATCCTGAAGTGCGATAACTTCTTTTCTGACCTCATCCTGTGTGAGCTTTTTACGGCAGATGTGCTTGTTCTTTGCATGATACGGACAATAGACACAGCCGTTTACGCAGTAGTTTGAAAGATAGAGAGGGGCAAACATGACAATTCTGTCACCGTAAAAATCCTTCTTAATCTGACGGGCAAGGTTGTAGATTTCTTTGATTCTCTCTTTATCTTCACAAGCTAAAAGAACGCTTGCCTCACGGTGATTGATACCCTTTTTGAGCCTTGCTTTTTCAATTATTTTATCGACAAGTTCAAGGTTATTTTTATTTTCATCGGCAAATTTCAGGGAATCAAGAATCTCCCCGTCATTGATAAACTCCTCCGCTTTCAGCGAATTTTTATCGTACTTATTCATAATATTTCCTTTCGGATTAAATATCCGCTTTGTAATCTCCTCGGTCGGTCACGATTTCGTAGCCGATTTTTTTCATTCTGTCTGCAAGACAGCCGATACACTGCGCCGCTTCGTCTCCCGTACAGATCTTGTTGTCGTAGAGCGAGTAATCTTTTCTGTGCTTAACAGGGGAAAGGTTGGGCATTACAACATTTGCACCGTGAAGAATGCCCTTTTCCCGACCAAGCGGATCGACCGTACCTAAGGCGGTTGTTGCCGGCAAAAGAATGTTCGGTTTTAAAAGTCTTATTATTGAAAGCAACATAAGCACAAGGCTTACATCGCCATGATTTTCATTTTTAAATTTTGTGTCTTTGTGCGGTACAAACGGACCTATTCCGCACATTTCGGGACTTAATTTTTCAATAAATTTTAAATCCTTGACAAGCATTTCGGGAGTTTGGAACGGTGAGCCGACCATAAATCCTGCGCCTGTCTGATAACCTATTCTCTTTAAATTATACAGGCATTGCATTCGGTTTTCAAGTGACATTTCGGGCGGATGCAACATGGAATAGTGTTTTTTGTCGGCTGTTTCGTGACGGAGAAGATATCTGTCCGCACCGCTGTCAAAAAGTCTTTGATAGCTTTCATACGACCTTTCGCCAAGCGATAGCGTTACGGCACAATCGGGAAATCTCTTTTTTATTTCCGACACAATGTCGCACATTACATCATCTGTAAAAAATCCGTCCTCACCGCCCTGCAACACAAATGTGCGGAATCCGAGTTCGTGTCCGTTTTGGCAACATGAGAGAATTTCATCCTTTGAAAGTCGGTAACGCACGGCATTGCCGTTTGAACGGCGAAGTCCGCAGTAAAAGCAATCATTTTTGCATATACTCGAAAATTCAATCAAGCCACGGATATAGATTTTGTTGCCAAAAATTCTATCGGCAGTATCTCTTGCACATTTGCGAAGATATTCAAAATCTTTTTCGTCGTAAGTTGTAATCAGCTGTAAAAGTTCACTTTCACAGGCTGTGTGCATGGTATTCAGTTTTTGAATAATTTCAATATTTCTCATAATTTTTTCACATTAAAAGAGGACGGCATTTCTGCCGCCCCCAAACAGAGAATACAGCATTCTCCGTAAAATTCAAATAGTTTTCAGCATTAAAAGCTTCTGCTTCCGCCGCCCGATGAACCGCCGCCACCGGAGGAGCTGCTTGATGAACCGCCCGAGCTGTCGGAATCACTCCGGATTCTCGTAACGGAAACATGCTTTGTCAGGAAGATATCCTTCTTGTCGGTAAGCATAGTCTTGCTGTTTTTCTTGAGATCATAAGTTCCTGCTTTGCCGTTGTGCTTGTAACGATTTTTCACTACAATAACAACAATAACGGCAACAATAATTGAACCGCCTGCAATGACAATGCCGTAATGCTTTACGACATAGAGGAATTTGTTATCCTCTTTTTCCTGCAAATCAATATTTTCGTTTGACTCGTCATCGTCAATACCCTCGTCATAGTAGTGGTCAACATAATAGAGGAATTGTTCGGCAGCACTGTAATAGTTGCCTTGCTTCATATCACGCTGAACATCATCAAGAAGAGTATTAACACGGCCATCGCCGAAATAATACATCGCATCGCCTTTTGTTCTGAAGTCGATTGCTCTGCCTTTCATATCAATCGTGAGTATAACGCCCGCCGTAGTTTTGCCGTATTTGTCGGCATAATAACGGTTTGCAAACGGTTTGATATCGTCCTCGGTTTTGCCCTCGTTGTTAGTATAGATAACCGCAACCCAGCCGGTTTTTTGAGCAAAAGCGTCAAGTTCCGCCTGAAGCTGTGTTTCTTCCTCCGAGGTAAACAGTTCGGCGTCATCACGGAGTTCTGTTTGTCCCGCCGCAAAAACAAAGAGCGGAGTGCAGAAAACCATAATCATTGCCGCAAGCATTGCGGAAAGTCTTTTTGTCACATTCATCATAAGAACAACAGACCTCCCAACAAGCCGAGTGCCATAAGCGCTGCGGCAATAATTGCAGCGAAAGCAATAAGCTTTCCTGCGGAGGTAGGAAGCTCACCGTAGGTTTTGCCCGTCTGACCGTTAACTGCAAACGGCAGAATTTTACCCCTGTATTTATAGGTTACAACCCAAACGGGCAAGAGGGTATAGTTCCAATTTTCAAGGTCGATTTTATCGTTGTAGTTCTGAATCTGAACGGCACTGTATCCGCTTGCCGTGTCTTTCATAAGCTGTTGACAATAGCCGTTGATTCTTGTTTGAACTGCCTGTGCAACCTCATTTTGCTCAATATCACGCTTTTCTGCCTGAAAACCCGAAAGATAGGACATTGCAAACGGGTGAGCTTCGCCCAAATCGTAAGGGTGTACGCATTGGAGCATATCTCTGTCCTGACCTTTTAACGCTCTTTCAAAAACATTATTTACAATCAGATTGCCTGCTCTGTGGAGCTCAAAAACCTTTGTTTCCGTGTAACGGTCATCTCCGACAGTCCACGAACGAACCTTTTCGCCCTTTGCAACCATCTGTGCGCTACGCTGTTCGTCAACATACCAATACGGAAAATACACACCTGTGAGTTTGTCAAAATGCTTTTCGCTGACAAAATTCTTCGGCAAAAACCATTTCCTTTTGCACATTTCAAGAAACTTGTCAATTGCCTTCTGCTTTGAAAGCTTGAACGGAATCACACGGTCGGGTTTAAATTCACCCGAAAGTCTGCCACCGAGAACAACAGGATTCTGACAATAGAAGCAGGTTGTTGCCGCAGTTGACGCTGTTGTAACAACCTGAGCACCGCAGCTTGGGCAGTTGTAGATAACAGCCTCTTCCTCAGTTTTGTTTTCTGCCTGTGCGCTGTCATTGCTCTGCGCCTGCTTGGCGGCATTCTCTTTAGCCTTTTCCTGTTCCTTTTTCTCCTGCTTTTCTGCGCTGTTCTCTTTTTGTTCCTTCTTGGCAAAAAAATCCTGAACATACTTTTCCGTAAAATCGGACATACAGTATTCACAACTGAACATCTGCTTATCGGGATTGAATTTCAGCGGAGCGGCGCAGTTCGGACAGGTGTAGTTTACAGTTGCCATAACTTACCCCTTATAATTAAATTCTGAAACATCCCCCTCCGTTTGAGAAGAGGGATTGTTTGTACTTAAAATTCAGATTATTCTGCCTTTGTACCGCATTCGGGACAGAACTTTGCATTTGCAGAAAGCTCATATCCGCAGTTTGTGCAGAAACGCTTTTTGGGAGCCTCGGGCTTCTTTTCGGCCTTGGGCTCTGCCTTCTTCTCGGCGGGCTTCGGCTCAGCCTTGGGAGCCTTGGCGCTGTTCAGGAACTCGTCCAGGCTCTTGACGCTGTTGTCCTTGCTGAACTTCTCCAGCAGGTAGTTCAGCTCGTTCTCTTCCAGAGTGGAGCTGTTCTTCTTGCCGGTGCTGCCCATGGCGTTCAGCTCGTCGAGGACCTTCTTAGCAGAGATGCTCAGGTCCTTTGCAAAATCGCTCACTTTATATTTTACGATCATTCGCTCATATCCTCCTCAGTTTGAATCGCTCCGCACGCCGTCAGCCGGTCAAAGCAGAGCTTGGCGAGGTTGCGGTCGGTGACGGCATAAATGGCCACCGGTTTGCGGCTGATGTCAGCCAGCTTATCCTGTGTCAGCGGCATGGGGATGACGTCCACCATATCGCCCACAGCGTAGTTGAGCCGCTGCACGGTCTTGGGGCTGGCGTCGGACGCAGTCATCACGAGCCATGCCTTGCCCTTGACGACGGCGTCTTCCACCGCGTCAAAGCCCATGGTCAGAGCGCCCGCCTTGCGGCAGAGGCTCACGGCCTGGAACAGGGCCTCATTCGGCTCAAGGGCCGGTTTTGCGGGGGCGTTATGCTTCTTTGCCATCGCGGTCGGCCTCCTTTTCTGCTTCCACACTGGCCAGCTGCTGGGCCAGTGCATCGTATACCTCGGCGGGGACCGGCTGCTCAAAGCAGCGCTCCAGCGCCTTCTTCTTTTTTGCCTTCGCAAGGCAGGCGGCATCCGGGCAGAGGTAAGCACCGCGGCCGGGCTTCTTGCCCACGGGGTCGATGCTGATCTCTCCGCTGGGTGCGCGCACCACACGCACCAGTTCCTTCTTGGGGCGGCTGGTCAGGCAGCCGATGCACTGGCGGGCAGGGATCTTCTTTTGTGCCACTACCTTGGGTAAAAGCTACCGCTGTGCCATCCCAGGTATCTACTGTTTCCCCCTCCGCTCTCGCACTCACCGGCACAGCGATCCACGCCAGTGCCGCCAGTGCCAGCAGGGCCAGTCTCATCTTCATGCTCCATGCTTTTGTATTTTTCTTCATAACCCTCATGCCTTTCTATATCCTGCAAAATTTCAAATATTTCCCAACCCTTTGCAGATGTAAAATCCAATTTTGTTTTTATACTACCCGTATCATTTATTATACCGAAAAGTCAATAGTAACGTCAATATTTTCCACACGATTCGTCTCATATTTTTATAAAATTATGTCAAACAAGTGCGCCCACCGAAAAATCGAGCAGGCTGGCTCATCGTAAATCGAGTAGGAGGCGGTGATTAACCGCCGTCCTCTCACACCACCGTGCGTACCG
>OGOF01001915.1_pt1 | contig 11665 bp, 6 predicted proteins | sample 1552621 | NCBI WGS metagenome assembly OGOF01 (sample SAMEA2580156, study PRJEB22360) | human gut metagenome | biome: human gut; feature: human-associated habitat; material: faeces | place: Denmark | collected 2008/2010
TGCGGATAGATGGATTTGACAGACGGTGGCGAATGCCCGCCGTCCGCATTTGTATGAAACGAGGAGTCTCCATGCTCGCCTCTCTCTTCTCAAAGCCTCAATCATCGCTGTCCGTGCAGGCCAAGCGCCTGGTGGCGATGCGTTTTCTCATCTACACCGGTTTTCAGACCAGCTACTTCATCGGCGTCATCGGAACGCTCACCTATGCAGACGGTGCCTCGGTCGTGGCGACATCGCTGGCCGTCCTGTTTATGAACGTATTCGTGATCTTGGGATCCTTTGCGGGTGGCGCGGCGCTCGACGCCTGGGGCCCGCGCCGTCATTTCTTGCTGAGCATCGTGGGCACGCTGGCAACCGGCGCGGCGATCCTCGTTTTTGGCAGCGCGACCGGCATCGTCCTGCTCGGCGCGGTGCTCCTGGGCTTCGTGATGGGGTTTGCCCAGCCCATTGCCACGTCCTATCCGGCATATCTCACCGATGATCCCGTCGAGCTCAAAGACATCAACTCCGCCATCGCCATGTTCTCAAACGTGAGTATCATCGTTGGCCCCACGCTGGGCGGCTTTGTCGCAGCTGCTGCGTCGTCGCGTGCGGTGTTCGTGCTCATGATGATCTTTACCGTACTGGCGCTCGTCGCCGGTTGGGGCTTTAGGACGCAGACCAGCCATGTCGCCGGAGATGCGGATGCCGATTCGGCAGAGGAAGGGGGGCGTGCGGGACAAAGCTCCAACCCCAGCACATCCACCCGCGCAACCTTCGCGACCAGCATCAAGACGGTTTTTACCAACAGCGTCCTCGCCCTGCTGTTCTGCATTATTTTCCTTTCGAACTTTGGCTACGGCGCCTTCGACCCGCTGGAGTCGTTCTTCTATCGCGATGTCCTGCACGTCGGTGTTGAGTGGATGGGCTGGCTCTCGTCGGCCAGCGGTGTGGGCGCGGTGCTGGGTGCCGTTATTGCGCTCCGTTTACCGCCGCACCTGGTCAACCTTAAAACCCTGCTCGTGGCGCTTATGTCCGTGGGCCTGGGAAGTTTGCTCTATGTGGGGACGCCGTACGTGGGCGTAGCCCTTGTCGGCCAGATTGCCCTGGGCGTGGCCTGGGGCATTGTCAACCCGCTTCATAACACCATCGTGCAAACGACGGCCCCGCTCGAGCAGCTCGGTCGCGTCAACTCGGTCATGGGTTTTGGCAACATGTTCGCCGGCGTGGCCCCGCTGGCGATTGCTCCGTGGCTGGCGGCGACGTTTGGTGTGCAGCGGACGCTCGTAGGGGCGGGCATGGTCGTGACGGCAGTTCCCGCGGCGTTGCTGCTGTTTGGCCGCCGGCATTTGGATCGTGCCGCAAGGCAGTAAAAACCATCACAACATTCGATGAAAATCGCGATTTTGACGAAAAACGTCGAATGTTGTGATGGTTCGCGCCCCGGGTCCGGCCATCCTTCGGGTTCGGCCACCACAAGGGGGGCAGGCACCTTTGTGGTGATCGGGTCCCAACGGCCTGCGCCTTGGTATACCATGTACGCCGTTCACGAATACACCTCACACCGCCGCACAACCCAGAAAGGTCCCCATGGACACCACCTTCAGCCACATCGAAGCCGTGTTCTGCGATATCGACGGCACGCTGCTCACGAGCCAGCACACGGTGTCCCCGCGCACCGTGGCGGCGATCCGCGCCCTGCGCGAGCGCGGCGTGCTCTTTGGCCTGTGCACCGGGCGCGACGCCCACGCGACCGAGGCCATGTACGAGCTCTGGGGCATCGAAGGCCTGGTGGACGTGCTCGTGGGCTGCGGTGGTGCCGAGGTCATCGACCGCGCGCACGACATCAACGAGCTGAGCTATCCGCTGCCGGGCAAGACCATCGCGCGCATCTGCAAACACATGGCAGGCTTGCCGGCAACGCCCGTCTGCCCCCGAGACGGCGTGTTCTACGTGCCCGAGAGCAACGCGTGCGTCGAGCACCTGTCGCGCGTCGACGGTGTGCCCTACCAGGTGGTCGATTTTGCCGAGTTGTTGCGCGAGCCGCAGCCCAAGGTGATGTTTACCATGGCGCCCGAGGTGATGCCGCAGGTGATTGAGCGGGCGTCGACGTTTGCCGATGACACTGTTAAGGCGGCGGCTCTGCAAACCACGCAGCGGCTCTACGAGTTCATGGATCCGCGCGTGTCCAAGACGCGCGGCCTTGTGCGCGTGGCGGAGCTCAACGACATGGAGCTCCAGGACATCTGCGTGTTTGGCGATGCGGACAACGATACCTGCATGGTGGCTGACGCCGGCGTGGGCGTGGCCATGGCAAACGGCAGCGACGCCACCCGTGCCGCCGCCGACTTTGTGACCGCGAGCAACGACAAAGACGGCATCGCGATCTTTATCGAGGAACATCTGCTGTAGCGCTGGGGGAGAACCACCACAAAGGGAGCAGGTACCTTTGTGGTGGCCTCAGACGATTTGGGTGAATTGATACCTAAAATCTGCGCGAAAATTCAAATAACGTTGTCTGAACATCATGCTTCTAACCACCGATGAGCTAAAAATATTCCCATCAATTTGGTAGTCTATTCCTCCCGGTTAATGATCTACCGTTCACGGTCGATTTTCGGCCGTTCGCAGGATGCATGCTCTTGAGCAAAATGTTGTGCAAATAAATAAAATGCTATTAAAAAACTGATAACTGGCTTAATTACCAGCAGAAACAGATATTTCAGAGCGAATAAACGAAGGTAAATCCGAGCAAATGTCAAGAGAATTGAGAATTCGCTACAAAACTATCGGTATTTTTGCTTAGATGTTCAAACAATCGTTACAATATGTACTATAAGCGTGCGCAATTACAGATTGCGCAGATACGTTTGATAGTGAAAGAGCAAGATCGCGGTCTCTTGGGGAGGAGACATCGATGAAAGCGAATTCAGAAAAAACTAAGCAGAGTAAAAAAGCGACGCGCCGCGTACTGGCAGGCGTTTTGTGCGGAGCTTCCGTATTGAGCCTGGTACTGTCGCTCGTCATGCCTCCGATCTCGCAGGCCATTGCCAACGATGCCCAGACAGGTTCTACCGAGGAAACTGTAATGGGGGGGGGTTCCTCAAGTGAGTCCGCTGCTGTAGATAACACCAGCGAGGATGCCGAAAACCAGAATAGCGACGAGACCAATGGCGGCGAGGCTGGCTCTTCAAATAGTGCTGAGCAGGCTCAGAGTGCGAATGCGGCTTCAGCGAGAGCGACGGCCACCGTGGAGAAGGGAATTTATGTTCCCACGTCTATCGGTATCGGTACGAATATCGATGTCTCCACCCCCGATCCCGGCGTGGCCACCTACGTCGGCCGCGACATGTACATCGGTGGTAAGCCGAGCGACACTAGTAATCTTGATGCGATGAACGCCCCCACCGGCTCATATGCCGCTGAGGCGGAGGGCCTTACCTTGGTCCGTGGCAAGCTTGCCATGAATCCAGTCAAAGAGAGCTGGCCCTATCAATCAATTGGTGCTGGTTTCCGCTTTGGCACCGTTGGTTTTGGTTCCCAGTTCCGTCCTGTCGCCGGCAGCACCGTGCTTGCGGTGGCCGGAATTAATAGTGCGATCACCAAGATGGGCGTTGGTTATAGCGGCGACTCGCCGGAGACGACTACCGTTGGCGCTTGGAAGAAAGGCGCTTGGGTCGGACGGCAGAAATCTTCTGAGGGCGCGACTCCTTCCGGCTTTGCCTACACTGCGCAGATCGCAGGCCCCATCACATACTGGCGCGATAACAATGAACGCCAATCCGTGGTGACAACGCAGGGTAATTGGTACGAGGGCAAGAACTCTCAGGAAAGCAACCTGTTCAATCAAACTGTTGATTTGACTAATGTCAACAATAACGATTATTCGAGCTACAACGGTGAAGATGGGTACCTCTCGAAGCTATCGGAACAGCTCAACTCGTTTGCAAATACCGGCACGCTCGAGGTTGGTTTCGCGAGCAATCACAACAACTACGTAATCAACAAGTACGACAAGACGGATTGTAATTATGGCCTGGTGTTTGATGAGTCGTATAAGACCATAAATTCGGACTGCGCCGATACGTCGCTCAATGGTAAGCAATTCAAGAATAGCGAGCGTCTTATCACGTTTAAGGGCGACAACACCTCTATGCAGCAGGCGTTCACCATCGATGCTTCTCAGCTGAGCAATACATACAACAACGAGTATTATCGTGGCGTTGATTTCGCATTCGAGGGCATTCCCAAGGGCGCCTCGGTTGTTGTGAACGTTACCGGATCTTCGAATATTGAGTTTCACAATGGCTGGCGCTTTTGGTGGAACGGTACCGAGATTTCGCGTGGTTACGAAACTCAATATTCCGGCAAGGAGCTGGGCGAGGCATACGCGACGGCTTCCCAGTCCATCATGTGGAACTTTGTCGATACGCAAAGCCTTACCATTCGAGGCGGCATCGCGGGAGAAAACCGCGCGGACTGGGGATACGGCGGCACAGCCACCGGTGCCAAGTGGACTGACGACGATCCTGCGGCGGCTATGATCGGATCGATTCTCGTTCCCAACGGAAGTTTCGACGACCATGTGACTACCAACGGCCGCGTTTATGTGGGCGTCGATTTCTCAATGAACAGCCCGAAGGTTGCCGCAGCATTTGGTGAGGGTAACTCGGCTTCCGTCATCGATATGGATCAGGAGCGTCACAACTTCCCGTGGTCTGGGTCGTATACGCCCGACGGCTCCGCCGTTGCGTGGAGCAAGGTCGATGCGGCGAACGGCAACACGTCGCTTCCTGGTTCCTCGTGGACGATATACGGCACTGTCGATGATGCCAAGAATGAAACGAATCCCATCGTTACGGTAACGGATGGCGGTGCCAATGATTACTCTTCGGATGATGGCGAGCTTCAGTTCAACTATTTGAATCAGAAAGCCAAAATTGGCGATCCCAACGATAAAGACTACTTCACGTACTACATTCGCGAGGTCAAGGCGCCGGCTGGTTATCAGAAGTCGGACACCATCTACTACGCAACCATGAACAATACCGGCGAGCAGGTGAACTATGTTCAGGGTTATGTGGATACGACGAACAACAACTTGCTGGTTCCGTTCAAGAGTAACTCCACGGGTGCCATTCCCAACGCCAGGATCACCGGTACGGTGTCTTGGACCAAGGTGGCGGAGGGCGACACAAAACACACTCCTTTGCCTGGTTCTGAGTGGAAGCTCACCAAGAAAAAGGACGCCGATGGTACGGCCGACCAGTCCTGGACCGTGATCGACCGGGAGAGCGACCAGTCGACTTCGAGCGATACCACGTGGGCAGACACCGACACCGCGCCTGGCAAGTTCACGCTCGAGGGTCTGCTGCCGGGTACGTACACGCTTGTTGAGACCCAGGCTCCGTTTGGCTACAACTTGAACACCACGGTTTATGAGTTCACGGTGTCCAACGAGGACGGTTCCGTCACGTGGACCGAGGGAAAGAGCCCGACGATTGACGGGAACAACGTCTACATTTCCGACGCCCTTACCACTACGTCCGTGAAGATCCCGGTGACCAAATCTGTTCGCAATACGGACTGGCCGAAGGGCGATAAAGACAAATATGTGCCGTTCGAGTTCAGCATCGAGGCTACGGGGGCAAATAAGGATAGCGCACCTAAGCTTGATCCGACGACTATTTCCGTCGCTCCCGCAGCGGGCTCCACCAAGGTCAACGACATCGTGGCATCCTTTGGCGGTATCTCGTTCTCCAAAAAGCACCTCGCCAAGATCGACGATTCGAACCCGACTGGCGCCAAGACCTACACCTACACGGTGAAGGAGGTCGCGCCTACCACCGGTGCCATCGACAAGCTTCGCTACTCCAAGGCCGAGTACCAGGTGGCCGTCACGGTGAAGGCCGTCATGGATGAGACCACTGGCAAGTACTCCGGCCTCACCACCTCCACCACGGTCACGCAGGTGAAGGACGACATGGGCAACACCGTGAGTAACACCATCGGCAAGGACGCCGCGCCCAACGCCATTCCCGCTTCCACCTTCACCAACACCTACTCCACCACTCTGCCTCTTTCCGGTATGTCGGGCGTCACTGTGACATACCTTGCCGGCGCGGCGGTGCTTTGCGCTGCTGCAGCCTGGATGCACATTCGTCGCAAGGCGAATGCGAAGGGAGGCGAGCGTCGTGAATAAGAAAGTTTGCTCCTTCCCGATCTTGTTTGCGCTGCTTGCCCTCCTGATCGGCACCTGCGCGGTTGTGTTCCCCGCATCCGCGCAGGCCGCGCCGACCTCGACCGGTTCCATCACGGTGAGCGGCACCGTGGCGAGCAGCTACGACGCCTACCAGATCTTTAGCGCCAACGTCGTCGACGGCGACAGCGACGCCAAGACCTTCACCGACCTTGCCTGGGCAAGCGACGCCATGCGCGACGCCGCGCTGCCTGTGCTGCACAGCGCCGGCATGCCCAATTCTCAGACCACCGCGCAGGAAGCTGCCGAGTGGCTCAACACCGATTCCCACCTTACGAGCGCGCTGAGCGCACAGCTCGCTCGTTCCCTCCAGAGCTCTGGCGCCGTGTCTATGGCCCTTAACGCGGGCACGACGGCCGAGCTGCCCTGCGGCTACTGGCTCATCGTCGCCGACGACGCCATCGCCCAGGGCGAGGCCGGCACCGCGCCGATCATGGCGCTGGTCGGCGGCAGCGCCGTCACCGTCAAGCCCAAGGCCGCGACGCCCAAGGTCGCCAAGCACGTGCTGGAGGACGGCACCGCCGCCTGGCAGAAGGCCGCCGACGCCACGGTCGCCGACGACCTGTACTGGCGCCTCTCGGCCACGGTCCCGGCGGGCCTCACGGCCTACGACACCTATATGGTTCGGTTCGTCGACACCATGAGCGCGGGGCTCGACCCCTCCAAGGTGGCCGCGAGCATGCACGTGTACGTGGCGGCGGGCGCGGACGGCGGCTTTTGAGCCGTCCAGACCGGCAGGGGCGGCCTCGCCGGCACTGACCCCGCGAAGGGCTGGACCGACATCACGGCCCAGTGCGCCACCAAGGTAGCGGCCGACGGTAAGACCTTCACCGTGCGCACCGGCGACCTTATCGCCGCGCTCGGCGGGGCCGACGCCTTCACCGCGGGCGCCCGCGTGGTCGCCGTGTACAACGCGCCGCTCAACAGCGCGTGCAACCACGGCATCGCTAAGGGCAACCCCAACGAGGTCTACCTGCGCTACCCGCGCTCTCCCTTTGCCGATCAGTCCGGCGACGCCGGCTTCACCCACACGCCGAGCGACGATGCGTGCGCCTACACCTGGGATCTCGCGCTCACCAAGCGCGGCAGCGACGGCGACAAGCCGCTTGCCGGGGCGGTTCTGAGCATCGCCGACGACCGCGGCCGCACGCTTGCGGCCGATGGCACGTGGGATGCGGAGGGCAAGGCCACCGTCACCACGGGCGAGGACGGCCGCGTGACCGTCTCGGGCGTGGACTCGGGCAAGCTGGAGGTCCGCGAGCTCAAGGCGCCCAAGGGCTACACCGCCTTTGAGGGCACGCGCTCTGTGACGGTTAAGGCCGAGGGCCTGGACGTCGACCAGGTGGCCGCCGCCAAGCCCAAGCTCACCATCACGGCCGAGTCGCCCCTGCGTGCCGACAGCGCGGACGGGTCGACGGGCAGCCTGGAGGCGTCGCTCATCAACACGCCCACCGGCACGCCCCCTAGCATTACCACCGGAGGCTTTATGCCCTCGACTGGCGATATGGCAATGTACGCCGTGGCCGCCGCAGCGGTCGCCGGAGCCGCACTGATCGTGGTCGCGCTCCTGATCAAGCGGGGAGGTGGCAGCCATAAAGAGTAGCTGGCAGCCCCACAGAGAGCGGGGCGAGACGTAGCGAAGTAGATGCTAAGACACAGACAGACAGATTTAGATCAAATGGAATTCGAGCAGAAAGCAGAGGAAAAGAAGATGAGCATGAGCAAGAACATCGCACGCCTGGCAGTAACGGCAGGCCTCACTGCAGCGCTGAGCTTCGGCGGCGTCATGGCGCCGGTGACCATGGCGTTTGCTGAGGGCGCCGCGACCGGCTCGGTGACCATCAAGAACGCAAATAATAACGTTACCGATTTTAAAGGTTACAAGATCTTCGATGCCAATGTGGTAAAGGACGAGAATGGCAAGACGCTTGTGAGCAATATCACATGGGCAAACGAAAAGGTGGAAGCTGCTGTTAAGGGGGTAATTACGGAAATCGAACCTAGTGCCAATATAGCCACCGCTCAGGATGCTGCTGAATGGATCAAGGGACACGTGATGGGTACCGATGAAGAGTTCCGTGTGACATCTGAATCTGCTGCATACAAGATTGCAGCTGCCGTGTCTGCGGTGACCAATCTGGACGATTCAAGTGATTACACGACCACTTCGAATGGCGTTGCTAACAACCTTTCACACGGCTACTGGCTCTTTGTGACTGACGCCTCTACCGTCACAGGCGTTGAAGCTGCCACTGCCCCCATTTTCACTGTTGTTGGCGATGAAGCGGTCAAAATTAACGAGAAGACCAGCATTCCTACCGTCAACAAGGAGGTTAAAGAGAACGGCACCTGGGGAAACGTGAGCGACTCCCAGATCGGTGAGGAAATCGAATATAGGTTGACTGGCTCTGTCGCCGATAACATCGATACCTTTACCACATACACATATGAGTTCCATGACCATCTTTCCGTTGGACTGGAGGCTATTCCGAGCTCCGTTGCCGTGACTATTAACGGTCAGCCTGTCCAGCCTACAAATAACTACAACGTGAAGCTTACGGATACTTTGGATGCTTCCAAAAAGGTTACAGGCTATGACCTGATGATTTCCTTTACCGACCTCAAGGCCGCTGCAAAGGCTTCGAACGTGACCCTGACCAAGAATTCTAAGGTCGTTGTGACCTACAAGGCCAAGCTTACTCGCGATGCTGAATACACGGCTACCGGCAACACCAACGAAGTCACGCTTGTCTACTCCAACGACCCCATGAGTAAAGGCACCGGCACCTCTACGCCGAAGGAAGTCACCGACTACGTTTTCGGCTTGGATATTACCAAGGTTGAGGAAGGCAATACGGACAAAAAACTTGCTGCTGGCTTTAAGGTCAAAGTCGTTAACAACGGGGACTCTGCCTCTGCTGACAAATGGCTTAAGGATGACGGGACCCTTGTCGAGACTAAAGAAAGTGCTTCTGAGTTTATGACCGATGCTACGAGCGGCAAGGTTTTAATCCCTGGCCTCGTTAAGGGTACGTATGAGATTGCCGAGACGACCACTCCTTCGGGCTACAACACTATCGCGCCCTTCCAGATTACGGTTACGCCGACCTATGATGAAAATGGCAAATTGTCGACGCTGGCCGTTGGCGAAGACGTCGAAAAGGTCACTCCCGGTACTGCAAATGGTTCGGTCATGTCCATTACCATTGAAAACAAGAAGGGCTCTGGCCTTCCGCTGACCGGTCTCAACGGCGTGACCTTCACTTGGATTGCTGGTGGCGCGGTGCTGTGCATCGGCGTGGCACACCTCATCCGCAGCCGTAAGCAGGCTGAGGAGTCCGAGCAGGAGTAACGCTCGCTCACCCATCCCTTTGGCAGGTGGGATGTGATGGCCATGAGACTTGCGGACACTTTTCTCGTCCATCCACGTTCTTGCTTTGCTATTCTCTTTTCGGGGCAGACTCCGCACTGGAGTTTGCCCCGTTCTTTTTGGATAACACAGGCAGCCTCCACCGTCCGATGCGGACTCATCCGTCATCGCGTTTCTTGACTCGTAGGAAGTTCGGTTTAAGGTCCGTAGGCGCACGCGCAGTGCGGACGGTGGAAGGCATTTGCGCCGCAACAAGCGCAAATAAGAATGCCCGGGGGTCGGATTCCGGGCATTTAACAAAAGCTGAAAACTAGGCCGCCCGCGCTCCCAAACATTTACGCGGGGTGCGTCGTTTTCTATTGATATTGTATCCCGAATCGCCCCGCCGATCTGGGATATTCTGAAAACTCAAATATAGGCTTAGGCACGGACGGAATCTCATTAATTCCGAAAATTATGTATAATTCCAATATAAACTGGAATCAAACGAAAACGATGGAAATGAACGAAGCGCTAATCTACTTACAAGAAGCACTAGGCCTCTCCGCCAAGGCCAAAATTTGGCCTGGATCCGCACGCTTGCCGCTGCATCTGCGGGCGATTGAGGTCCGCGCTGTTGACGCAAACGGTTTTTCGTTTTTGCTTGCAAGTTTGCCTACTGGCGTCGGGCTTCCCGAGGCTAAGAGAGTCTATAGTCAGCTATCCTTGCGCGCGGAGACTCCTGTTGTCGTTTCGTTTCCTGATGCCGATGCACGTCAGCGCAAAGCATTAGTTGCACAAGGGATTCCCTTTGTCTGCCCAGGTAGACAGGCTTTTCTTCCATTTATGGGCACAGCCTGCACGGAGAGGGGCGGTGCCTGGTTTCACAATCACGCGACCAAGATGTCACCCAACGCGCAGGCTGCCGCAATCTGGGGAGCAGCCCAGGAGCCATATCGCCCCTATGACCTTTGTCGTGCGCTTGGGATCTCGGCAAGCCGTGCGAGTGAGGCCATAACCGAGCTTGTTGACAGGGGGCTCGCGAGGCGCGAGCGTCGCGAGCGACGTGTCGTTGTGTTTCCTGTTGCCGTTGATCTTCTGCTCAGCGAGCACATGGCAGAGCTCTCCTCGCCTGTCTCGAAGGTCTTTTTTGCAAGGAAGACGCCGCAGATCGACTATCTTGTTGACGCCGGGGAGACGGCGCTCGCTGCGCGTTCGATGCTCGCTGCGCCGGGCATGGAACAAAAGGCCGTCTTAAGAAGAGCATGGCGTCAACTGGGCGATCTCGAAGTCGCAGACGGGGAGTTGCCGGATAACGAAACGGCGATGATCCAAGTGTGGCGCTATGCGCCCGTGTTTGCCGACTCCTCCCGCGTCGACGACATTTCGCTTGCGCTATCTTTGGCGGCAATCGACGATGAGCGAATTCAGCTCGAAGTCGATCGCATGTTTGGAAAGGAATATCCATGGCAAGAAGCGCTGTAGAAGGCCTTCAAGAATTCGAACCGTAGGCGGCGTTTCGGTCCTAGCTGCGTTACCCGCGGCAGAAGTTCGCTAATCGGCTATTATTCGTTTAGACAACTTGAGTTGTAGAGGAGTGACCGGCGATGGTGCAGGGCGCCAAACATATGAAGAGCAATAACGCCGCGGCCAACGGTGGCTCAAGCCCTCAGCCCAAACCTCAACCAAAACCTAAGCGCCGTCGCAAGCGACTGCCGCGGTGGGCTGATCGACTCATCACCATCGTCATCATCCTTATTGGCGTGGGCCTTATGACCTGGCCGTGGATCTTGGACCGGCTCGAGGCCTCGGGCGTGTTTAACCAGATCAGCACGGTGTCCAGCACCGTGGATGCGCTGTCTGCCGAGGAGCGCGAGCGCATCCTGCTCCAGGCGCGCTCCTTTAACGAGCAGCTGGCGGGCGAGGCCACCGAGCTTCCCGCCGACCAGATCGAGCCCTACGCCCAGCAGCTCATCTTTGACCGCGACCCCATGATGAGCTGGGTCGAGATCCCCTCCATCGACGTGAGCATGCCCATCTACCACGGCACGAGCGAGGAGGTCCTTATGGCGGGCGTC
>OGOF01001921.1_pt1 | contig 11642 bp, 8 predicted proteins | sample 1552621 | NCBI WGS metagenome assembly OGOF01 (sample SAMEA2580156, study PRJEB22360) | human gut metagenome | biome: human gut; feature: human-associated habitat; material: faeces | place: Denmark | collected 2008/2010
GGCTCGCCGCACGAAGTGCGCAGCGAGCCTCTTTGCATGTCCGAGGACACCAATTTAATTTAGCGTGGTTCCCTAAAGGACGACAACGCAGGAGACCCGGCAAGGCCGGGAGCACTTTGTCTCGCAAACATTCCGCAGCCGCGAAGCGGCGAGGACGTTTGAGAGGCAAAGTGCGTAGGCCTTACCGGGTCTCCGGTGGGAGTTGAGTCCCTTTAGAACTTGTCGTGGAAGGTACGCGCAATGACCTCGTCCTGCTGCTCCTTGGTGAGCGTGTGGAAGTTCACGGCATAGCCGGAAACGCGGATGGTCAGCTGCGGGTACTTCTCGGGGTGAGCCTGAGCGTCGAGCAGCGTCTCACGGTTGAAGACGTTGATGTTCAGGTGGTGGCCACCCTTCTCAGCGTAAGCGTCGAGCATGTGGACCAGGTTATCGGCCTGAGTCTCGGAAACTTCAGAAACCTTCATAATGTGTCTCCTTCGATTAATAGGCGCCGGCCGAAACCGGCGCGCTAATCAGTAATCGTTATTGTTAGTATAGCACTAACAATAGTTACTCGCCCAGCTGATCAAGGTCGATATCGCCAAAGAACACCTGGTCCTCCTTGCCGAGCGCACTCGGGATGATGGAGAAGGTGTTGGAGATGCCGTCCTGAGCATCGCGGAACGGGAGCTTGGAAACCGAAGACAGCGAAGCGATGGCGCCGTGGCTATCGCGCTTGTGCATGGGGTTAGCACCCGGGGCGAACGGCTGGCCAGCCTTGCGGCCGTCGGGCGTGGAGCCGGTCTTCTTACCGTACACGACGTTGGAGGTAATGGTCAGAACCGAGGTCGTGGGCACGGAGTTGCGGTAGGTGTCGTTCATGCGGATGTACTCCATGAACTGGTGCACAACGTCGTGAGCGATCTGGTCGACGCGGTCGTCGTCGTTACCGTACTTGGGGAACTCGCCCTCGGTCTCGAAGTCGACGATGATGCCGTTCTCGTCACGGACGGGGTGGACCTTGGCGTACTTGATGGCGGACAGGGAGTCAGCCACAACGGAAAGGCCGGCGATGCCCGTAGCGAACCAGCGGTGCACGTGCTTGTCGTGCAGAGCCATCTGAATGCGCTCGTAGCAGTACTTGTCGTGCATGTAGTGAATGATGTTCAGCGAGTTGACGTACACGCCAGCGAGCCACTTCATCATGTCGTTGTACTTGGCCACAACGTCGTCGTAATCGAGCGTATCGCCCTCGACGGCGCGATACTTGGGGCCGACCTGCTTCTTGGAGACCTCGTCAACACCGCCATTGAGTGCATACAGCAGGCACTTGGCCAGGTTGGCGCGGGCACCGAAGAACTGCATCTCCTTGCCGATGCGCATGGAGGACACACAGCAGGCAATGCCGTAGTCGTCGCCGTGATAGACGCGCATGAGGTCGTCGTTCTCGTACTGGATCGAGGAGCTGGCGACGGAAGTCTTGGCGCAGAACTTCTTGAAGTTCTCGGGCAGACGGGTCGACCACAGAACGGTCATGTTGGGCTCGGGGCTGGTGCCCATGTTCTCGAGCGTGTGCAGGTAGCGGTAGCTCATCTTGGTAACGAGCGTGCGGCCGTCAACACCCATGCCGCCGATGGACTCGGTGACCCACTGCGGATCGCCGGTAAACAGGGCCTGATACTCGGGGGTACGGGCAAACTTGACCATGCGAAGCTTCATGATGAAGTGATCCACGAACTCCTGGATCTGCTCCTCGGTGAAGGTACCGTTGGCAAGGTCGCGCTCGGCGTAGATGTCGATGAACGTAGAGGTACGGCCGATGGACATAGCAGCGCCGTTCTGCTCCTTGACGGCAGCGAGGTAGGCGAAGTACATCCACTGGATGGCCTCCTGCGTGTTGGTAGCAGGGTTGGAAATATCGAAACCATAGGTCTCGGCCATCATCTTGAGCTCGCCGAGGGCGCGGATCTGCTCCTGCAGCTCCTCACGATCGCGGATGTTGTCGGCGGTCATGACCGTCGGGGTGGAAGCCTTCTGGGCCTCCTTGTCCTTGATCAGGTAGTCGACGCCGTACAGGGCGACACGACGGTAGTCGCCGATGATGCGGCCGCGGCCATAGCCATCGGGCAGACCGGTGATGATGTGAGCCGAGCGGCAAGCACGCATCTCGGGGGTGTAGACATCGAAGACGCCAGCGTTGTGGGTCTTGCGCTCGAAGGTGTAGCGCTCGACAACGTTCTCGTCGACCTTGTAGCCGTGCTGGCTGGCGGCCTGGCAAGCGATGCGGATACCGCCGTTGACGTGCAGAGCGCGCTTGAGCGGCTTGTCGGTCTGGAGGCCGACGATGGTCTCCTTCTCGCGGTGGGCGTTATCGATGTAGCCAGCGGGGTGGCTCACGATACCCGTGACGATCTTGGTGTCCATATCGAGGACACCGCCCTGCTCGCGCTCCTTAAGCAGCAGGTCGAGAACCTCGCCCCACAGCTCCTTGGTACGCTCGGTCGGGCCGACGAGGAACGACTCGTCGCCCTCGTAGGGGGTGTAGTTCTTCTGGATGAAGTCTCGGACGTCAACCTCTCCCGTCCAAATGCCTTCCTTGAAGCCTTCCCATGCCTCCTGCATTGTGTAACCACGCTCCTAGTTACGTGTAATGCGGCGCTCTCTCACACCGCTGCTTATTGAATTCTTGAATATCGGCTTGCACTACCGGCTTCTTCCGTTCTTCACCACACGTTGGTACAGGGAAAAACGTTTGTCCACCTTGGAACTGCAACCCAAAACCCAAGATTTCACCCGTTTGAGAAGGATAACATAGCCACCCCCTTCATCAGTGCTGTTATATGTTCCTTTTTTTATAGCATAAGGGCTTTTTTTACAAACCCGCAGGAAATGCGAGCGCAAACAACTACCGTTCACCGATTTGTTTGGTATTTTTCCTTGCCTTTGTACGACGTTCACTCTAGCTGTTATGCCAGTTTTAGCATGGTAAAGTGCCCCACAGACCCCACAGAAACTGCAGGGCGGCCACGGGATTTCCCCCAGGGCCGCCCTGTGGCGTAGCTAGTTTTTAGCTTTGATTGTCGCTTGGCATTAGGCGGCGGCCTTGTCGGTCGTTGCCTTGCTATCGCCGTTGCCCTGGCCCTCAAAATGCTTGTGGCACCAGCTGGTGACCAGCGGGGTCAAAATGGCCGTCACGATAGCGCACGCTGCAACCTGCGCCGTAGCCGTCGCGAGCACGGCTCCACCGTACATGGCCTCGTTAACGCTTGCCATGGCAGCAGGCGTTGCCACATTGGCTCCGGCGCAGCTCGAGATGGCCGCACCTGCGACACCCGTGCCGCCCGTGAGCTTATCGACCGCGATGACGGGAATCGCAAAGACCACCGAGCAGATCACGCCGAGCAGAATACCGGGAAGACCGCCGTTGATAAGCTGGCCAAAGGTCATGGTCGAGCCCATGGCAAAGAAGACGAGCACGATGATGGCGGAAAGTGCCGGTGCCATCATCTTCTTAAAACTCGGGAAGAGGTTGCCCAGGATAATGCCGACGACGATTGGCAGGATGGCACCCACGAGCGACCAGCCAATCGGAGCCTGACCGGCGGCGCCAAGGACAATCATCGTGACCGGAGGGCCGACAACGAGCGTGGTGATAGCGACGGCGCCACGCTCGGCCTCGTTGCCCATGGTGCCCATCAGTCCAGCGTACATAGCGTTGTTGGCACCCGTGCAAGCCGCCAGCATCACCATGGCAGAGATACCAAACAGGTTGTCGTTGAACACATAAAGGATGAGCAGCGACACGGCAACGACCACAATCTGCTTGACGGCAATGATAATGGCGCCGCGGGCAGCGGCGGCAGGAGCGCTCTTAAACGAAATCGTCGTACCGACGATGAGCAAAAAGGCGCCCACAAGCGGGCCTGCGCCCTGCTGAGTCATGCCAAGCGTAAAGCTGCCGAGCGTTTTGAACAGGTCGGGGAATAGCGTGTTGAGCAGGCAGCCCAGCAAAAGCGGCACCAAAATATTGGCACCCGGGATGGAGGACATCTTAAAGAACGGCTCCTTTGCCGCCGGCGCCTCCACCGCAGTCGATTCACTCATATATATCTCCTTTGGATGCATGCGAATCGTAGCCGCACGCGCCTATGTCAGAAAGAAGGCGACGGTCCCGAGTCGCAGGAGCCGTCGCCGAATAATCATCGCGGGGTATTACCCGTCCAGGACGATGCCGCCGTCGCAGTCACCGATCTCGCCGTTCACGAAGCTGGCGAGGTCGGAAGCGAAGAACAGCACCATCTGCGCAGGCTCGCTGGCCTGGGCGGCGCGGCCCAGAGGAATACCGTTGATGATGCGCTGAGAGTTCTCGTCAGAGAGAATCGAGGTCATATCGGTCAACGTGAGCGACGGGCATACAGCGTTGCAGCGGATGCCAAACTTGCCGCCTTCCTTGGCGACTGCCTTGGTTAGACCGTTGACACCGGCCTTGGAGCTGGCGTAGGCAGCGGTGCCGAGCAGGCCGCCACCGATCTTGCCAGCAACAGAGCTCACGTTGACGATAGTGCCGGCATGGGCCGCCTTAAAGTGCGGGTACACGGCGTTCATCATAGTGAAGGTACCGTTGAGGTTGATGTCGATGGTGCGACGCCACTCGGTGTCATCGATCTCGTCGAACTTCTTGGTGCTGATGACGCCAGCGCAGTTGATCAGAATGTTGGTTTGAGGCAGGTCCGTAAAAATCTGCTCGACGGTCTCGCGTGCCTTGGGCGCATCGGCGACATCGAGCTGATAGAACTTGTTGCCCTCGCCAAGCTCGGCCACCGCGGCCTCGCCCTTAGCAGCGTTCCTTGCGATGAGCGCGACATGTCCGCCGCCCGCGACGATACCCTTGGCGATCTCGAGGCCAATGCCCTGAGTGCCGCCCGTGACAATCGCGGTCTTGCCCGTGAAGTCAAATGCCATGACTCCATCCCCCTTTATATAAGGTGTCTCCTCGCGGGAAGTTGGAGCATCGCACGTGGCGATTATATGAGTCCCAGTCGTCATGGTGGTGACAACCCCTCGCCTAACCGCGGGCATAATAGTTCTTTGAAACGCTTCAGCAATTGAATGATTTTAAGTCTTAATGCACTCTTAATATTGCCTAGCGGCCAAGTAGATTTTTGGGACATGCCTAGAAATCTACCGAATGGGATGGTTGAGCTGGGGTATCATCTTTCACCGGAAATAGTTTCTAGTGTTAGGGGTTTTCGGTGGAAGATACCGATTTCCGTGAGCTTGGGCGTCAGCTCCTTACCGAGTTCGGCAGCATGCATCAGCGCATTTCGCGCTTTGCGGACAAGGCCCTCGGCGGCGAGATGGCCGTCATGCGCGCCCTCATACTCGCCGGCGGTTCGCTCACGCCGAGCGAACTCGCTGATCGCGCCTGGGTCTCGAGCGCCCGCATCGCCAATATCCTACGCGCCCTCGAGGCCAAGGGCTGGGTCGAGCGCGAGCACTCAAAGACCGACCGTCGTCGCGTACACGTCACGGTGACCGACAAAGGATTCCAGGATCTCGAAATCAAACGTCGGGAATTCGAGAACCGCACTGCGGCTTTCCTCGAGCAGCTCGGCGAAACAGATACCCAAGAGACGGTGCGCCTTCTAAGGCGTGCCAACGAAATTATCGACCGCAATCAAGAAAGGAGAGATGCCGAGTGAGGATTCTCAAGCTCTTTAAAAAGCATATGCTGGCACTGTTCGCAGCTATCGTACTTATCGTAATCAGTTGCAACGCCGATCTAGCACTGCCTACCTACATGAGCGATATCGTCGACGTGGGCGTGCAGCAAGGCGGCATCGCCTCGCCCGTGCCTGACACCATTCGCGCCGAATCGCTCGACAACCTCGAACTCTTTATGAGCGCCAAGGACGCCAAGGCTGTGGAGGCCGTGTTTAGCAAGGCTGACAAAAACGGCATTCGAACGTACATGGGCACCGAGGAAGAGCGTGCCGATGGAGGCAAGATTGCCGACATTATGAGCCTGCCCGAGACCGTTGTTCTTTCGCTCGACCAGGGCATCGACGCCGACTCCATGGGCGACATGATGGGCTCGTCCAGCGAGAAAGACGACAACGCTGCCCAGGCCATGCCCACCCCCGAGCAAATGGCAGCGATGACGCCCGAGCAGCTCGCCGAGATGCAGCAGAAGGCCGCGGCGGCGCAGAACATGCAAAAGCAGATTGATGCCGACGGCGGTAAGATCACTATGAAGAGCCTGCGCCTGGGTGTCGAGGGCGGTCTGGTAGACCAAAGCAAGCTCGTCGAGGGCGCCAACCAAATGGCGGACAAAATGGGCTCCATGTCGGGCTCCATCGTCACCCAGCGCGCCGTGAGCTATGTACAGGACGAGTACAAGGCGCAGGGCATCGACCCCGCCGACGTGCAGAACGCCTACCTGAGCCGCATGGCGACCACGATGTTTGGACTGTGCCTCGTGTCGCTCGTCGCCACCATCCTGACCGGTGCCGTGGCTTCGCGCACCGCCTGCTCCATCGCCCGCGACCTGCGCCGCGAGACCTTCAACAAGGTTATGCACTTCTCGCCGGCCGAGGTGGGCAAGTTTAGCCAGGCCTCGCTCATCACCCGCTGCACCAACGACATTCAGCAGATCCAGATGGCCGCAACTCTGTTTATCCGCATGTGTCTGATGGCCCCCGTCATGGGCATCGTCGCCGTCATGCGCGTCCTGGCCAACCATACCGGCCTGGAGTGGACCATCGCCGTTGCCATCATCGCGGTCTCGGCCGTCGTCGGCGTGCTTATGGGCCTCACCATGCCCAAGTTCAAAAAGATGCAAAGCTTTGTTGACCGCGTGAACCTTACCGCCCGCGAGCTGCTCGACGGCCTTATGCCCATCCGCTCGTTCAACCGCGAGGAGCATGAGCTCGAGCGTTTTGACAAGGCTTCGCTCGACCTGATGACCACGCAGCTCTACACCAACCGCGCCATGAGCTTTATGATGCCGCTCATGATGCTCGTCATGAACTGCATCACCGTGCTTATCGTCTGGTTTGGCGCGCAGGGCGTGTCCGACGGCGTGATGCAGGTCGGCAACATGATGGCGTTTATCTCCTATACCATGCAGATCGTCATGGCGTTTATGATCCTCACCATGGTTTCGGTCATCCTGCCCCGTGCCGAGGTCGCAGCCGAGCGCGTAGAAGAGGTCATCACTTGCCCCACGAGCATCAACGACCCTGCCTCGCCCAAACTGCCCGCAGCCAGCGCGCCGCGCGGTGAGCTCACCTTCCGCGACGTGAGCTTCCAGTACCCCGATGCCCGCGCCGATGTCATCAGCGGCGTAAACTTCACCACGCACGCCGGCCAGATGCTTGGCATTATTGGCTCCACGGGCTCGGGCAAGTCCACGCTCGTGCAGCTGATTCCGCGCCTGTACGACGTCACGGGCGGCAGCATTTCGCTCGACGGCATCGACGTGCGCGACATGACCCTTTCCGAGCTGCGCCACCGCATTGGTTACATTCCGCAGCAGGGTCGCCTGTTCTCGGGCACCGTTGAGAGCAACCTCAAGTTTGCCGGCGACATGGTGAGTGACGAGGATATGCGCCAGGCAGCACGTGTCGCCCAGGCGGAGGACTTTATTGCCGAGCGCGAGGGCGGCTACGACTCCCCCATCAGCCAGGGCGGCTCCAATGTTTCGGGCGGTCAGCGCCAGCGCCTGGCCATCGCCCGTGCGTTGGCCAAAAAGCCCGAGATCGTGGTATTCGATGACTCGTTTAGTGCCCTCGACTACAAGACCGACGCGCGCCTGCGCGAGGAGCTGGCCAAAAACGTTACCGACGCCGCACTCGTGGTCGTGGCCCAGCGCATCGCGACCATCATGCACGCCGACCAGATCATCGTGCTCGACGACGGCCACGTAGTGGGCACCGGCACGCACGAGGAGCTGCTGCGCAGCTGCCCGGCGTACCTGGAGATCGCACAGTCGCAGCTTTCCGCCGAGGAGCTGGGGCTTACCCAAGAAGAAATTGCAGCCGTCATGGAAGGAGGCGAGCGCTAATGGCAGACGAGACCAAGACTCAGATTCCCAAGCCCACCCGCCAGCGTGGTCCCATGGGCCGCATGGGTGGCATGCGTCGTGGCGAAAAGGCCAAGGACTTTAAGGGCACCATGAGGCAGCTGCTCGGCTATATCGGCCAGCACAAGATTGCCGTGTTTGCCGCCGTCGCCTTTGCCGTGTGCTCGGTCATCTTTAACATTGTGGGACCCAAGGTGCTCGGCCAGGTTACGACCAAGCTGTTCGAAGGCCTGGTCGCCAAGGTCAACGGCACCGGCGACGTTGACTTTGACTGGATCGCCAAGACGCTCGGCTTTTTGCTCTGCCTGTATCTGGCGAGCTCTGTCTGCAGCCTGGTCCAGGGCTGGCTCATGACCGGCGTCACGCAAAAGATCTGCTACCGCATGCGCAAGGAAATCGCCGCCAAGATTGCCGTCGTGCCGATGAGTTACTTCAACGGCCACAGCAAGGGAGACGTACTCAGCCGCATCACCAACGACGTCGATACGCTGGGTCAGTCGCTCAACCAGAGCGTGACGCAGCTCATCACGTCGGTGACGCAGATTATCGGCGTGCTCGTCATGATGCTTTCGATCAGCCTGCCGCTTACCGGCGTCACCGTGCTCACGCTGCCGGCCGCCGCGATTATCTTGACCGTAATGATTCACTTCTCGCAGCCGTACTTCCGCGAGCAGCAGCAGGTTCTGGGCGCCGTCAACGGCATTATCGAGGAGGACTTTGCCGGCCAGAACGTCATTCAGGTGTTCGACCGCGCCGAGGCCTCGATCGAAGAGTTCGACCGCCAAAACGACCGCCTCTTTATTAGTGGCTGGCGCTCGCAGTTCCTGTCGGGCCTGATGATGCCGCTTATGAGCTTGGTGGGCAACATGGGCTACGTGGGCGTCGTCGTGGTGGGTGCGCAGCTCGCGCTGACCGGCAATGCCACGCCCGGCGACATCCAGAGCTTTATCCAGTACGTTCGCAACTTTACGCAGCCCGTGCAGCAGCTGGGCAACGTGAGCAACACGATGCAGTCGATGGCCGCCGCCACCGAGCGCGTGTTTGAGTTCCTGGCCGCGCCCGAGGAGGAGCAGAAGGCCGACGCGCAGATTCCCGAAAAGCGCCCCGGCCACGTGGAGTTTGACCATGTCAAGTTTGGCTACACGCCCGACAAGACCATCATCCACGACTTTAGCTGCGAGGCGCAGCCCGGCCAGACCATCGCCATCGTCGGTCCTACCGGCGCCGGCAAGACCACGCTCATTAAGCTGCTGCAGCGCTTCTACGATGTGGACGGCGGTTCGCTGCGCGTCGAGGGCGTCGACGTGCGCGACTGGGACCGCGCGGCGCTGCGCGGCGAGTTTGCCATGGTGCTGCAGGATACCTGGCTGTTTAACGGCACCATCCGCGAGAACATACGTTACGGACGCCCCGATGCGAGCGATGCCGAGGTCGAAGCCGCTGCACGCGCAGCGCGCTGTGATCACTTTATTCACACGCTCGCCGGTGGCTACGACTTTATGATCAACGAGGAGGGCACTAACCTGTCGCAGGGTCAGCGCCAGCTCGTGACCATCGCCCGTGCCATTTTGGCCGACCGCCCGGCGCTGATTCTGGACGAGGCGACCTCCAACGTCGATACCCGCACCGAGGAACTCATTCAGCGCGCCATGGATGCGCTGATGCAGGGCCGTACAAGCTTTGTCATCGCGCACCGCCTGTCCACGATCCGCAACGCCGACGTGATCTTGGTAATTCGCGACGGCGACATCGTCGAGAAGGGCACGCACGACGAGTTACTCGCCCAAGGCGGCTTCTACGCCGACCTGTACAACTCGCAGTTCGACGAGGCGGCGTAACAACCGGCGGCAAACAACCGCAATGCCCAGAAAACGGGGCGCAGGACAACCTGCGCCCCCGTTTTTTTGCTCTGCGGCCCTCGAACCACCTCCCCTGGAACCTGATTGGCAGCCCCTTCGAGGCCCCGTGGGCAAAAAAGGGCAAATATGAGTACTGTTACTTTTTTAGTAACAGCCAAAACAGCCCCAAATGCCGTTTTCACGGCTTACACGCGTCCCTAAATTGATCAAACAGCCCTATAGCGGACTTATATGTGTTTGTGTTAATAAACATATTTTGCTGTTATGTCTATTATTTTGCGAAGGCAATATGATACTAAGATAGCAACCGTACTCATATTTGGCATTTTTTGCCCACAGGGTATTTCCTGGGGAACCGACAATAGCCTTAGGGTCCCGCGCGGCGCCGCTCCCTCCCGGCATTCGCCAACGTTTACCCAGATAAAACCTGCCAAAATAAACCTGTCCCTTTTGGCAGGTTTCGGGGTGGCAAGGGCTTGCACTTTAGCGTGCGACAGCGGATAATGCCGAACACTCGACAATACGCTTATTGCTCTTTCTATAGATTGAGGAGGCCCTTATGGCCATGGAATTCAAACGCAGGCTGCCGATCCCTATGGAGATCCGCGAGGAAATGCCGCTTTCTGCCGAGCTTACCGCCAAAAAGCAGGCATTTGACGCCGAGGTCGCCAAAGTCTTTACCGGCGAGGACGCACGCAAGGTGCTCATCATCGGCCCGTGCTCTGCCGACCGCGAGGATTCGGTGCTTGAGTACATGAACCGACTGGCCAAGACCGCCGAGGAGGTCAAGGACAAGCTCATCATCATTCCACGCGTCTACACCAATAAGCCGCGTACCAAGGGCACCGGTTACAAGGGTCTTCTGCACAACCCTAACCCCGAGGCGCCCGACGACCTGCTCGAGGGCGTCAAGGCAATCCGCCATATGCACCTGCGCGTTATTGAGGAAACGGGCTTCTTCACCGCCGACGAGATGCTCTATCCGTCAAACTACCAGTACCTCGTTGACCTGCTGAGCTATGTTGCCGTGGGCGCACGCTCAGTCGAGAACCAGGAGCATCGCCTGGTGTCGAGCGGCATTTCGGTACCCGTCGGCATGAAGAATCCCACTGCCGGCTCTACCACCGTTATGCTCAACTCCATTTACGCCGCGCAGGCGCACCAGAGCTTTATCTTCCGTAACTGGGAAGTCGAGTGCGATGGCAACCCGCTCGCGCACGCTGTCATGCGCGGCTACATCGGTCTCGACGGTCGCACCTACCCCAACTATCACTACGAGCACCTCGAGCGCCTGGCCGAGCGCTATACCGAGCACGCCGGCTACGCCAACCCGGCGGCGGTCATCGACTGCAACCACGACAACTCGGGTAAGCGTCCGCTGGAGCAGTATCGCATTTGCAAGGAAGTGCTCGACAGCTGCCGCCGCAACGAGTCCATCTCCAAGCTGGTCAAGGGCTTTATGATCGAGTCTTACCTGGAGGACGGCAACCAGCCGGTCGACGGCGGCGTCTTTGGCAAGTCGATCACCGACCCGTGTTTGGGCTGGGAAAAGACCGACTACCTCATCCACGAGATCGCGGAGCGTATTTAGTTACGCGGTTTTACCAAACCGCGTAACGGCTCGACGCTGCGCCTTTGGTTCCGCCGTTCTAACGAACGGCGGACCGCTCGACGCTGCAAACGCCCCTAAGCGGCAATCTGACGTTCAATCGTCGGTCGCG
>OGOF01001923.1_pt1 | contig 11637 bp, 17 predicted proteins | sample 1552621 | NCBI WGS metagenome assembly OGOF01 (sample SAMEA2580156, study PRJEB22360) | human gut metagenome | biome: human gut; feature: human-associated habitat; material: faeces | place: Denmark | collected 2008/2010
TTCTATGGACTCCCATCCGCCCATTTCCTGAAGCACTGATAATGGGACGCCTGACTGAATCAGCCAGCTTGCCCAGGTGTGTCTGAGGTCATGGAAACGGAAATCTTCAATTCCTGCACGACGACAAGCTGATAGCCATGATGTCTTGCTGTCGATGCGCATCTTCCTGACCGCAGGCGTTGATGTTCCATCTGCTCGCTTAGCCGCCTTGGTATGTACAAACACCCATTTGTGATGCTTGCCTATTTGATCACGCAACACTTTACAGGCGGTATCGTTCAGCGCCACACCAATGGCGCGGTTTGATTTGCTCTCTTCTGGATTCACCCAGGCAACTCGTCGCTGCATGTCGATTTGTTGCCATTCCAGATTTATGATGTTCGACTTTCTCAGACCAGTTGCCAGCGCAAACTTGACGACAGATTTCAGTGGTTCGGGGCACTCATCAATAAGGCGTTTTGCTTCCTCCTTTTCCAGCCATCTGACTCGCTTGTTTCTGACCGCTGGTATCTTGATGACAGGCGCTTTTTCCAGCCACTTCCAGTCGCGTTCTGCAGCACGGAGAATGGCCTTTATCATGGCAAGATGCTTTGCCTTTGTCTGAGTTGATACTGGCTTTGGTTCATAAACAGGCAGTTCTTTACCTTTCCTGATGGCGGCCTGAACTTTCTGTTTCCATATTTCTTTCGTCTTTCTGTTATGCATTCTGCTTACAGCAGAGTAAATCTTTGCCTCCGAGATATCTTTAAGCCTTATACCCTCAAAATGTTCAAGCCAGAACTCAATCCGGCTTTTATCTGAATCGAGAGATTTTTTATCAGCTTTTTCCTCAAGCCATCTTAGGCAGGCCTCTTCAAAAGTGACATCAGGTAAATCCCCTAGCTTTTCTACTCGCCAGAGTTCTGCTTTTCGCTTGTCGTGCAACTCCTGAGCTTGCCGCTTGTCCTTTGTGCCAAGAGATTCCTTAATTCGTTTCCCGCCCGGGAGCGAATACGAGGCATACCATATTTCATTTCTGCGGAAGAGTGACATTTTCTTTCCTCTGTTATGCCATCACCCGCGCTCACCTGGACAGTATGCAGCGGAGACTGAAGCGCCGCAATGCAGGCTTGCCGTGTTGTGAGGTAAGGAGATTTTGGCTTGGTTGGATCTTTACGTGTTGCCTGTAGGCGGCCTGTTCGTATCCAGTTGGTGGCGGTTGGTCTGGATATCTTAAGAAACTGACAGGCCTCATCGAGTGTGAGGCTGTATGGCTCCATTATTTCACCTCTTGCTGTGTCATTGTTGAAAAATGGATACCAGCTCGTTGCTGCCAGACGATCCAACCGAGAGTCATATCCCATGCCATGTATTCGTTATCGCCGTTTTTTACTCTCCGACGATCTACTAAGTCACCGAAACGCTTTTCCATGAATAATTCATAGGCTTCGCGTTCATCTGGCTCTACTTCCAGAGATACGAGTGCGATTTCATAAGCACGGCGCTCAATATCGTCTCGAACCTCTAGGCTGCTGATTCGTTCTTTGATTTCTTTAATCAGTTCTTTATTGGTAAATGTGGTCATTATGCTCCAGCCTCCGGTGCTTTTGGCATTACTGCCCAGTGAGTGATATTGACGTTTTCAAGGTCCCCGACCTGAAATGTCCACTGCCATTCTCCGGTTTCTTTTTGTCCCCAGGTGTACCAGAGAGAACGCCAGCCAATTAGCCAGCCTTCTCCGTTAGCATCAAATAACAGAACACTTTCATTTGCTGGTGGCAGTTCAGCTGACACTGGTATTATTTTGTTTTCCAGTGCCGCACATTTAGCTTCAAGCGCGTCGAATTTACGTAACAGGTACTCAGCATTTGTTTCATTCACTTTCAGATCTCGCGGTACACATTTCCCGCGAAGAAACCCTTCCATTTCGAAAACATTCATGCGCATTTGCGTAACTCCGATAAATCGTTAAAACGTTCCATAAACATCCCGTAGACATGACCCGGTGCCAGTGGAATCACGTTGAACATCTCTGTTGCCGGGATGCCTTCCAGTACAGGCCAGAAAGAGCCATCATCAAGCCCGAGATCGCGGCGTTCGGTTGCCAGCATGATGAGATCGGCATATTTCACGGGTGTACTCATAACTGGGGGTAACCCGTATTTCTCACGGATTACGGCGTCTATTTTTTCTTCCATCCGTTTATAGTCAGGAAGAAGGCGTTTCAGTGGCGCCGGGATGTCCTGGCAATACGCTTCTGTTGCATCATGCATTAACGCTTCAAAAGCAAATTCCTGCGGTACCAGTTGGCTGCAAAGCACCGCATGTTGGGCGACGCTGTAGAAATGTGAAAGATGTCCTGCAAAGCGACAGATATTTGAAAGAGAAACCGCGATATCGTTAATAACGATGTCGTCTTTATTTATCCTGTCATAATAAAAATGCTTCCCGGAAAAAGTTTTAATAAATGACATTTTGTTCTCCACGTATATGCGCTGCACCGCGCTGAATTCTGGTAAAAGAAAGCCCTCACCATCCGGCGATTATTGAGTCAATTACGTTTCCATAAATGCCCCCGCAGGGGCATTTGCAGTAATGAAATCAGGCGGTAAAAGTACCAATAAAGGTTTCTACTTTGCTGTCCTTGAATTTCTCAACAAGCAGATCACGAAATTCGTTAGCCATTTCTTCCTGCACTGCTTCCAGCTGAATAATGCGCAGAACCAGTACAGGACGATCGCCAGTGATAATGCTGAGGCGTAATTTAAACGGACGTTCTTTCAGGCCTTCAAACGGAACGCATTTAAATTCAAATGCCACTGGCATAATATCTTTGGTCTTCGCTTCGACAGACTCCATCAGGGAGCGTTTGCCGCTGAAGTCATTATCTTCAAAATCAGCGGTCTGGTTTGCTTCAATCGTGATTTTACGGACAGCCGCAGCCGCTTTTGTTGCCTGAATAGTGTCACCATTAGCATCAAAGCCCACAAGGTAGTCGGCCCAGTCTTCAATCCATTCTGCCAGTGACTTCTGGGAATGACGCTCGCCATTAACAGACAACAGAGCAGAGAACGGTGCTGTCTTTTTCAGTTTGAGAGTGGCGGTGTTATCTGCGTGACCAGGCTCATCAATAGTACCCAGGTTAAGCACACTGACGGCACGCATATTATCGGCATCGATAAAGCAGCGGGTGCCTTCATCTGCAAGATCTTTAGAATAACGGGTAAAGTCATCGATGCTGGCAGTGGAAAGCGCACCACGGAAACGGAAGCGATTTAAATTAAATTTTTCCAGATCATGAATGCGGAAATTCTCAGGCAATGCCACAGCATCGGCACCAATCTTACTGATAATTTCATTAACACCCTGAGCAGAAATAAGGGCATGGATTTGATTAATTGCGGTTGCGTCTAAGTTCTGAGACATAATAAGTCCTCACTATATAAAGATATTCAGTGATGAGATAAATAATCAGTTAATTAAGAACGATATTAATGACCTGCTGCGCGGAGTTTTCCGTCAGGTTCACCGGCAAGAGTCAGTAATTGTCCCTGGTCTTCCTGCAGAATAGTCAGGCGACCACCGCGATTGACATACATCGGCGTTTCGGTGGTGTCTTCTTCGGAAATTTTCCCGCGGTTAGTCGGACGAACATATGAGAGTTTGTGTTTTATTTTCACACGGTTCTCATCAAACGGTTCGATTTCCAGGTTGAGCGAGACCTTACCTTTGGTTTTCGTGTTCATCACACCGGAAGCGACCTCACTGAGAACTGCGCCGATTTTGGTTTCAAATACGCCGCCGTCCAGCTCCCCGATAAATTCCTGCACGTTGGTACTGCGTTCGCTAGCCATTTTGCTGCTCCTCATCATATCGACCCTGCAAGGTCGGTTGGTTTCTCCACAAAACAGAGAAGAACACCTGCGGTGGCAGCCGCCCGGGTGGATTGGGTTATGAGCCCGTCGTCCGGTGATGCTCTTCTCTGTTTTGCAAAAAAGGACGGTACCAGCCGGAAGCAAGGGTACAAACTGGTACCGCCAGGACTACACACAGCATAAAGTTGTGGTGCCGGGTGCCTCCCGGTGCCTGGCGAAGGTTGCACACCAGGCGGGTGGGTATCCACAGAAGGTCGACTGTCAGCCTCAACCTTAACCCGCGTGCGCTGAGCCGCATTCACCACAACGCTAAGGATTCTCTCTGGTTGAAAATACTTAGCTGTTATGTGCCTGCTTTTAGCCACATCAGGCGAGGTGGGCCTGGTTATTCCCCAACAACAAGGATTCGGCTAATCTGGATGACTCTGTTCTTAGAGGGGATAATTAAATGGGAGCGATTTATGTTAAACGTTTGATTCTGTCGGTAGCACTGATAATACCGATAGCATCCAATGCTTCTGATGCTTTGAACCAGCCGAGCAGTAGTCTAAATGATGGTGTTGAGACTTTTTTTATTTCCTGCTTTGATATGCCTCAGGAAACAACTACTGATATGGACGCTTGTCAGAGAGTTCAGTTAGCTCAGGTTAGTTGGGTTAAGAATAAGTATTCGGTGGCCGCCCTGAATCGTTTGAAACAAGACAACAAGGATGATCCACAGCGTCTGCAGGAATTAACTGCTTCTTTTAACGCGGAAAGTGAAGCTTGGACAGAATTAATTGAGAAAGCGTCAAAGTCCGTCCAGGTTGATTATGCAGGAGGAACTATAGCTGGCACTGCAGTTGCATCACGTCAAATTGGTCTTCTGGAATTACAATCCCACGATATCTGGGAGCACTGGCTACGATTCGAGGACTCAACTCCTCCTCTTTTGCCAGAACCAAAGTTCAAATCTGAGTAATAAGTCATCCAGATTGTTAAAGAGCGAAGCGTCCTATAGGGCGCTTTTTTGTTGCTAACGAATCATCCTGGACTTCATATGCCCCAGGCGGCTACTTCGTGGGCGTCCTGCCTGTTTGTTGTTTCTCTTGGGTACATTATGTATCTCAAAGGTACATTGTCAAGTATAAAAAAACCTGCCGAAGCAGGTTCATAAACATTGATTAGGCTTTGATTTTGTATCTTCTTGGTTTTCCTGAGAAAATCACAGTACCAATTATAGAGCAATTACCGTTGATCTTAATGTAAGGCTCAGGCCAGTTTGGGTTTAACGCTTTGAGATAACGCTGTGTCCCATCTTCTATCAACCTTTTGAAGGTGGTTTCACCTGTATCGTGCATCAATGCAATAACGTCGTCACCGTGGCAGGCAGGTACTTCAGGATCGACAAAAATCATGTCTCCCGGGCGGTACTCATCAATCATTGAATCACCTATCACCCGCAAGATATAAGTCATTTCCCCACAGGGTACAGGGCAGGGATACGTTTCTGCTGTGCTCAAATCAACCTCAGAATATCCAACTTCTTTCCATGCTCCGGCCTGTACCCATGATATGACAGGGACTAATGTGATTTGTTTATTAGTGATTGAAACATCAGGTTTTTTTGTGATGTTCGTTGTCTGGTGTTCTTGATCGAGCCATCCGACAGGCAGGTCGAAACATTTTTCGATGTGTCGTGCCATGCTGTCACCGATATTTTTAGTAGCACCATCTCCCATAAACCTGCTGGTCTGGGTTGGCTCGCGATCAATCATAGTGGCAAAGGAAGAATTCCCGCCAACACCATCTCTCAGTTTTCTGGCGTTAGACCGCCGGATGTCATGGATTGTTTTCATAACGAAATTAAAACCCTTGTACCGTTAAGGTACAAGTATCTTGAAGGTTCATTTCAATCATGTAATATGTACACCGGAGGTACACATTGTATGAAAGCGTATTGGGACTCTTTAACCAAAGAACAGCAGGGCGAGTTGGCCGGAAAAGTTGGCTCAACACCTGGCTACTTACGGCTGGTTTTCAATGGCTATAAAAAAGCCAGTTTTGTGCTGGCTAAAAAACTTGAGCAATGCACGTCAGGTGCAATTACGAAATCTGACTTAAGACCGGATATCTATCCGAAAGATTAGCAGAACACTTTCAATTTTTAACCACAGAACGATGAGGCTAATCGTGGGTAAGCATCACTGGAAAATAGAAAAACAGCCTGAGTGGTACGTGAAAGCTGTCAGAAAAACTATCGCAGCGTTGCCGGGGGGTTACGCTGAAGCTGCTGACTGGCTGGACGTAACAGAGAACGCATTATTTAACCGCCTTCGTGCCGATGGCGATCAGATTTTCCCGCTGGGATGGGCAATGGTTTTACAGCGTGCTGGTGGCACTCACTTCATTGCTGATGCTGTGGCGCAGTCTGCAAATGGCGTATTTGTGTCTCTTCCTGACGTCGAGGATGTGGACAACGCCGATATTAACCAGCGTCTGCTGGAAGTCATTGAACAGATCGGCAGTTATTCAAAACAGATTCGTTCAGCAATCGAAGACGGTGTAGTGGAACCGCATGAGAAGACAGCAATTAACGATGAGCTGTACCTCTCAATTTCGAAGCTGCAGGAGCATGCAGCACTGGTCTACAAAATCTTTTGCGTTTCAGAAAGTAGTGACGCCCGCGAGTGTGCAGCTCCGGGCGTCGTGGCGTCGATTGCTTCTGGTTGTGGAGAAACTAACGCATGAACAGTTTAACAACACACTACCGTCGCTCGCAACTGATTGCGCTTCCTGTACCGGGTGGAAAAGCGAAGGTGGAGTATTGCTATGCAGTAAATGTACCAGGTGACAGGGAAATTGTAACCCACAGCTTTGCTGAGTGGGCTGTGGGTGATTTCAACCGGCAGAAGGAGACAGTCCTTTGCGACAAGTTAACCGCTGGTTCAAAGATCACTACGGAGTGCCCGTCAGAGTCATTCGTTGGGAACCGGAAACACAACGTGTTATCTACCTCCGCGAAGGCTATGAGCATGAATGCTTCAGTCCGCTCGAACAGTTTCGTCGTAAATTCAGGGAAATAGAGGTCGGTCATGAGCACTAAATTAACCGGCTATGTATGGGATGGTTGCGCTGCGTCAGGCATGAAGTTATCCAGCGTGGCAATTATGGCCCGCCTGGCTGATTTCAGTAATGACGAAGGTGTGTGCTGGCCATCAATTGAAACCATTGCCCGCCAGATTGGCGCGGGGATGAGTACCGTCAGAACGGCTATCGCACGGCTGGAAGCAGAAGGCTGGTTAACGCGTAAGGCGCGTCGCCAGGGTAACCGCAATGCGTCGAATGTTTATCAGCTTAACGTTGCGAAGCTTCAGGCAGCGGCATTTTCTCAACTGTCAGATTCTGACCCGTCAAAATCTGACGCATCAAAATCTGACGCATCAAAATCTGACCCGTCAAAATTTGATGCGTCGAAATCTGGCAAAAAAGCGGGTTTTCACCCGTCAGAATCTGGCGGGGATCCGTCAGTAAAATCAAAACATGATCCGTCAGATAAAAAAACTTCTCGTCCGGACGCTTCGCAACCGGACCCGCAGACGGCTGAACAGGATTTTTTAACTCGCCATCCTGATGCGGTTGTATTCAGCCCTAAAAAGCGCCAGTGGGGGACGCAGGATGATTTGACCTGCGCACAGTGGCTCTGGAAAAAAATCATCGCCCTGTACGAGCATGCCGCCGAATGTGACGGCGAGGTGGTTCGTCCCAAAGAACCGAACTGGACAGCCTGGGCAAACGAAATTCGCCTGATGTGTGTGCAGGATGGTCGTACTCACAAACAAATCTGCGAGATGTACAGCCGCGTCAGCCGCGATCCGTTCTGGTGCCGTAACGTGCTCAGCCCGTCGAAGCTGCGGGAAAAATGGGATGAGCTTTCCCTGCGCTTATCGCCGTCCGTCAGCACGTACACCGAAAAACGCGAAGACCCGTACTTCAAAGCCAGTTACGACAACGTGGACTACAGCCAGATCCCGGCAGGATTCAGGGGGTGATCATGAGTCTGTTAAATGACGTTCAGAAATTCATTGAAGCCCATCCGGGGTGTACTTCCGGTGACATTGCGGATGCTTTTGCAGGTTACTCACGACAGCGCGTTCTGCAGTCAGCAAGCAAGTTACGTCAGAGTGGGCGTGTGGCTCACCGTTGTGAAGGAGATACACGCAGACATTTCCCGCGCCTGACTGAGAGAGCGCAGGAACCGGAACCACAACCAGTTCGAGAAACCAGACCTGTGCGCAATTTCTATGTCGGCACTAACGATCCCCGGGTGATTTTGTGCCTGACCCGCCAGGCGGAAGAACTGGAGTCCAGGGGCTTATACCGTCGTGCTGCAACCGTGTGGATGGCGGCATTCCGTGAAAGCCACTCCCAGCCAGAACGAAACAATTTTCTGGCGCGTCGTGAGCGGTGCTTACGGAAAAGCAGCAAGCGCGCTGCATCGGGTGAAGAGTGGTATCTGTCAGGGAATTACGTGGGGGCTTAATGAGTAATAAATATTGCCAGGCGCTGGTGGAGCTGCGGAACAAACCAGCCCATGAACTGAAGGAAGTGGGCGATCAGTGGCGCACGCCGGACAACATTTTCTGGGGAATTAACACCCTGTTTGGCCCGTTTGTTCTGGATCTGTTCACCGACGGTGGTAACGCCAAATGTGCCGCGTATTACACGGCGGAAGACAATGCGCTGGCGCATGACTGGTCAGAACGTCTTGCGGAGCTTAAAGGTGCTGCCTTTGGTAATCCCCCATACAGCCGCGCCAGTCAGCATGAGGGGCAATACATCACCGGCATGCGTTACATCATGAAGCATGCCAGTGCCATGCGTGATAAAGGCGGGCGCTATGTTTTCCTGATCAAAGCTGCCACCAGCGAAGTGTGGTGGCCGGAAGATGCAGATCATATTGCTTTTATTCGCGGGCGTATTGGTTTTGAACTGCCTGTCTGGTTTATCCCGAAAGACGAGAAGCAGGTGCCGACAGGAGCTTTCTTCGCTGGTGCTATTGCTGTTTTTGACAAGACCTGGAAGGGACCGGCAATCAGCTACATCGGGCGCGATGAACTTGAGGCATGTGGTGAGGCGTTTCTGGCGCAGGTTCGCCAGCAGGCGGAAAAACTGCTCAGGGAGATGGCGGCATGACGACGTTAACTCAATGCCAGCAGCAGGTGCTGGATATGCTGATTTCTTATCAGAAAGAACGTGGCTTCCCGCCAACCAATCAGGAGGTGGCAACCATGCTGGGATACCGTTCAGTGAATGCAGCGGTGGAGCATCTTCGCGCACTGGAGAAAAAAGGCGTCATCACGATAAAGCGTGGCGTGGCCCGGGGCATCACGCTTCATACCGCGGTGAAGGACGACGACAGCGAGGTGGCCGGGATTATCCGCGCACTGCTTGCTGGTGAGGAAAACGCCAGGCTGCGTGCAGCCCACTGGTTACATGAGAGGGGGCTGAAAGTATGAAGCTGATTCTGCCTTTTCCACCCAGCGTGAACACCTACTGGCGACACCCCAACAAAGGGGCGTTTGCTGGTAAGAGCCTGATAAGCGCGGCGGGGCGAAAATTCCAGAGTGCGGCGTGCACAGCAATAGTTGAGCAGTTACGTCGTCTGCCGAAACCAACGTCGGCACCTGCTTCAGTGGAGATCGTGTTGTTTCCTCCGGATAACCGGATCCGCGATCTGGACAACTATAACAAGGCGCTGTTTGACGCCCTGACCCACGCGGGTGTGTGGGAAGACGACAGCCAGGTGAAAAGAATGCTGGTGGAGTGGGGACCGGTTATCCCGGAAGGGAAGGTCGAGATCACTATCAGTAAGTACGAGAAAACGGCGGGTGCAGCCGCCTGATCAAGAGGAGAAACGAAGTATGAATAATCTGATGGTTATTGATGGTATTGAAGTTCGTCGTGATGCTTATGGGCGTTACAGCCTGAACGATCTGCATCGGGCTGCTGTTGCATCTGGTGCAAATGCCAGAACTAAGGAGCCGGGAAAGTTTCTTTCCAGCCAACAGATTACTGAGCTGGTTCAGGAATTGATCGATACCCAAAATTTGGGTGTCGGTTCATTCAATGAAACTACCCAAAATTTGGGTAGTAAACCAGTAAGTAAAATAGAAGGGCGGAATGGAGGAACGTATGTCTGCAAGGAACTGGTGTATGCCTATGCAATGTGGATAAGCCCGTCATTCCATCTGAAGGTGATCCGTACTTTCGATATGGTAACCAGCACACCGGAAAAATTATCCGGGCAGGCTGCTGACAAGATGCAGGCTGGCGTGATCCTGCTGGACTTTATGCGCCGGGAATTAAACCTGTCTAACTCATCAGTGCTTGGAGCCTGTCAGAAGCTTCAGGAGGCTGTTGGCTTACCGAATCTGGCACCGCGCTATGCCATTGATGCTCCTGCTGACGCGCCTGATGGCTCAAGTCGCCCCACGCTGTCGCTGAGTGCACTGCTGAAACAGTATGGTATCCGCCTGACGGCTAATCAGGCATATCACCAGATGGCGAAGCTGGGGATCGTCGAACAGCGCGAACGATACAGCCGTACAGCGATTAACAACATCAAAAAATTCTGGTCGCTGACGGCGAAAGGCTGCATGTTCGGCAAGAACATCACCAGTCCTGCAAATCCGCGCGAGACGCAGCCGCATTTCTTCGAATCCCGATTCCCTGAGCTGTTAAAGCTGCTCGATACCGTTCATTGAGGTGACCGTGAGAGCACTACTGACCCCTGAAATTGCCCCGCGTATGGGGATCGTATTGTTCAGGCCCGGTTCAGAGCTGATGCCCCTGTTTATGCAGGGGCGTGTCCTGCTGGAGCCTGAGCCGGAACGTTATTCATCTTTTGCCAGTGGTGCCGTTCCGGCGGCATCACAACCGCTGGCGGATGATCCTGCCGTTCGGGCCGTGTTCCGCAATGAGGCAGTTATTCGTCGTGCGGGGGGTGTGGAATGTCTTGAAAGCTGGTTACTTCGTGAAAAGGGCTGTCAGTGGCCTCATTCCGGATGGCACAGCGAGAACATGACCACAATGCGACACGCGCCGGGCGCAATCCGTCTGTGCTGGCACTGCGATAACCTGCTTCGCGATCAGTTCACGGAACGGCTGGAATCAATGGCAACGGATAACTGTGCCCGCTGGGTGTTGTCTGTTGTGCGTCGGGATCTCGGTTTTGATGACAGTCACGTTGTGACAATGCCGGAACTGTGCTGGTGGCTGGTTCGTAATGATCTGGCGGATGCCTTACCGGAAAGTGCAGCCCGTAAGGCACTGAGATTACCGAAGCCTGTTGTGCCGTCTGTCACCCGGGAAAGTGACCTTGTGCCTTCGGTTCCTGCCACCAGCATCATCCAGGATAAGGCGAAAAAGGTGCTGGCGCTGAAAGTGGATCCGGAGTCGCCGGAGTCTTTTATGTTACGCCCAAAACGTCGCCGCTGGGTTAATGAAAAGTACACGCGCTGGGTTAAGACACAGCCGTGTGCATGTTGTGGAAAGCCTGCTGATGATCCCCACCACCTGATAGGCCATGGTCAGGGTGGAATGGGTACAAAAGCGCATGACCTCTTTGTGTTGCCTTTGTGCAGAAAGCATCACGACGAGCTGCATGCGGATACCGTGGCATTTGAAGAGATGTATGGCTCCCAGCTGGAGCTGATATTTCGTTTTATCGATCATGCGCTGGCAATAGGCGTACTGGCGTAAGTGGAGAACGAGCATGAACCTTGAAGCCTTACCAAAATAT
>OGOF01001926.1_pt1 | contig 11622 bp, 9 predicted proteins | sample 1552621 | NCBI WGS metagenome assembly OGOF01 (sample SAMEA2580156, study PRJEB22360) | human gut metagenome | biome: human gut; feature: human-associated habitat; material: faeces | place: Denmark | collected 2008/2010
CCTGTCTGACTGGTGCAATCTGGCTGGCACTTGTATTTTCAACAGTCATATCTGCTTTATTATTTGCTTTTTTGAATCATTTTTTTAATCTGCCGGGCAGCATACCTGTGCTTGGCTGGCTTTTGATTTTCAATACATTGATTGCAGGGCTGATCACTTCCTTTATTAATGCAAAGTTACTGGAACCAATTACCAGACTTAGTAAAGCAATGAAGGAAGTTTCTCAGGGAGATTTTGAACAGCATTTGGAAACGAACAGCCGTATAGCAGAAGTTGGAGAATCTTATCAAAGTTTTAACGTTATGACAAAAGAACTTCGTGCAACAGAGGTGCTGCAGATGGATTTTGTATCTAATGTTTCTCATGAGTTTAAGACCCCGATTAATGCCATTGAAGGATATACAATGCTGCTTCAGGGAGAAGAACTGTCTCCGGATCAAGAGGAATATGTAGAAAAAATCTTATTTAACACCCAAAGACTTTCCGGATTGGTTGGTAATATTTTGCTGTTATCCAAGTTAGAGAATCAGAATATACCAATGAAAAAAACAGAATATCGTCTGGATGAACAGATCCGCCAGGCATTTCTTTCATTGGAAACAAAATGGACAGAAAAAGAAATTGGTTTTCAGGTAGAATTGGAGGAAGTTAAATATACTGGGAATGAAGGACTTTTTATGCATATCTGGATAAATCTTTTGGATAATGCGATTAAGTTCAGCCCTTCAAAGGGGACAATTACGATGTTTCTGAAACAAGAACAGGATTCTGTTAAGTTCATTCTGGAAGATGAAGGACCAGGAATAGAGGATGATGTAAAATCCAGAATATTTGACAAGTTCTATCAGGTAGATGGATCTCATAAAGCAGAAGGAAATGGCCTAGGTCTTGCACTTGTAAAACGGATTGTAGATAGTGCCGGAGGAACAATCAAAGCAGAAAACCGTGAATATGGTGGATGCAGATTTGTTATAGAGCTGCCAAAGCAGAAAGATGAGATTATATAGTTTTAAGATAAATTAGAAGATGGGAGGATTTATATGACATTTTATCAGGAGTTGCAGTTAAATCAGGCAGGTTCTAAAAACCTGTTGAAAAAGAGTGAAACACTAAAAGAAAAATTATATCATATGTGGGTATATCTGGTGAAGATAGCTGTTACAATGGCATTTTGTTTTTTCTTTGTTAGTATTTTCAGCATCCTATTTGGAAATGAGAACAGCATTGTAGGTGTAGTAGTCTTATTATGTCTCATGGTGTTTAGAAATGCGGATCTGGGGATCCACACCGGACAATCTACGATGCTTTTGGCTTTGTTCTTTGTAATTATGACTGTATGTCCGCATTTAGCAAATCAGTTTTCACCGGTATTGGGAATGCTGTTAAATATTGCGGCACTGGCTGTGTTGATTCTGTTCGGATGCCATAATCCATTCATGTTTAATCAATCTACATTGGTTCTTGGGTATCTGCTGCTATATGGTTATGATGTTACGGGAAAAAGCTATCAGATGCGATTAGTCGGAATGGCTTTAGGTGCAGCACTTACCTGCTTCGTATTTTATCGAAATCATAAAAACAGAACTTATAAAAGAAATCTGAAAGATCTGATACAAGAATTTGATATCACTTCTTCCAGAACAAAATGGCAGATATGTCAGATTTTATGCGTACCGATTGTCCTTTGCATTGCAGAACTTTGTAATATGCCACGTGCAATGTGGGCTGGTATTGCGGCCATGTCCGCGATTTTGCCGTTTATGGAAGATATGCACTACAGAGTCCGTAAAAGGATTGTCGGAAATATTGCAGGTGTTATATGTTTTACAGTATTATATTTTCTGCTTCCTTCGTCAATCTATGCATATATAGGAATTCTTGGTGGAATCGGTGTAGGATTTTCAGCACAATATGGCTGGCAGGCAGTATTTAACACATTTGGTGCTTTAGCCATTGCTGCAGAGACTTATGGACTACAAGGAGCGGTTAGTCTTAGAGTGATTCAAAATGTTTTTGGTGTTGTGTTTGCTTTAGCATTTTGTGTTATATTTTATTGGTTTATGTCTAAAAAAAGGAAAGTGATGTGACCGTACATGCACAGTGAAGTGAATCAGGAAGAAAATTTGAATAGAATTATTACGGTTCCTAGATAAGGCTTTTTATGATGAAAACAGTATATCACATGCGGTCATGCATTGAAAATACTGTTCAGTTAAGAAATGCTGTATTTTTTAGATGTTTTTACCACAGTGTGAGAAGTCACTAATTCACAGAAATTATACAGAATCATACGGGCATTGATTTCCTGAAGGATTCCATCATACTTGCTGCGCCCCAGATCAATCAGGATGCTGTCCGTCTCATGAAGGAGCTTTACGGCATCGACATGGAGAAAAAGCAGTATTCTAAGCTGATATCAAGCATCCCGGAGCCAGACATCTCCATCTCCATGGGTTGTGATGTAGGTTGTCCGTTTATCGGCAGAGCGTTTGATGACAACTGAAAACTTGAAGATCCGACAGGAAAAACGGATGATGATTTCAGGGGGGTTATACAGCAGATCGAGAAGAATATTCTAGAATTAAAGAAAAAATGATTGCAATATAAATTCCAGTTTATCAAGCCCTTTGAGAAATCTTTTCTCAAAGGGCTTTTTAATTTAGTATCGGATTCTTTGGAATAATAACTTTGTTTGACAAGGAAAATGATAAATTGAAAAATGTTAAAATAAAATCGTGCCGAAATGGGAACACAAGGCTTGAATTTAGGAAAAGCGTTCCGAAATGGGAACACTTTACAATCACATATTAAACCACAATCTGACCGTTATAACACTCATGATTGCGGCGGTTAGGTCGGCGGTTATGGCGGCAAAGAGGGTGTGGCGAATTTTTTTGACTCGGATACAGCCAAAGTACATTGCGATTGCGTAGAAGGTTGTTTCACTTGAACCTGCGAGTACGGATGCTGTTCTGCCCGCAAAGCTGTCGGGACCGCAGGTTTTGTAAAGGGCTGTGAGGAGTGCGGTTGAACCGCTTCCCGAAACGGGGCGGAGGAGTACGAGCGGAACGATTTCTTTCGGAAATCCTAAAAATTCCGCTGTCGGCTGAATCAGTGAGCATATTGCGTCAATTGCTCCGCTTGACTGCAAAAGGTCAACGGCAAACACAAGTCCCATAATTGTAGGGGCAATGTTGTACAGGAGTTTTACTCCCTCTTTTGCTCCCGAGATGAACACATCGAATACGGGAACTTTTTTTATCAGCCCGAACACCACAACAATACATGCAAATGCCGGCATTACAAATTCCATTCGCTCACCACATTTCTCAAATTTTACCTTGCCTGATATTCAGCGTACAGGCAATCAGCAATGCCACCGTCAACGCACACGCAGAGCTTATCCAGACGGGAACGATAATTTCAAAAGGCGCAGAGCTTCCGTAGGATTGGCGGAGTGCGGCAAGCGTTGTGGGTAACAGCTGGAGTGACGCTGTGTTCATAACTACAAAAACAACCATTTCGTTGCTCGCAATGTCACGGCGGTCATTGAGCGCGTGCAGCTGTTCCATTGCTTTTAGTCCGAAAGGTGTTGCGGCATTGCCGAGTCCGAGCAGATTTGCACTGATATTCATAGTGATGCTTTGAAAGGCGTCGCTTTTTTTATCAAGTCTCGGAAAAAGCGGACGGAGCAACGGTGCAAAGATTTTTGCAAAAATGTTTGTCAAACCGCTTTCGACTGCGATTTTCATAATTCCCGACCAAAGGCAGATTATGCCTGCCATTGTGAGAATAAGCTGTATTGATGACGCTCCGCTTTCGATGAGTGCGTTTGAAATGTCAGCGGTGTTGCCCATAAACAACGCACACAATACGCTCACGGCAATGAGTCCGCTCCAGATATAATTCAGCATTTTTACTCCTTTTGCTGCAATTAACGACAAAATGTACAATATTGTCATTTTTGTAATCAAATTATTTAATAAAATCGTTGACAAAAATCCCGAAAAATGGTAGTATAGGTAAAAATAGGGATTATGGTGAATTAAAAAATAGGGATTATGGTGAATTAAAATGATTTATACAAACTTTAGGGAAATTGATAAAGCAGGCAGAATTGTAATATCAAAGGATATCCGCAACCACCTCAACATTAAGCCGGGTGACATTCTTCACATTGAGGCTGACGATGAGTGCGTTACGATTAAAAAGGCAGAGAGCAAGTGCGTTTTTTGCAATACTCTTGATAATCTGATTGCATTCGGCGGAAAATATGTATGCAGAGATTGTGTTGAAAAGCTCAAAGGCTGATAATGCTTTCGGCTACTCGACTACTCTAAAATATACTTGACCGAATTTGAAATTATGATAACGGACGGTGTTTTTATATGGACAGAATTGACAAAATTAATTATTATCTTGACATTGCCGAAACTGTGCTTGAAAGGGGAACTTGCCTGCGCAGAAATTTTGGTGCGATTATCGTGAACAACGACCAGATCGTTTCAACAGGCTATACAGGCGCTCCGAGAGGCAGAAAAAATTGCTGTGATTTGGGATTTTGTATCCGTCAGGAACGCAACATTCCCCGTGGCGAGCGTTACGAACTTTGCAGAAGCGTTCACGCCGAGGCGAACGCTATTATTCATGCATCAAGAGAACAGATGATTGGCGCAACGCTTTATCTTGTCGGCAAGGAGATGTCAAACGGCGAGTATGTTCAGAACACATCTTCGTGTGCAATGTGCAAGCGTATGGTTATCAACGCAGGTATTGACAAGGTTATTGTCAGAAACAACAAAACCGAATTTACTGAAATTGATGTGAACGATTGGATTATGTCCGATGATTCGCTTGACGCACTTCGTGGCTATTGATATGAAAACACGGCTTTTTATAACCGATATCCGCAAAATTTCTTTTGACAGAGTCGGTGAGCTTTCTCCCGAAAGGGCGGAGCGTGTTCAAAGATGCCGCAGAGCTGACGATAAACTGCGTTGCATTGCAGGCGGCTTGTTTATGAACAAATTTCTTGGCGGTGCAAAAATCACCGTGAATGAATTCGGCAAGCCCGAATGTGACAACGGACTTTGTTTCAATATTTCGCACAGCGGAAGCTATGTGCTTTTTGCGTTGTCGGATTCCGAAGTCGGTTGTGATATTGAAGAAATTCGATTTCTTAAGGGCATAAGGCTCGGCAAAATTGTTTTCTGCGACAACGAGATGAAATTGCTCGGCAACGCTTTTGACAGGCTCGGCACATTTTTTGAATTGTGGACAAAAAAAGAGGCACTCCTAAAATGTATGGGTGACGGTTTTCACCGTGGCGCAAAAAGTGTTGATGTCAGCAGCGGAAAATTCTCTGAAAATCAAACCGAATATTATATGAAACAATATAAATTTTCGGACTATGAAATCAGCCTTTGCAGTGTGCAAAATGATTTCCCGAAAGATATTGAATTTATCACTTTATAACTATAAAGCCACGATTTTGAATCAACCTCAAAAACCATTAGATTTTTGGTCTGACTTTTTTGGGGATAACATCAATTTCGGGGCTTTTTTACATAGGAAATACAAAACAAACCCCTGATTTTGTTAATATGCTTGTTATTGCTATTTTTGAATAATTGTGATACAATTTACTTTGATTAGTGCAGCAATCGGCTGCATATATTGTGTATGAAAAAATTCGGAACGGAAATATCTGTCTGCACACGGATGTTTTGCAATTTTCAGGGGGGACACTATGCCGACATTTACCAAGGCGGCTATCAAGGCGACCTTTATTTCGCTTTTGAATAAAAAGCCGTTGAATAAAATTACAGTCAAGGAGATCGTTGAAGAATGCGGAATTAACCGTAATTCTTTCTACTACCATTTTGACGACATTCCGTCGCTTCTTGAGGAAATTCTCGTTGAAGAGGCTGACAGATTTGTTGCGACCGAAACCGACAACAATACCTCTGTTTATGAAAGCCTGATTTCTGTAATTGACTATGCTTCTTCTAACAAGTCGGTGATTCAGCACATTTACAATTCTGCGAACAGAACTACATTTGATGTGTATCTCAACAGGATTTGTACTCACGCTATAAAAAGCTATTTTGACAAGCTTGAAATTACAAAAAATATTGCCGAAGATGACCTTGACGCAATGATTATGTATTACAAGTGTCAGCTTGTCGGTTTTATTATCGACTGGCTCGGCGGAGGTATGAAATATGACCTCAGAATTAAGATGAAACGCATTTGTGAGCTGTTTGAGGGTTCAATGGAGTCTGCATTGGACAGATGTGCCAAAATCAATGTCTGATTGCTGTTTTATTGGTTAAAATTGAATATTTGCGCTTGCTTGCGTGTCTGAAATGCAGACGAATTAAACAAAATGTCTGATTTCCATACAAATTTATTGCCGTGTCTAAATTCCTGACACGGCATTTTTTGTGTCTGTTTAAATTTTAACAAAGCCGTAATAGAATATGTTATGGACAAAGGAAATACGGTTCACCTCTCGGATCGTTCCTTTGAATGCAGAGTGCAGTCTGCAAATCATATATGAAGGAGTATGAAATATGAAGTTAGGGAAAGCGGTTGTTAAAAGCCGTTTCGTAATCCTTATACTTGCCGTTGCGCTGATGATTCCGTCAGCCTTGGGAATGGCATTTACAAGGGTTAATTACGACATTCTTAGTTATCTTCCCGATAACCTCGACACAATCAAGGGTCAGGATTATCTGCTTGATGACTTTGGAAAGGGTGCTTTTTCATTCCTCATCTTTGAGAATATGGATGATAAGGATGTTGCGGCAACAGAGGAAAAAATCAAAGAAATCGACCATGTTGATACGGTTCTTTGGTATGACGATTTTGCCGACATCTCAATTCCAAAGGAAATGTTGCCCGACAAAATTTATGATGCGTTCAATTCGGGAAATGCAACAATGATGGCGGTATTCTTCGATACCTCAACATCAGCCGATGAAACAATGAACGCTATCGAAGAAATCCGTTCGGTTGCCGGTAAACAATGCTTTGTTTCGGGTATGTCGGCAATGATTACGGATATGAAGGATATGTTTGAGGAACAGGAAATGACTTATGTTGCAATCGCTGTTGTTCTTGCGGTAATTGCAATGATGATCTTTATGGATAACTGGATTATCCCGTTTGTGTTCCTTGCAAGTATAGCGGTTGCTATCCTCGTAAATATGGGCAGTAACTACTTTATGGGTGAGGTTTCATTCATTACCAAAGCGTTGGCGGCAGTTCTTCAGCTTGCGGTAACAATGGACTACTCAATCTTCCTGTGGCACAGCTACGAAGAACAAAAGGGTATTTGTGAAAACCACAAGCAGGCAATGGCTGTTGCAATTCACGAAACCGTCCGTTCCGTAATCGGAAGTTCAATCACAACGGTTGCAGGCTTTATCGCACTTTGCTTTATGACATTCACACTCGGTCTTGACCTCGGTATTGTAATGGCAAAGGGTGTTATCCTCGGTGTTATCTCCTGTGTAACGGTTCTTCCGTCACTCATTCTTGTTCTTGACAAGCCTCTTGAAAAGACAATGCACAAGTCGCTTATTCCGTCAACAAAGAAGCTTGCAACAGGACTTGTTAAAATTTTCCCCGTATTTCTCGTGATGTTTGCGGCTCTTATTTATCCGTTCTATTCGGCATACAGCCAGACAAACAATGAGATTTACTACGATTTGTCGGAAAGTCTTCCCGAAGATATGGCAAATGTAATTGCCAACACAAAGCTTAAAGATGAATTCGGTGTCGGTACAACACATATGGTTCTTGTTGATTCTTCGCTTTCTGCAAAGGACGCAAGAAATATGACAAACGAGCTTGAAAAGGTTGACGGCGTAAAATATGTTCTCGGCCTTGAAAGCGTTGTAGGTTCGCTTGTTCCGGAAGAGGTTCTTCCCGAGTCAATCACAAGCGTTCTCAAAAATGATAAATGGGAGCTTATGCTTATCAACTCTGAGTACAAAACAGCCACAGATCCTATGGCAAAGCAGATTGACGAGTTGAATAAAATCATTACAAAGTATGATAAGGACGGACTTCTCATCGGTGAAGCCGCTTGTACAAACGACCTTGTAAACATCACGACAGTTGACTTTCAGGTTGTAAATGCAATTTCTATTGTTGCAATCTTTATTATCATTGCGATTGTTGAAAAGAGTATCACACTTCCGATTATTCTTGTTGCGGTTATTGAGCTTGCAATCTTTATTAACCTCGGTATTCCGCATCTTATGGGCGAGTCGCTCCCGTTCATCACACCTATCTGTATAAGTACAATTCAGCTTGGCGCAACGGTTGACTACGCAATTTTGATGACGACACGATATAAGAAGGAAAGGTATCTCGGAAACGATAAACGCACCTCGGTTATTACGGCTCTTGAAACTTCAATTCCGTCAATTATCGTTAGTGCAATGGGACTCTTTGCCGCTACAATCGGCGTCGCATTCTACTCGGATGTTGACCTTATTTCATCAATCTGTAAGCTCCTTGCAAGAGGCGCTGTCATCAGTATGTTCTGCGTAACGCTTATTTTGCCGGCAATGTTTATGCTGTTCGACAAGGTAATTGCAAAGACAACTCTCGGTTTTAAGCCGAAAAAAACATCAATTTCGGAGGCTGCTGTATAATGAAAAAGACTAACAAAAATAATAATCATAAATTTTTAAGCAAAAACTATATCAAGGGTGCTATTTCAGGTGCGCTTGCACTCACAATCCTTTGCAGCGGAGTAGGTGTTGCCGCTTATTCCGCCGGTGCAGACAATACTGCACAGGCTCTCGGTGTTCAGACAGAAAGTACGGTTGAGGCTGTTAAGAAGGCAAGCACAACTAAAGAGGCTCTCAAAAAGCTCAGCAAAAATGAAACCGTTTATGTTATTGCCGACGCAAGCGGTGCGGCTAAGAAAATCATTGTAAGCGACTGGCTCAAGGGTGTAGATGCAAAAGGCAAGGTAAAGGATGTTTCAAACCTCAAGGATGTTAAAAATGTTAAGGGTGACGAAACATACACGGTAAACGAAGACAATGCTTATGAGTGGGCTGCAAATGGCGATGACATCTACTATCAGGGAACAGGCACAACCGAACTTCCCGTAAAGCTCAAATTAAGCTATAAGCTCAACGGCAAAACTGTTTCTGCCGATGAAATCGCAGGCAAGAGCGGTAAGGTTACAATCCGCATTGACTATGAAAACACACAGAAGGAAAAGGTTAAGATTAACGGCAAGACAGAAGAAGTTAATGTTCCGTTCCTTATGCTTTCGGGTATGATTCTTGACGATGACAACTTCAAAAATGTTGAGGTTTCAAACGGCAAGGCTATCAATGACGGTACAAGAACAATCGTTGCCGGTTTTGCTCTTCCGGGTATGCAGGACAGCCTTGACATTGACAAGGATGAAATGGAAATCCCTGATTATGTTGAAATCACAGCAGATACAACCGATTTTGAACTTTCAACAACAATGACAGTTGCAATGAACGATATTTTCAACGATGTTGATTTTTCAAAGGTTGACGATAAGGTTGACGAGCTTAAGGATTCTCTTGATGAACTCGAAGACGCCGCAGAACAGCTTGTTGACGGTTCTTCACAGCTTTATGACGGTATCGGCACACTTCTTGACAAGTCAGGCACACTCATTGAAGGTATTGACAAGCTTTATGACGGTGCAGAACAGGTAAACAGCGGTGCAAAAAAACTTGATAGCGGTGCAGACGGTCTTTCAAACGGTGCAAAAACGCTTGATGACGGTGCGTCAAAGCTCAAAAACGGTGCGTCACAGCTTGACAGCGGTGCATCACAGCTTGACAGCGGTCTTGCAACACTTGCAGGCGGTGCGTCACAGGTTGACAACGGTGCGGCAAGTCTCAGCAGTTATGTTGCAACACTTGCGGGCGGTCTCGGCAAGCTTTCATCCAATAGTGCAACTCTAAACGGCGGTGCAGAACAGGTGTTTAACACACTTCTTTCAACTGCCGACACTCAGATTGCCGCCGCAGGTCTTACAGCCGACAAGCTTACAATTAAAAACTATGACAGCGTTCTTGAAGGACTTATTTCATCACTCAGCGATGAAAATGCTCAGAAGCTCGCTTACAATACAGCACTCGAAACAGTAACGGCAACCGTAAACAGCCAGAAGGATGTTATCAGAACTGCCGTTGAGGCAACGGTAAGAAAGTCTGTTACGGAACAGGTTCTCGCAGCCGCAGGTCTTGGTATGACGGCAGATCAGTATGATGCCGCTGTTGCCGCAGGTCAGGTCAGTGAAGAAGTTCAGGCTCAGGTTTCTACTGCAGTTTCTACACAGATGAGTACATCTGCGGTTCAGGCTGCAATTGACAGCAACACAGCGTCACAGATTCAGAGCCTTATCGAAACAAATATGAACGGTGAAGAGGTTAAGAGTCAGATTCAGGCAGGTGTTGCAAAAGCTCAGGCAGGCAGAAAGTCACTTCAGGCTCTCAAAACTCAGCTTGACAGCTACAACACATTCTATCAGGGTGTGCTTTCATACACAGCGGGTGTTGATCAGGCTAACGAGGGCGCTCAGCAGATTCTCGCCGGCACATATACACTCAAGGACGGCACAGGTTCACTTGTAAGCGGTGCCGGTCAGCTCAAGAACGGTTCTTCAAGTCTTAAGAGCGGTACAAGCGAACTCAAGAGCGGTACTTCAACCCTCAAGGACGGTACATCAAGCCTTAAAAGCGGTGTAAAGACTCTCAAAAACGGCACAAGCTCACTTTCGGACGGTACAAAGAGCCTCTTCGAGGGTGTTGGTACTCTCAAGGACGGCAGTGCAGCACTTGTTGACGGCGTTAAACAGCTCAATGACGGTGCAATGACATTGTCCAAGGGTATGAAGAAGTTCAAAGAGGAGGGCATTGACAGCATTGTTGATGCCGCAAACGGTGATGTCCGGGATATCATCGACCGTTTCAAGGCTGTTCAGAAAGCATCAAAGAAGTACAACAGCTACAGCGGTATTTCCGATGATATGGACGGTAAGGTTGACTTCATCTACAAGACCGATTCAATCGAGAAAAAGTAACTCAATATATTTTAACAGCAAGACGAAAGGCTTATTTCCCTAACCCTTTCATACACAATATAAAAAGCAGTTATGTCGTTTGACATAGCTGCTTTTTGCTTTGTATGATGTTTTTGTGAATTTCAAAACTTGAAAAAATTACAAATAATAAAACGAATTTCACCGCAAACAATACTATTGCGGCGATGAAAACGGGATGCCGAAACGCCGCTTTATTAATAAATTTAACGAGATTTAAAAGTTTTGAAAAGGAGAAAACAAATTATGTCAAGCAATAACAATCAGATTAATGTACCTCAGGCAAAGGAAGCCATGGAACGCTTTAAGATGGAATGTGCCAACGAAGTAGGCGTAAACCTCAAACAGGGATATAACGGCGACATTTCTGCAAGAGAAGCAGGTTCTGTAGGCGGTCAGATGGTTAAAAAGATGATTGAGTCTTACGAAAACAGCATGAAATAAGCTTTAAAACCGATTTTCAGGGGCATATAGCTATGTTAGCTGTATGCCCCTATTTTTCGCTC
>OGOF01001935.1_pt1 | contig 11595 bp, 9 predicted proteins | sample 1552621 | NCBI WGS metagenome assembly OGOF01 (sample SAMEA2580156, study PRJEB22360) | human gut metagenome | biome: human gut; feature: human-associated habitat; material: faeces | place: Denmark | collected 2008/2010
GGATTCAAACCCACGACCTTCAGAACCGGAATCTGACGCTCTATTCAGCTAAGCTACCCAGCCAAAGACAGCGCAAAAGTATATATAATCTTGCAGGAAAACAAATGAACGGGCAAAAAAAGATTACTTTTGATATTTTGCAAGCATCCTAACGATAATCACTTCCATTTTGCAAATAAAAAAAGGCACATAATTGCTATTTTGCCATTAATTAGTATCTTTGCCACACATTATTCACAAACATAAAGCACAACAAGTATATGAGTTACTTAATTAAACCAGCAGGATATAAGGCTTTATTGAACTTATCGCAGACCGAGATGGGTATCAAAAAGATCAAAGACTTTTTCCAGCAAAACCTGTCTTCCGAATTACGGTTGCGGCGCGTCACTGCTCCGTTGTTCGTTTTAAAAGGGATGGGTATCAATGACGACCTGAACGGAACGGAACGTGCGGTCACGTTTCCGATCAAGGATTTGGACGATGCCAAAGCTGAAATCGTCCATTCGCTTGCCAAATGGAAACGACTTACTCTTGCTGATTATCAAATCGAAAAAGGCTATGGTATCTATACCGACATGAACGCTATCCGCTCTGACGAAGAGTTGGGAAACCTACATTCTTTATATGTCGACCAATGGGACTGGGAACGCGTCATGGGAGCCGAAGAACGGAATGTAGATTTTCTGAAAGAAATCGTACGTCGCATCTACGCAGCCATGGTACGAACCGAATATCTGGTCTATGAGATGTTTCCCGAAATCCGTCCTACATTGCCCCAGCAAATCCATTTCATACACTCCGAAGATTTATTGCAAAAATATCCGACCTTCACGCCGAAAGAACGGGAAGATGCGATTACGAAAGAATACGGAGCCGTTTTCATTATCGGTATCGGTTGTAAGTTAAGCAACGGAGAGAAACATGACGGACGCGCTCCGGACTATGACGACTGGTCGACAGTTGCAGAAAACGGACAAGTCGGATTAAACGGCGACCTGCTCGTCTGGGACGAAGTACTGAACCGTTCGCTCGAACTGTCCTCCATGGGTATTCGTGTGGATAAGGAAGCCTTGCTCCGCCAGTTGGAGATTTGCAACGCGGAAGAAAAAAAAGAACTATATTTCCACAAACGCTTGCTAAACAACGAACTGCCTCTAAGTATCGGGGGAGGTATCGGACAAAGTCGCTTGTGTATGTTTTACCTCCGCAAAGCCCATATCGGTGAAATTCAGGCAAGTATATGGCCGGAAGAAATGCGTCGTGAAGCCCGTGCTGCCGGTATGTACTTGATCTAATTGATAATTAAAAATTGAAAATTGAAAATTAAGGATGGATTATTGATAATTATTTCTGATATTCGCGTAATAAAGAGAATTTCCAATTTCTAATTTTCAATTTTCAATTACCATTATGGACGTCAAGATAGAACAGAGCTGGAAAGAACGATTAAGTTCTGAGTTTGAAAAGGATTATTTCAGCCAGTTGATCACCTTTGTTAAAGAAGAATACCGCCAAAGAACCGTCTATCCTCCTGGTCCCTGTATCTTCAGTGCGTTCGAACACTGTCCGTTCGACAAAGTCAAAGTAGTCATTCTCGGACAAGACCCCTATCATGAACCCGGACAGGCACACGGACTTTGTTTCTCCGTCCAAGACGGGACACCCTTTCCCCCGTCGCTCGTCAACATCTTCAAAGAAATCGAAAGCGATTTAGGCAAACCCATGCCGCAAACCGGCAATCTGCTCCGTTGGGCGGACCAGGGCGTCCTGCTTCTCAATGCAACCCTGACGGTTCGTGCACACCAAGCCGGCTCACACCAGAATAAAGGTTGGGAAGAATTCACGGATGCCGTAATCCACCGCCTGACAGAAGAGCGAAGCCATATCGTTTACATCCTGTGGGGGTCGTATGCACAACGGAAAGGCGCTTTCATCGACGCCTCCCGCAACCTGATATTGAAATCGGCTCATCCGTCTCCCCTCTCCGCTTACCGCGGATTCTTCGGGAACAAGCATTTCAGCAAAGCAAATGATTATCTGATCGCAACCGGACAGACACCAATAGATTGGTAATTATCAATTGACAATTGGAATTACTCCCATTTCTGCCCGTCACGATAGTTGCTGCTCTGGCGCCATTTCAGGTCTTTCAGCAAAGACGAACTTACTGCAATATTGAAGGTATAGGACTTATAAGGTCCCACCGGCACAAAACTGGCAGTCATCTGCCAGCAATGCAGGTCGCGAGTGATATTGCAAGTCATATAGGATATCTTATGCGTATCGAAGTCATAGGTGGCATTAAAGTTAAAACGCCAGTTCTTCGTCGGCTGGATATTACCGTTAAAGCTCAATGCATGTGTAAGCTTGTACTTATATTCGAGCTTGCTCGGGTCAAAGTCTCCATAACGCAATTGCATGCTATAGCTGAACGAAAGGCTCCAGGGCACTTTATTGACCATATAGCCATACGAATCGAACTCACCCGTATCTTTCTTGGCACCACGCAATCGGCCTCCTTCCATTTTACCCTGCTGGTCCCCCTCTTCCCCCGAAGAGATTTGTTCGAATTCCGGATCGTTCGATGCATTGGGGTCTGTCGGAGGGTTGTTGGAATCGTCGTTATTATCTTTCTTGCCGAACAATTTGCCGAACGTATCATTATTAAAGGTATAAGAGAAACTCGTACCGGTCTGGCGCAAACGGCCTAATCCTTTACCGGCCTGCCAACGCGGAATATCCAACCGGCGAACGGTCTTCGTCGCTTCATCGTAGCCATAGGTATAGGTATCGAACGTACCGTTCAGGTTCAATGTATAGCTCTTCGAAAACTTGAGACGCAAGCCTACACTCAAGTCACTCCACTTGAACGAATCGGCCGCCATATTATAACTCATCCCCAACGACAACTTATCGATCAGACTGATCTTACGCTCTCCTGTCGAATCGCGATCCGACTTGATCTTCATTTCGAGATTGTTATCTAACTGAAAACTCACGCTCCCCGACTTCCCGTTAGGGGCCGTCCCAAACATACCGCCTTCAAACGGCGAATAAGAGATCTGCTGCGTCTGTCCATATTGATCTTCATACATAAGATCTTTCCAGAAACCATATTTGGAAGCTCCAAAATCAGGCGTATAGCTCAACGTTACCGAAGGTTCGAAACGATGACGAATCATCTTGATCTTGTCACCCAAAAACGGCAACGGTTTATAGAAACCATATAGCGTGGTGGAAGCTGAAACGGATGTGCTGTAATCGAATACGCGGTAGAAACCATAAGTCGTATCACGCGCAACCACCTGCTTCTTCTGCATGTCGTATGCTTTTTCCACCTTATTGGTGTACCAACGTTCGGTATAATTGAACGACGGCGAGATATTCAAATACTTGAACAAAGAGAAAGTAGCACTCACCGGAATCTGGTGCTGCATGGCATTCCGCCAATCCTTCACCAAGCTCGACTTGAACAATTTGTCTTCTTTCGTATCGATACTATTACGCAGGTAACCGTTGTAACTCATGGAAATCTTCTCATACCAACGTTCTTTTCCGACCGCATTCTTCCGCTTGAACGGGAAGATACGGCTCATCGTAATTGTAATATCAGGCAATGTCAGCGAGATCGTCGAGTCTTTCGAACGCTGGTTCACATTCATGGTAGCCGAAATACTGAACGGATTATTCGGGAAACGCTGTGTTATACTGATACTGGACCCTTTGGTATTCTGGTTCGCATCCGCAAACCCTTGCGAGCCAGGATAGAAGCTGTTCAGGTTATTACGGTCATAACTGCTGGTCGCAAAGTTCACACTCGCCGAGAAAGTCCGGTACGGATTTGCCTTCGGGTCCTGCGAGTGTGTCCAGTTCAGCTTGAAGTCCTTAGACAAGCTATAATCGGGAAGTCCCTTGTCGCCCAAACGGGTAACCAGATAGGAGGCATTGAAACTGCCCGAAAACTTATACCGTTTCCGATAAGAAGAACGAGCCGACAGTCCCCAGGAACCTTTCGTATAGATTTCACCGGTCAAAGCCAGGTCCATATAATCGCTCAACGCAAAATAATACCCGCCGTCGCGCAGATAGAAACCACGCGAACTTTCATCCCCGAAAGTGGGCATGATAATGCCCGAAGAATAAGAACTCGAAAACGGGAAGAAACAGAAAGGCAGACCGATCGGATAAAGCGGGACGTCCTCAAACACCATATAGACGGGACCCGTCACGATATTTTTCTTCGGGCGGACTTTCGCCTTCGTCATCTGGATATAGAAATGGGGGTGATCATGCTCGTCGCAAGTCGTATACCGTCCCCCCTTCATATTCAGGACATCGTTGTCCATCTTTTTGGTACGTCCGGCCGTCACATAACCTTCGCCTTGTTGCGTGATCACATCTGTGATATATCCTTTTTTCGTACCGAAATTATAGCGCATCGTCTTGGATTCATACTGTTGGTCGCCATCTTTGAAAAGAGGATAGCCGAATTCCTCCCCGATCGAGTCGAGGCCGAAAGTGGCATACACCAGGCTACTGTCCATATTCATCTCGATTTTCTCGGACTGAAGTTCGATTTGTTGATATTTCACATCGCTTTCCCCAAACAGATAAGCCCAGTTCGCTCCCGTCATGATGATGGAGTCTTTCGCCTGGTAAGAAACCGGAGCGTCCAGCCCTGTCTGCTTCTTCGGTACACTGTCTAACGCAAGCACACTATCCTGTCCGGCAGATACGACCGTATCGCCCACAACGGCCATCACGGTATCGGTCGGGGCTATAAGTTCCTGCGCCTCAGTCATCATGTTTCCAGTGAGGAAAAGCAACAAAATAATCAGGCATTTGTATTTCAAAAACATTCCGTCGTTATTTGCAGTGTGTTACAGCGGGCAAATGTATAACAATTTAGCGAGCCAATCCCTTTTTATTCCCCTAAAAAGAGTTTACACCAGTTATCAAACCGTTCGACAGTTTCGTTTCCATACTTCGAAAGGCCCTGTTTTACCTTTTCGACAGATTTTTCTTTGTCCAGTTTCGTTTTGCTGTAAAACTTGTCGGCGTAGCAAATCAGTTGTTCTTCCAAGGTTTCCGGCATAAAGTCCCGATGCGGAAGAGGCAAACCTCGTTCTTCAATCATTGCCAGCGTAATACCTGTTCCCGTATGCCGTTCGCACACGCGGGCATGGCGGGGATAACCTTCCGCCCGCATCAATTCGGCCCCCAGATAACCGTGGCAAATATATTCCGCATTTCCATGACAATCGATATCGGGAGCATTACAACGGAAAATACCGATATCGTGCAGCATAGCTGCCTCTTCTACAAAGGTAAGGTCAAGATTCATCTCCGGATGCATCCGGGCTATAGCCAAAGCTTTATCTGCCACACTTCTACTATGAATAACCAAAATCCGGTACGCCTCCGAACCTACCGGATAATATTTGGCAATAATATCTAAAGGGTTCATAACAATCAATCGCTTTATTGAGAGACAAAGATACGCAATAAACAAAAAGAATCGTTACTTTTGCAGAAACAAATAGTAAGGAATGAGTCTATGAGAACAGTTATCAGGTATGCCTTCTGGCTGTTAAGCCTGTTCTTAATGTCTGAAATCCAGGCCGTCACTCCACAGAAAGCCCCTCTAAAATTGGGAGCCGAACGTATGGACGTCGTTACCCGTCTGTTGAAAGACAAACAGGTCGGATTAGTAGTGAACCAAACCTCCATCCTCGAAAAGCAGCAGAAGCATTTGCTGGACGCCTTGTTGGAAGAGGGTATCAACATAAAGAAAGTGTTCGCCCCTGAACACGGTTTCCGCGGGACGGCCGATGCGGGAGCCGAGATCAAAGACAGCCGTGACGTAAAAACAGGAGTCCCCATCATATCCCTATACGGAAAGAACAAGAAGCCGACAGCCGAGCAGTTGACCGGCTTGGACGTGGTCGTGTTCGACATTCAGGATGTCGGAGTCCGCTTTTATACTTACATCAGCACCATGCATTATGTGATGGAAGCCTGTGCCGAAAACGATGTCGAATTTATCGTCCTGGACCGCCCTAACCCGAACGACTTCGTCGACGGTCCTGTCCGCCAGAAAGGATTCGAATCCTTTGTCGGCGTTGACCCATTACCCATACTGCACGGTCTGACGGTTGGCGAACTGGCTTGGATGATCAACAAGGAAGGTTGGCTGAAAAGTACACCCGACACCTGTAAACTGCATATCGTCAAGATGGAAAACTGGCGTCACGGAGATCCGTACTGGTTGCCGGTAAAGCCCTCTCCCAACCTGCCGAACGACCAGTCGATCCGTCTCTACCCTTCACTCTGTTTCTTCGAAGGGACCAATATCAGTGTCGGTCGCGGGACCTATTATCCATTCCAGATATTGGGAGCACCCGATGCCAGATACGGAGACTTCACCTTTACGCCCACCTCCTTGCCAGGTTTCGACACGAAACCGTTGCATAAGGACAAGGAATGCTACGGCACGGACTTGAGAGAATATCCCTTTACCGGGGGATTGACGCTGAAATTCCTCCTTGATTTCTATAATAAAGCAGGCAACGACCAAGCTTTTTTCTTCACCCGCCCACAATGGTTCGACCTGCTTGCCGGGACAAAAGAATTACGTTTCCAGATTGTCCGCGGCTTAAAGGAGAACGAAATACGCGCAAGTTGGCAACCGGCATTAAATAAATATAAGAAAATCAGAAAGAAGTACTTGTTATATCCCGATTATCGTTAACTTTGAACGGTTTTTTAAAACATACGGGTACAATTGATAAGTGCTTCTTCCTTGAAAATACATATATACATAGCGATATTGATATTGGCCCTTTGTTTTCCGCGTGAAGCAAAGGGTTCCTCCGATAAAAAAGGGAAGGAACTGTTTAATGTCCTTGTCATACAGTCATACAATCAAAGCCTGAGTGCCTACTCCAAGTTCGACAAGCTGCTGCACGAGGAACTGGAGGAAGAGCAAATATACTCTTCCATCCACACATTCTACCTGGACTGCGAACGCTATAATGCCACAGACGAAGAAGCCCGGATGTACTCCTTTCTCGACACTTTAAGTTTCAAACCGGACATCATCATTTCCAATGACGATCAGGCTACCTATACTTTAATGGCCTGCAACCATCCGCTCGGCAAGACGATTCCGGTTGTCTTTTCAGGTGTCAACTTTCCCAACTGGGAACTATTGGAACAGCATCCCAACTTCACGGGTTATTGGGACAAGCCTGAATATCTGAAAAACATACAACTGATCGAAAAACTATACGGAAGATCAAAAATACTGATCTTCAAAACGAAAGAATTCATCGGCAGAAAAGCGTTCGAAACGTTGATGGACAATATCCAGGGACATGGAATAGCTGTTTACGAAGGATTGTATCAAACAAGGCCCCAAACGACTTCCACGGAAATCCAGCCCGGCAAAGAAGGCGCTTCTGCCTTATATACGACCTCGACAGCCAACCTGACCGCCCGCCAGCTTCTTTGGGTATTTGAAGACAAGCCTTACACCGCCTGCATACAAATCATTCTCGACTTCAATGTCCTGACCGTCGGACGCCTGGCCAATGTGCCGAACTTCACAGTCATTAACAACGGGTTCAACGACAACAGAGGGATCACCGGTGGCTATTTCACTACCTTGCAAATCCAGGCTGATTGTGTTGCCCAAACAGCTGCCCGCATCCTGAAAGGCACTTCTCCAAATGACATTCCTATCGTAGAAAGCCCCAAAACATTTGCTTTCGACTGGAAAGAGATGCAACGTTTCAACATACGGTTGAGCGATCTGCCACAGGGAAGCGTCATCTATAACATGCCACTGGAAGTCCGTTACCTAAACTATATTATTGCAGGTGGAATCCTGCTCGTCATAGCAATCGTCTATATCATCCTTCACCTCATTTACATGTACTACCGCGAAAGCGAACGGAAAAGGCAGGTGCAACTCCGGTTGATCGAAGAGAAAGAGCGAGCCGAAGAAGCCAATAAGATGAAATCGGCGTTCCTCGCCAACATGAGCCATGAGATACGCACACCGTTAAATGCGATAGTCGGTTTCACCAACCTATTACAAGACGAAAAGGAATTGACCGATGAAGAAAAAGACCTTTTCCGCAATACGATCAACAAAAACAGTAATCTGCTGCTGAAACTGATTAATGATATCCTGGAACTCTCGCGCATCGAGTCAGGACGGATGTCTTTCGCTTTCGACGATTGCTCTCTAAACGAGCTGTTAGAAGAGATCTACCAGACACATCACCTGCTTATGCCTTCGAATATCCGTTTCCTGAAAGAATTCCAAGAAACGGAACTTATCATTCATGTAGACCGTTTCCGGTTCACGCAAGTGATTACGAATTTCATCAACAATGCCGTCAAGTTCACCACTAAAGGGCACATCCTGTTAGGAGCTGTCTATAAGAAGGAGGAGAAAGAAGTTCATGTCTTTGTCGAAGATACAGGAAAAGGTATGTCGGAAGAGGCCCAGAAGAAAGTGTTCGAACGTTTCTTCAAGGTGGACGAATTTGCACAAGGTACCGGACTGGGCCTATCGATCTGTCAAACCATCGCCGAGCGCCTGGAGGGGCGAATCACCCTTTCTTCCCAGGAAGGAAAAGGCAGCCGCTTCACCCTGATCATCCCTTGCAGGCCGAAATAAAAAAGGCGGCCCGTCACAACCGGAACCGCCTTCCAAACATTTCACAATGAAAGTCACTTCTTTTCAATTACCATCAATTTGGTATTGTCCGTGCCATATAAAGCGATTTTATTGACCGGTTTCACCTCACCTACTGCATCAAAGCGAACGACTTTATCCAAAGCCTGCAACAATTCACGCTCACCACTCATATCCGGACAAGCCATACGCGTTGTCGCAACCTGCGGGAATTTAATGATATTCTTGCGGGAATCGCTGTATTCGATCTGCCCCATCATCCGATTGCATCCAGCTCTTCCGGAAAGGGAATGGCGAGCCACGTCGAACTCGATGACTTGATTCGTCTCGGCAGGATTCAACACCTTGCCGTTCAATTCGACAATATTCCAACTACCATCCAGGTCGGAGAAAGTCGCTTCCACACCTTTTTTCGCCTTACAAGAAGCAAAGATACCGATACTCAACGCTGCAAGACAAAGATACATGTACTTCTTCATTTCTATCCAATTAGTTTTTTGACAAAACCATCAACACGTTACCGTCAGCATCGACCAGCAACATTTCATTTTCGGACTGGCCGGCCTTCACACCTTTCACGTTTCCCATAGCTTTCAAGATCGCATCTTCGATCTCCATATCCGGACAAGCCATCATCGTACTGATAAGCTGCGGGAAAGAGATAGCAGAAGAATTCTCATTATCTGCAACAAATCCACCGTTAATAAGATTACAACCGGCATTACCGTGTATTCTCTTCTCCGAAAGATTAAATTCAATGAACGGTTGCTTCTCCATGCCTTCGGGAATGGCCTGGCCACCGGCTTCAGAAATCATCCACTTACCACTCAAATCCGATAATTTCACTGTAGGGTTTTTCTTTTGTAATACAATAATAGGGCGATTGGATGAACCGCACAAGGCTATATTCTCCTTGCCCAGTTTTTTATATTTCTTCACTTGTCCTAAAGCAGACAAAACGTTTTGTTCCAGGGTCATATCCGGACAAGCCATGCGTGTGCTTGCCATGGCACCGAGATCAATTGTACCGGGTTTAGCATTCACATCAAACGAACCCATCATACGATTGCAACCACTGTTACCGAATACTTTTCCGGTATTTGTATCAAAACCGATAAAAGGGAATTCCTGATTAGGAGCAGGCACTACAGCAGCACCATTTATTTCAATAATATTCCATTCACCATTGATGGAAGATAAGGTCGCAGCATCCTTGGACGAGCGACAAGATGACAGAGCTACCAAAGCCCCTGCCATACAGAGAGAAACTAAAACTTTCTTCATTGTTATTCGTTGTTTAAGTTAATTTTACGGGGCAAATATATACAAAATAACCCAAATACAAGCAGTTTGTTTAGAAATAGAAGCTTTTTTTGAAAAGTATTTAGTGGGATTTTAATGTTTATCTGCGAATTAAATCCTATATTTGCTCACCATAAAAAAAGAGGTTCCCTGATGAGGGAAACGTACTTTTTATCATGAAATGGAGACGGAAAGATTCCGTCCTTTAGTTTATAATTTGTAACTCGTAATTTGTTATTAAAAGAAATGGGTAAAGTTCTTATTATCGGTGCAGGCGGTGTAGGTACCGTCGTTGCGCACAAGGTGGCTCAAAATCCGGATGTATTCACTGAGATTATGATTGCCAGCCGCACAAAGTCCAAATGCGACGCTATCGTAAAAGCAATCGGTAACCCTAACATCCGGACCGCACAGGTGGATGCCGACAATGTGGATGAACTGGTAGCTCTCTTTAATAGCTTCAAACCCGAAATTGTCATAAACGTAGCACTCCCTTATCAGGATCTTACCATTATGGAAGCTTGCCTCAAAAGTGGAGTTAATTACCTGGACACTGCCAACTATGAACCGAAAGATGTGGCTCACTTTGAATACAGTTGGCAATGGGCATACAAGAAACATTTTGAGGATGCCGGACTGACCGCTATCCTGGGTTGCGGTTTCGACCCGGGTGTAAGTGGTATTTATACTGCCTACGCCGCCAAGCATTATTTTGATGAAATGCAGTATCTGGATATTGTAGACTGTAATGCGGGCAATCATCACAAGGCATTTGCCACGAATTTCAATCCGGAAATCAACATCCGTGAGATCACACAGAACGGACGTTATTACGAAAATGGAGAATGGGTAACTACTCAACCTCTGGAAATCCATAAAGATCTGACATACCCGAATATCGGGCCACGTGACTCTTATCTTTTATATCACGAAGAACTGGAATCTTTGGTGAAAAACTTCCCAACCATTAAACGTGCACGTTTCTGGATGACTTTCGGTCAGGAATATCTGACTCATCTGCGAGTAATCCAAAATATTGGTATGGCGCGCATCGACGAAGTGGATTATAACGGAGTGAAGATTGTTCCGTTGCAATTCCTGAAAGCCGTATTGCCCAACCCGCAAGACCTGGGCGAAAATTACGAAGGAGAAACCTCCATCGGTTGCCGTATCCGTGGTCTGAAAGATGGTAAAGAACGCACTTACTATGTTTACAATAATTGCAGCCATCAGGAAGCCTATAAGGAAACCGGCATGCAAGGAGTTAGCTATACAACAGGTGTTCCTGCCATGATAGGTGCCATGATGTTCCTCAAAGGACTATGGAAGAAGCCGGGGGTATGGAACGTAGAAGAGTTTAATCCGGACCCATTCATGGAACAACTAAACAAACAAGGATTGCCGTGGCATGAGGTGTTTGATAAAGATTTGGAAGTATAAACTAAATGAAGAATTTAGCTGCACGGTGAAAGCATACCGAAAGGAATTCTTCATTCTTCATTTTTAATTTAATTATAGATTATGCAAGTCGGAGATAAAGCGCCCGAAATACTGGGTATCAATGAAAAAGGCGAAGAAATTCG
>OGOF01001961.1_pt1 | contig 11495 bp, 10 predicted proteins | sample 1552621 | NCBI WGS metagenome assembly OGOF01 (sample SAMEA2580156, study PRJEB22360) | human gut metagenome | biome: human gut; feature: human-associated habitat; material: faeces | place: Denmark | collected 2008/2010
TTATCCCAGAATGTTAGCTTGCTAGTAAAGGTTATGCTCTCGGTAGTATCCATAAGCACCTCTTAGAAAAATAATTTATATTCTGATTTTAGCACATTCTAAAAAGGACGGAGGTAAAAAACACAGAGCACCATTTCTGGCCTCTGTATTTTTTTCAACATCAAATATCCCGAATGATGCTGACAACTTTACCTAGTACTTGATTTTGATTATCTGGCGTCAGCACTAAAGGGTCGTAGGCATCATTTTTAGGGATTAAAAGGGTTTTATCGCCAACATATTTAACAGTTTTTAGCGTAGCTTCATTGTTAATTAAAACAGCTGCAATTTCACCATTCTCTACCGTTTCTTGCTTTCTGACGATTACCTTATCGCCGTCAAGGATGTATGGCGCCATGCTATCGCCTTGACATGTTAAGGCAAATACTTCTCCAGTTGGTGGATCGCCAAAATAGACCTTGTTTAAATGCCCTTCGTAATTTTCTTCAGAAAAAATTGGCTTACCGCAGGCGATAGTTCCCAGGATAGGGATGCTGATGACCTTGGCATCTGCTAAATCAACTAAGTTTTTGGGTTTTGCATCATCATTACCTAGTAGCTCTGAAACTGAAATATCTAGTGCATCAGCAATTGCTGGAATTCTTTTAGCTGGTGGGTTGCTTAATCCTTGTTCCCAAGATGCTACCGTGGTTACCCCGCCAAGACCTAGAATTGACGCCAACTCTTTTTGGGTCAAGCCCTTCTTTTTTCTTTGCTGCTTAATTTTAGTCCCAATCTTCATTTTATTTACCTATTCACTAAATCTTTCAATTCTATACTACAACTTTTTAGTACTTTTAGCAATTTTTCTCTTGACCGAACTAAAAATACGTAGTGCATTTAGTACATAAAGCTCGTATAAATAACAAACTGGTACTAAAATATAGTTGAAGGGAAGGGGATCAAAAATGAAGGAGATTGATATCCGGGATCCAAGATCCACGGGAAGAATAAAAACGAAAATTTGCAACTATATCAAAACCGATGATGGAACTGAGTTATTGGAGTTTAAATGCCAAAGAATTAGAAGAACCATCTTAGTTGATGATTTCCTAAACGAAGTCATGCAAGCACGTAAAGATAGCTATACTACCGAGCAATAGATCCGAAAGAGAGATACTAAATAGCCGGAGTTATTACTAAGCGTTTAAAGACGCAAGTAATAGCTCCGGATTTTTCGTTTTGAAGGAGGTGATGACGATGTGATTCTTACATAAAACAGTATCGTAGTAATCTGTAGAAAAAATAAAGGAGAAGAACAAAATGGACGAAAGAGTAAAAGACGTACAGGTTTGGCTTAATCAAACCTATGGTAAGGTATCAGGCTTTAAGAAGGCGCCAGAAAATGGTCAAACTGGTTGGCCGACGATTTATAGCTTAAGAGAAGGGCTACAACATGAATTGGGGATTACTGCTCTTGCAGAAGGCTTTGGCGATAGCACTAAAAAAGCTTTAAGTGCGAAAATTGGCGACTTAAAGCGTGGCTATCATGGCAATATTATCAAGTTGGTTAAGGGTGCATTTTGGTGCAAAGGGATCAGTCCTAATAACTTTACGGATAGCTTTGACAGTGATTTAACTACCGCTATTAAGAGCTTGCAAGGCGATGCGGGGATTACTGCCAATGGTCAGCTTACTGTTAATTTAATGGCTGCATTGTTTGATATGAGTGCTTTTGTTTTAATCCCTGGTCAAGGCAAATCAAAAGTTCGACAAATGCAGCAGTATCTTAATGGTAAGTATGGCGATGAGTTGGGGATTTTACCCTGTGATGGCATCTATCAAAGAGCAACCAATACAGCTTTGATCTTTGCCTTGCAAAAGGCAATTGGCGTAGCAGGTGCTAATGGCAATTATGGTCCAGGTACTGTAGCAGCAACGCCAACGGTTAGTGAAGGTGCTAGCGGTGAAGTGGTTCGGGTGATCCAATACGGTTTGCTAGTTAATGGTTTTTATGATGGTGATTGCGATGGCAAGTATGACGCCGATGTGGCTAGTGCCGTAATTGCTTTCCGTAAGTTTATGAATCTACCGCCATTTACTGGCAAGTCTGATCTTTCTGTTATCAAAGGACTGTTAACTAGTAACGGTAATACTGATCGTGATTCAATTGCCTTGGATACCTCAGCACAGCTTACTGATAAGGATATTGCCAACTTTAAGAGATATGGTTTTAGCGTCGTTGGTCGATACCTAACAGGATCGGTTGGTACTGGTGCAAGCAAGAGGAGCAAATACTTAACGTCTGATGAGCTGGAGCGGATTACTGATGCCGGATTGCGAGTCTTTCCAATCTATGAAGACGGTGGGTATGAAATCGAATACTTTAGTAGAAACCGTGGCTATCAAGACGGGATTACTGCTGCAAAGAAAGCAGCTGAGCTAGGCTTTCCAAGTAAAACAACAATTTACTTTGCAGTGGACGTTGATATTCAGGATGGTGACATTGAAGGTACAGTCGTTCCTTACATGAGAGGGATCATAGATGCCTTGAAGCTCAGTCCATATGAACCAGGTATTTATGGCACTAGAAATGTCTGCCTCCACGGCGAAGAAGTTGGGATGAAATACAGCTTCGTGGCGGATATGTCCTATGGTTGGAGTGGGAATCTTGGCTTTAGAATGCCAACAAATTGGGCTTTTGACCAGTTTACTGAATATCCAATTGGCAGCACGGATATTGACCAAGTAGCAGCTTCTGGCAAAGATGCCGGTGTTAATAAGTTTGTTCCACAGTTATACGGTACTATTTCTTATAGGGAAGTAGCAGCTGATGTACTAAAGGGTCTTGGTAAGTCGGTATCCGTTGAGTTTAACAAGAAGCTTGAATTAGTAAATATCCCATCACTAAAAATTTCAGTGGAATTGGTTAATTCGCTGTCAGTAGCTGATGAAACTCCTGCAATTACTATTTCAAATGGTAAGTTAGACTCAATTAGTTTTGCAAGTTGGCTTCAAACCTCGGGACACATTAAAGGAAACGGTGTGGATACACTTGTTAACGAAGCGAATAAGGTGATTTCAAGTGCAGGCATTACCGAAGGTAACGTTGCAATGGAAGTTTCGATTAATAACTCGGGTGAGAGTGAGCTTAAATTTACCTGTCATATTTTAAAAGCTGAGGGCAAGCAACTGGATAATGAATTATCCGTAGTTATTACTTTCACTTCAAGACCTACAGATCTGTTTAATGGCACAAAAATTCCAAATGTTGATGTTCCGAAGCTCGTAACCCAAAGTCAGACTAATACAAATGCGTGGGCTATTCTAACCGGGATTCTGGTAGTTACCGCAGTTTCAGCATTTGTGGGTTTATCCATTTCTACGGGTGGGACTGCTGCAGGATTATTGTATCTTGCTCAGAAACTATTTTCCTCTGGAGCACTAGCAGTAGAATAATATTGAATCAGCAATAACAATGTTTAGATATGCAGTTTGATTATTTTTTTAAGGTCTGGAGAAATTGTTTTAACAAAGTTGAATTTTGCCAATATGTCATTGTTTTGCTTTTTAGAAATTATGCTATATACTAATTGCACTCTCTTATCTGCTATGTTGTTGTAGTATACGATGAAGTAGAAATTAGTGGTGTCAAATAAGATTGCATTTTTGAAGCGGTCAATTCTGGTATCAGAATAAAGAACCTTTAAACTTGGGGTATTAGAGGTCTCAGTTGTGTTTCCCGGGATAAGAATAAGTTGTACGTTGTTAGGAATGTTTCTCGCAACTTTAAACGATGTTATTGCGGGCATCCAGAAAAAAGAGAGAAAGCAGAAAATATCGAAAAGTTTCGGGCCAAGATCAGCGTCTGAAAAAAGTGTGATAGCTACGATAATACAAATGAAAATGTAAATTAGATGCCCTAATATTCTTTGCCATTTTTTTACGTTATATAAAGAAATAAGACTGTAAAGGTGCAGCAAATAAAAGCATTTAAACTTATCCCAGAATGTTAGCTTGCTAGTAAAGGTTATGCTCTCGGTAGTATCCATAATTACCTCTTGAAAAATTAATTTATGTTTTGATTTTAGCACATTCTATCAAGAACTGAGGTGAAAAGCATATAAGTGTATATCCTGAATTAATTGCGTTTGCCATCTGGCTCGCTAGCCTCGCCTTGTTAACTATCTTAAGGCGAATCCATGTAAAGAACCGAAAGCTAGAGCAATTCGTTGCTATAGTAGAGCAAGTTCTTGCCGACTACGTTGCCCTGTACCGCCGGATTGGCTTTTCTGATCAGGAAAAGCAGAACATCATTAATTCAATTGTTGCCATCTTGCAGGAAAAAGGATTCAAGCTTTCTAACGAAGATGTAGCGCAAATCGAGAAAATCGTCGACAGTAAATTACTAGAAAAAGTTGAATAGAAAGCAAAACGCAGAGCACCTCGATGCTCTGCGTCTTTTGTTCATTAATCATCTTCACCGCGCCAGCCGGCGATATCCCATGGAGTGAAGTCGTAGTCCAGTTTCTTATGGTAGCAGTCTTCAAAAGCCTGCACCTTCAAGGCATAGTCCTTTTCCATCAAGTCCGTCGCGTTAAAGTTCACCGACTTGGTTGGGTCCGGATACAGCACCCCCAAAACGTGCAAGGTATAGCGCGTTTGGTAAAAGTGCTCGTTATCTTTTTCAACGTCTGGCAGGTCTTGGATCTCCACAAAGGTGGAAATAATCGCCACATTGCACTTAGCCGCGAAGTAGTAGGCCCCGCGCTGAGGCTTTCTTGGCTTGCGGTAGTTCCACCACATCTCCTGTTCAGGGAAAATCAAGACCCAGTGGCCCTTGTTGAAGGCGTGGCTGAGGTGATGGATGAATTCCCGCCCAATGTAGTTGGGACTTTGCACCAGGGGAATGGACCCCATATTGTTCATGATGAAGCTGAAGAAGCCCGGCAGCTTCAAATTGGTGTCTTCAATCACGATCTCCATCCGGTGGTGGGCCTTTTGGGCTAGGCGGTTGACGGCTAAGGCATCGACCTGGTTGAAGTGGTTGGCGGTTACGATGGCCCCGCCCTTAGCCAGGTGCTGCAGCTTGTCTAAGCCTGTTACCTGAATCTTGCCAAAAAATTTCTGCGTTAAAGCCTGCAAGATCAGGTTGCCGGCTAGGCCTTCTGCCTTAGTCTTGAATTTATCCTGCTTGGCCCAGAAGTCCTCAACCAGCTTAACCCGCTCTTCCATAGACATTTGCGGGTCGCCGATTTCGGTTTTCGCCGTAAAGTCGCGGTTGTTTGCGGCGAGCTCGATATTGTGGATGACGTCCAGGCGGTGGTCACCAATAATCATCTTGTATACCTTCCTATTTGTTTTTCATTTAATCTCTATGATACCCGTAAGTTTCACGTGTAACTATAGTTGATCTTTTAACTTGAGATATTCGTTTAATAAGTTATCGTACTCATGCAGGTGCAAGACGCTGTGGACTCGTTTCACGTCCCAAGGCTTGACCGTCTGGGTGCGGAAATAAGGGAAGAAGCGGAAGCTGGTGGTGAAGTGCTGGATGACCGTATCGTCCTGGAGGGCGTATTGCTCATTGTACTTACGCGGGGCAATCCGCTTTTCTTTGGCTAATTTATTGATGGCCGTCTGGTCAGGCAGGAACATCTTCTTAACCTGCATCAAGTGGCGGACCCGTTTAAATAGGCCAGTCCGCTTGATTTCCGGCATGTTCAAAAGGAGGACCCCGGAATTCAAGTAGTCAAAAATCTTCTTTTGATTGTGGAAGAAGAAGCGGCCAAAGTAGTCCAGGACCCCGACCAGTTCCGTCCCGGTCAAGTCCTGGGTGTAAAACTGGTCAACCGGCCGACGGATGATCACGTCATCGTCCAGGTAGAGGATGCGGTCGGGAATTTGCGGCAGTTCGTCGGCAAAAAGCCGGAGCATGGCGTAGGGGGTGAAGCGGGTGCCCATGTTGGCCGTTGGCGGTTCCTTGATGAAGTTTTCGGTGCAGTCGATCAGCTCCAGGCTGCTGTTGGGGTTGTCAGCCACGATGAGCGAGCGGATGAAGTCGGCCGCATGCTGGCTGAAGGGCTTGAAGGACCTGGATTTGCTCTTGGCCCTCATGGTCAGGATGTAGACGTGAACCTCTTCGCCGCGTTCGGCTTTGAGCAGGGATAAGACGGCAATCAGCACGCCTATTTCAGCGTTGTGGTCACCACAAAAAAGAAAGTTCATGGTTTTGCCTCCTTAGTAGAAAAAGTCCTAGTTCTTACTGTCAATTTTAACATACGAGCAATACTCGCAAGTGCTCAGTTTTGCCCGCTCCTGCATGCTTTTGGCGATTTCACCGTGCAGCTTTTCCTGAGCCGCCTTCTTGCCCAGCTTCTCGTCCGGGTAAAAGGGGCCATCGATGTAGACCGTGATTTTCGGCCGCTTGCGCCAGCGGCAGGGCTGGTAGGTGGTCGTCATGGCAAAAGCCGGGGCCTTCAGGCTGACCGGGAAGTTGAAGCTGGTCGCCGGGAAAGGGCGGATCTTGGTGTAGTAGGGCCAAAGATGGGCTTCCGGGTAGATGACGATGGCCGCTTGCTTTTCTTCATAGGCGTATTTAACGTCCTTGAGCAGGCGGATGGACTGCTTGATGTTTTTCCCAACCGGCAGGCCAGCTGCCGGAATCACGTACTTGCCTAAAAAAGGAATCCCCCAGTTGGCCTGGGCGGCCAGGGCATAGTAGTGGTAGGGGTTGACGATGGTCATGGGGGTGAAGGGGTCACCCAGCATCTGGGTGTGGTTGCCATAGACAAAATAGCCCTGCTTTTTAAAAGGGCGCAGCTTTTCCTTGCCTTTGACTTTAACTAGTAAGAAGAGGCGGGAGTAGAGCCAGGCAAAGGCGCAGGCCAGGCTGCGGACCAGGACGTTCCAGAATTGCCAAGCCGCCCCTTTCCGGAAGACCTGGTAGTCATCTGGGAGCTGGAAGTCCTGCTGGGCGGAACTGACCAGGTCCTCGCTTTCGCTGTGGTAGTAGTAAATCTTTTTACTCATCAAAAGTCCCCCGCTTGCTGTAAAATAAAAAAAGCACTGCGAGCGCAGTGCTTAGAGATGATGGGTCGTCAGGGGATCGAACCCTGGACACCCGGATTAAGAGTCCGGTGCTCTGCCAGCTGAGCTAACGACCCGTGTCAACCAACAATTTTATTATGCCATAAATTTCAGTAAAAGCAATCTTCTTTTTTACATTAATTGTAATTTTCTTAATTTGGCGGGCAAATCAAGTATAATAGTCACAGTGAAGGAGGTTCATAATGCCTAAAAAAATTCTCGTCGTTGACGACGAAAAGCCGATTTCCGATATCATCAAGTTCAACTTGACCAAAGAGGGTTTTGATGTAGAGACCGCTTATGACGGCGAGGAAGCTGTCGAGAAGGTTGAAGAATACAACCCTGACTTAATGATTTTAGACTTAATGCTTCCGAAGAAAGACGGGCTGGAAGTAGCCCGGGAGGTCCGCCAGACCCATGACATGCCGATCATCATGGTTACTGCCAAGGGCAGTGAGATCGACAAGGTCCTCGGCCTGGAAATGGGGGCGGATGACTACGTAACCAAGCCTTTCTCCAACCGTGAGCTGGTGGCCCGGGTCAAGGCCAATTTGCGCAGCCGGGACATCGTCAAGAAGGCAGTGGAAGTTAACCAGCAGAAGGAAAAAGAACAGGAAAGCAATGACATCCAGATCGGCAACCTGCTGATCAAGCCGGATGCCTACCTGGTTGAAAAGAACGGGGAAAAGATCGAACTGACCCACCGGGAATTCGATCTGCTCTACTACATGGCCCAGCACATGGACCAGGTTATGACCAGAGAGCACCTCTTGCAGACGGTTTGGGGCTACGACTACTTTGGCGACGTCCGGACGGTTGACGTTACGGTTCACCGCTTGCGGGAAAAGATCGAGGACAACCCGGTCCGGCCGAAGATTTTGGTTACCCGGCGGGGAGTCGGCTACTTTATCAAGCAGCAAACAGAAGAATAATTTGGGAGCCACTGTTTGAGGTGGCTTTCTTTATGTGGATGGATTAATGAAGAAAGATAAAAAAGCACGCAAAGAGAAAGTGAAGAAAGAGAAGACCAACCTGCTTAAGCGCGCGGTCAGCTCGATCCAGACCAAGATCGCCCTTATCTTCATGCTCCTTTTGCTGGCCACGATTGAAATCATCGGGGCCTACTTTACCCGGCAGATGGAGCAGACCAGCATCAACAACTTTCAAACCACGATTCAGCTGCAGTCGATCGTGACCGACCAGCTGACTGCCCAGCTGGTCAAGGACGGCAAGAGTGCTGACCGGAAGATGAACCAGATTATCACTGACTACAGCAATGACGCGATTTCTGAAATCCAGGTCGTGGACAGCAAGAACGTGATCCGGGCCGTGTCCAACTTAAACGACAAGAACCGGGTGGGACAATTGTCTAACAACGGCGATATCCGGGAAGTGATCAACTCCGGCCAGCAGAAGACCCAGGTTACCAGTGACCAGAAGGGCAGCTTCATGGTTCAGATCGTGCCTCTGACCAGCGGAACCAACATCGTCGGGGCGGTTTACGTCCGGGCCAGCATGGCTGACGTCTTCAATAACTTGCGAAATATTTCGATGATGTTCTTGACGGCCTCACTTTTGGCCGTAGTCGTGGCGGCGATTGCCTCCATATTTATTTCCCGGGCAATAACCCGGCCGATTGAAGAGCTCCGCCAGCAGGCCATCCAGGTGGCTAACGGGAACTACTCAACCCAGGTTAAGATCTACTCTAATGACGAACTGGGCCAGCTGGGGGCGGCCTTTAACACCCTCTCAGTCAAGATCGAGCGGTCCAATGAGCAGTCAGAATCTGAGCGCCGCCGGCTGGACAGCGTCCTGTCCCACATGACTGATGGGGTGATCGCGACCGACCGGCACGGGAATGTTTCGATCATGAACCAGATGGCCCAGGACTTCCTGGACGTCAAGGCCGAAGACGCGATCAAGAAGCCGATTTCTCAAGTTTTAGGCCTGGGGGAGGACTACACTTCCCAGGACTTGATCTCCAACCAAAGCGACATGCAGGTCACGGTCAATGCCGGCACGGATGATGAAATGATCCTGCATGCCAGCTTTACCTTGATCAAGCGGGTCACGGGCTTTGTTTCCGGGGCCGTCTGTGTTTTGCACGACGTGACTGAGCAGATCAAGAACGAAGACGAGCAGCGGCAGTTCGTTTCCAATGTTTCCCATGAATTGCGGACTCCTTTGACCAGTGTCCGGGCTTATATTGAAGCCTTGAATGAAGGGGCCTGGAAGGATCCGGAGATTGCCCCCCAGTTTTTGGATGTGACGCAAAAGGAAACTGAGCGGATGATCCGGATGGTCAACGACCTCCTGGTTCTGTCCAGAATGGACCGGGGAGCCACCAAGCTGGAACCGGAGTGGGTTAACTTTACTGACTTTGTCTCCCACCTGCTCAACCGCTTCGACATGATTGTCGAACATGACCAGGGCGAGGCCCAGAGCGATACCAAGGAATACGTGATCAAGCGGGACCTGGGCAACCAGGCCCTTTGGGTGGAAATCGACACTGACCAGATGATGCGGGTGATCGACAACATCATGAACAACGCTATCAAGTACTCCCCTGACGGGGGGACCATCACGGTCCGCTTGACCCAGAACCAGAACCAGATCCTGCTCAGCATCAGCGACCAGGGCCTGGGGATTCCAAGGAAGGACCTGGGTAAGATCTTTGACCGCTTCTACCGGGCAGACAAGGCCCGGTCCCGGGCCCAAGGCGGGACCGGTTTGGGCCTGGCCATCGCCAAGGAAATCGTGACGGCCCATGGCGGCCGGATCTGGGCAGACAGCCGGGAAGGGCACGGGTCAACCTTCTATATTGCCCTGCCTTACGAACCAATGGATGAGGAGGATGAATGGGATGAAGTTTAAATTCAAGTTCAAATTCAATGATTTTCTCCTTCACCTGGCGACCTTGACCGTGATTTTGATCTCGATCGGCCTCTGGGTCACGGTGATGACCAGTGACCAGCGCTTCAGCCGGATCAGCAATGAATCATCCTCCCAGAGCTCGGCTTCTTTGTCGACCCACTACCGGAATGCCCAGTCTTTTTACGCCCCGGGCCAGACCTATGTCTTTCAAAACGGGGTCCGCTACCAGGTCCATGACGCCAAGCGGAACCTGCCTTTGAAGTTTGTCCAGTACCTGGAAAAGGTCAAGCTGGGGACGATCGAGAAAATGTCAACCACGGCCAGTGATTATGAGAGACTGCTGGCTGACCAGAACTATATTATGTTTGCCTACCCGGACCAGATCAATTTCACGGTCCTTTTAGGCAAAAAACAAGCTAATTCCAGCCTGCAGTTCAACCGGGTCTTTGTCCCGGTCAAGAGCAAGACCCGCTACCTCTATTTCGGCAACGACAAGGGCAGCCGGGTCTACCGGGTAAAGATCAAGTCCGGCTCCTTCCGGCAGCTGGCAAAGTACGTCAAGAGCGCCCAAGACCGGCAGGAGGTCAGCTTCCTGCACTTAAAGAAGCTCTACGTGCCTTTTTATGCCAAGGAAATCAAGGCCAAGGAATACAGCTACCTGATCAGCTACCAGTCCAGCAGCTACTATGCTTCCCGGCTCTTGGGCAGCAGCTACCGGAAGTCAGTGGCTAAGAACGGCCGCACTGTCTACACGGCTGGTTATTCCAAGCGCCTGCAGATTCCTAAGGAAGGCAAGAGCAATGACCACCAGTATCTGTACCAGAACTACTTGACCAGCCAGGAGCGGACGGTCACCCAGGAGATGCTGGAAAGTGCCGCCTATGTCAAGCAGCTGGGCCTGGCTGAACAGGACCTGCGCTTTTTTGAAAGCAGCGGCAAGACGGTGTCCTACATCAACTATATTGAAGGCTATCCGATTTTTGCCAACGACGCTTTGGCTCAGACCCAGGTAACCATGGGGACGGAGTCGGTCAGCGTGGCTTTCAGCAGCATGAACCTGCAGATCCCGATCCCGTATGACGGCCATGTCAAGACCTTGCCGAAAACCGCGACTCTGCTGAAGGAGCTGAATAGCATCGGCATCAAGGAAAGCGAAATTGAAAAAATCACCATAGGCTACCATATCCAGGCCGACAAGAAGCGCAGCGACTTGATTACCCTGGTGCCGACCTACTTCATCAAGGTTGGCGGCAGCTGGAACAGCCTGGCCGGCTGGAAGAAGATTAAGGCGGAAAACACGGATCTGTTAATGGAGGGGTCAAGTTCCAGCTCCAGCAGCTACTCGTCTTCCAGCTATTCCAGCAATGAGTCGAGCAGTGAAGCCAACTCAAGCGCAAGTTCCAGCGTCAGCCAGGCGGGCAGCCAGGCACCGGCCAGCAGCCAGGAAGCATATTCCAGCAGCCGCAGCCAGCCGGCGGCTGAATCAAGCTCCAGCTCCAGCAGCACCAGACATGGGTTACTAAAGAGTTCGAAATTACTGAACTTTAGCTGAT
>OGOF01001971.1_pt1 | contig 11462 bp, 8 predicted proteins | sample 1552621 | NCBI WGS metagenome assembly OGOF01 (sample SAMEA2580156, study PRJEB22360) | human gut metagenome | biome: human gut; feature: human-associated habitat; material: faeces | place: Denmark | collected 2008/2010
GCGGCGTGCGAGGCCTGCTGGGTACCGGCAGCGGGAATCGCGGAGCCGCGCTTGATGGTGGTACCGCCCGACACATGAATCATGTCGACACCGGCCTTCTCCAGGCGACGCGAGACGTAGATCATGTCGTTGAGGGTCAGGCCGCCATCGGTGTACTCATCGCCCGAGATGCGGACGTCGATGATAAAGTCCTTGCCGCAGCGCTCGCGAATCTCGGCGATGACCTCGAGCAGGAAGCGCATGCGGGCGTCGAGCGAGCCGCCGTACTCGTCGGTACGCTTGTTGTAGAGCGGAGTCAAAAAGCCGCCGAGCATGCCGTGGGCGTGTGCCGCATGGACTTCAACGCCATCGACGCCAGCCTTCTGCATACGCACGGCAGCGTCGCCAAACTGATGCGTGAGCTCGTGAATCTCGTCGACCGTGATGGGACGCGGTGCCTCGCGGGCGTAAGACGGGCCCACAAAGGACGGAGCGATCAGGCGCGGCGTGCCCGGAATGTTAAAGGCCATGTAGGCGGGATGGAAGAGCTGCGGCATGATCTTGCAGCCATACTCGTGGACGGCCGCGGCGAGCTTTTCCCAGCCGGGGATAAACGTGTCGTCGTAGCAGCACATGTCACCCGGCAGATAGGTATAGGTGGGCTCGACCGTCACGACCTCGGTAATGATCAGGCCCACGCCGCCCTTGGCGCGGGCACGGTAATGATCGACCAAGTCGTCGGTCACATAGCCATGATCGGCCAGGTTCGTGGACACCGGCGGCATAAAGACGCGGTTCTTGACCTCGGTCGTACCGACCTTGATCGGGCTAAAGAGCATCGGGTAGGCGGAGGACTCCATACAGGGTTCCTTTCGTTTGAGCCGCTCGGCGGCAGTTGCTAACGTACCTATCGTATCAGCAACCGCCGCGTCCGCAGTCATACATGCCCAAAAGCCGGTCGGCTAATGAATACCGCGGCCCAAGTCTTCGGCGATTTTGTCTACGCCCTTAAGTGCGGCGCACGTCTTTTTGTTGGAGCAATGCCCCGTGCAAACGCCACCCTGAGCGCAGTCGGCGCAGGTGCCCTTGCGGTAGACGCGCACGCATACCGCGACAAACGCAATGCCGATAACAGCCAGTACAACAATATCGATAGGTGCCATAGCAAGCCTCCTCTAGTTAACCACCACTTACTTTACCCCATCCTCCACCTACCAATAAGGGACAGGTTTATATTGGTCGGTTTTATCTGCGGAAACGTCACATCTCCCCCACCAAAAAGCCCGAGTGTCGCTGGGACACCCGGGCTCGTGAAAAGGGGCTAGTCCTTATTCGGACTTAAGCGGAAACTGCGGCGGAAGCAGTGTTGGTCTCGTCCTCGTCGGTCCATGCATGTTTGGGCATGGGGCGGAAGATCTGGAAGAGCATCGCAACCAGCAGCACGATGGCCACAATCGTCCAGATACCAAACTGTCCCAGAACAAGCAGGTTATAGAACTGGTTGATGAACAGGCCGATAACCCAAGCGAAGGCGCACTCGTAGCCGAGGGCAATCGCGGTCCACTTGCCGGAATCCATCTGGTTGCGGATGGTACCCATGGCGGCAAAGCACGGAGCGCACAGCAGGTTGAACGCGCCAAAGGCAACGCAAGCGCCCATAGTCGGGAACATGCCGGCAAACGCGGTCCACAGGCTCGGGTCAGTCTCGGCAGCGTCAGCCACGGACAGCAGCGAGCCGGCGGTGGCGACAACGTTCTCCTTGGCGACAAGACCAGAGACGGACAGCGCTGTTGCCTGCCAGGTGCTAAAGCCGAGCGGGGCGAAGATCCAGGCGATCAGGTTGCCGAGCATGGCAAGCACGGAGTAGTCCATGAACTCCTCGGGGATGCCGTCCATCGCAGGCAGGAAGCCAAAGGAACCGTTGTAGCTACCAAAGTTGGACAGGAACCAAACCACGACAGTGGAGGCAAAGATGACCGTGCCGGCCTTCTTGATAAAGGCCCAGCAGCGCTCCCACACGTGCAGCGCCCAAGAGCGGATCGCCGGGAAGTGGTAGGCAGGAAGCTCCATAACAAACGGCGTCGGGCGGCCGGCGAAGAGCTTGGTCTTCTTGAGCATGAGGCCCGAGGCGATGACGGCAAAGACGCCCAGGAAGTAGAAGAGCGGGCTGATCCACGCGGCGGTGGTGGAAGAATCGCCGATGATAGAACCCATGAGCAGGGCGATGATCGGCAGCTTAGCGCCACAGGGAATGAACGTGGTGGTCATGACCGTCATGCGGCGGTCCTTCTCGTTCTCGATGGTCTTGGTGGCCATGACGCCGGGGACGCCGCAGCCCGAGGACACGAGCATGGGGATAAAGGACTTACCGGACAGGCCAAACCGGCGGAACACGCGGTCCATGATGAAGGCGACGCGGGCCATATAGCCGCAGTCCTCCAGGAAAGACAGCATCACGAACAGCAGGAACATCTGCGGGACGAAGCCGAAGATGGCGCCCAGGCCGCCGACGATACCGTCACAGACGAGCGAATCGACCAGGCCACCGTCCTCGGTGCCGCCCGCCACAAGGGCATCGTGCACCACGGTGGTGATACCCGGGACATAGGGGCCGTACTGTGCCGGGTCGACCGAATCGGCGTCGTCGTCCGCAGCCTCGACAGCTGCGTCGTAGGCGTCGCGACCCTGGCCGAGCACATACCAGCCGTCGGTGCCGAAGAGCTGGTCGTTGGTGAAGTCGGTCACCGTGCCGCCCAAGGTGGAAACGGCGATGTAGTACACGCAGAACATGATGACCACAAAGATCGGCAGGCCCAGAATACGGTTGGTAACCACGCGGTCGATCTTCTCGGAGGTGCTCATCTTTGCCGGAGCCTTGGTCATGCACTCGTCGATGATGTGCGCGATGACGCCGTAGCGCTCGCCGGTGATGATGGACTCGGCATCGTCGTCGCAGTCCTGCTCGCACTGGGCGACCAGCTCCTCCACGCGAGCGGCCTTCTCCTTGGTGAGGTTGATGAGTTTGCAGGCGTCTGCATCACGCTCGAACAGCTTGACGGCGTAGTAGCGACGCTTGTTGGCGGGAACGCTCGCCGGCAGGTTGTTCTCGATGTGCGTCAGAACGTCCTCGATGGAGGAGTCGAACTTGTGCTCCGGCACCTGGCCCTTGGAAGCAGCGGACTTTTTGACCTGCTCGAACAGCTCCGTGATGCCCTTGTTCTTAAGGGCCGAGATCATCATGACCGGGCAGCCGAGCTTCTTGGAGAGCTTGTCCGTGTCGATCTTGTCGCCGTTCTTCTCGACCAAGTCGGCCATGTTGAGGGCGACGACCACGGGCAGGCCGGTCTCGATGACCTGAAGCGCCAGGTACAGGTTGCGCTCGAGGTTGGTGGCGTCGACAACCTGGACGACCACATCGGGCTCGCCGCTCATGAGGTAATCGCGCGAGCACTGCTCCTCGGGGCTGTAGGGGGAAAGCGAGTAGATGCCGGGGAGGTCCGTGATGGTAACGTTCTTGTCGCTTAGGAGCTTGGCCTCCTTTTTCTCAACCGTGACGCCGGGCCAGTTGCCAACGTAGCCGTTGGCGCCGGTGATCAGGTTGAAAAGCGTGGTCTTGCCGCAGTTGGGGTTACCCGCAAGCGCGACATGGATCTGAGAATCCGCCATTCAATCCTTCTTCCTTGTGTGCCCGCGCTGCTTTCTCCGCACGGGCTGGATAATGTGCTTCAAAAATGCTGCATTAAGTTAGAAATACCTAACTTTATCTGCAGAAATATACGCCGTAAGCCCTTACTGGACCTCGACGACGGCCGCCTCCTCCTTACGGATGGAAAGCTCGTAGCCACGCACGTTGATCTCGACCGGATCACCGAGCGGCGCAACCTTCACGACCTTGAACGAAGTGCCCTTGATGAGCCCCAGGTCCATAAGGTGGCGGCGAAGCGCACCCTCACCATGAAGCTTGACGATGGTAGAGCTCTCGCCCACCTTAACGTCACCCAACGTCTTCATCCTCTTGTCCCCCTTTCGGTTTTTATCAAATGCTGCAGACTAACCGACGGTCATGATGTGCATGGCAACCTTGGAATCGATGCCAAAGCGTGCGCCCAGCACCGTGACGATGATATTGGCACCACTCGAGCTCACCACGTGGATTTCGTTGCCCTCGACAAAGCCGAGGTCCTTGAGGTGGTGTTTCATGTCCTCATTGCCCTTTACACGAGACACGCGCACGGTTTCGCCCGCTTTTACCATCGAAAGCGGCATGGCCGGCATCTGCGGTCCGCAAGACATGAGTGGCTCCTAACGTCAGTTCGTCCTCAACATCGACGCGATAAAAGTTAACCACGTCTATGTTCGCTTTAGTAAACTAGCACGTGGTTAACTTTTTGGAAAGGGTCTCTATTCAGTTTTCGAAAAAGTTTCCTATACGAAACAAAAAGGCGCGGCAAAGAGCCGTCCTTTGCCGCGCCCCGTCATGCTTAAAGCGAGAGGTTTCTAATCGACGTAACGCAGGAAGCCTCATCCACGCCCGAAACGCGGAAGATGATGTCCTCGCCGCACTCGCCGTAGAGAGCCATGAGGCCCATAACGTCGCGACCGTCGGTATGACGGTCACCGATGCTGACCGACACGTCGCTACGATGCTTGGCAATGATGTCATAGAGCAACGCAACCGGGCGGGCATGTAGTCCCAACGGATCTTTAATCGTCTTTGTAAACTCGACCATGTCCCCTCCCACGGCATCGCACATTCGGCCGGCAAAACCCAGCCACGTGGTAGTTATTGTAGCGTTAGATGCTTGTCGAGAGCCCCTCCGGATACCCCGTGGTCAAAAAGTGGCAAATATGAGTACTGTCACCAATTTAGTAGCAGCAAAATCGAGAGCAAATTGCCTACTTTGAGCGATTCGAAGAGGTTGAAAGCCGTCAAACGCCATTTAAAGGGGGTTAGATAAATTGATTTTGAGTCCATTTTTGCTCAAAACCGGCCGATAGATATGACACCTCTTTTGCAACAGTACTCATATTTGGCATTTTTTGACCACAAGGTCCAAAACCATGCCCCAAAACACAAAAGGAGGGGCCTCGTAAGGCCCCTCCTTAGGAAAGGGAATCGATTTATTCCACAGCCGTAGATTAATCCTAGCCGCTACTCCATCATGTCGAGGACGGAGGGGCGCAGCTCGCTCTCGGCGGCCTCGGGATCGGTCTCGCGCAGACGGTTGATGTAGCGGTTGTACCACATCACGGCAAGGCCCAGGAAGACAACCACACCGCCAACGTTGTAGACCAGCGTCAGCCACAGCGGCTGATCGAGCGGAATGGTGCCGCAGATAAGCACGAAGCAGAAGACCACAAGCAGGAATGCGGCAACGACCAGGCCAAAGCTGCGCGAGCCCATGCGGAAGTCACGGGGAGCGGCGTCGAAGTTCTTGCGCAACATAAAGTAGGCAAGCAGGATCAGCAGCGGCGGGAGCAGAGCAGTGGCAGCCGTCATGTTAGTGACGATCATGAGCAGGTCGTCGAGGTTGCCGGAGCCCAGGGCCGGGATGATCAGGATGGGGACGACGATAGCGAACTGCAGCCAAGCAGCGCGGGCGGGAATGCCATGCTCGTTAAGCTCGACGATCTTGCTACCAAAAACGCCCTTGGGGATCTCGGTGAAGAAAACCTTGATGGGAGCCGAGGTCCACATCATGAGGGAGCCCAGCGTGGCAGCGAGAAGGATCAGGCCAATGACGCGCGTGGACACTTCCATGGGAATGCCAAAGTGGGCAAAGACAGCGCCGAATACGTCGAAGATGCCGGTGGAGATGGCAACGCTGCCCTCGGGAATGAACAGGTTAACCAGCAGCGAAGCGCCTGCATACAGAAGGCCGATGGTCAGGCCGGCGATAACGACAGTGCGCACGAAGGCCTTGACGCCGCCCTTGAACACGCCGACAGACTCAGCGCCGCCAACGCCCTGGATGATCCAGGCAAGCGTACCGAAGAAGCCCCACGCAGTTGCGAAGTTGCTCATGTCGGGAGCCATGTTAGCGGGAGTAGGAGCCGTAGCGAACTCAACGCCGCCAAAGGCAGCAGCCAGGGACAGCAGGATGAACACGGCGGTCAGGCCGAGAGCCGCGGTCGAACCGAAGGAGGAAATGGAGCCGATCCACTTAGCGCCCTTGGTCGAAACCCACGTGGCGATAGCAAAGACGACGATCTCGATAATGGTGATCCACAGCTGCGAAAGCTCGGCGTTGGCACCAAAGAACACGTAGCTCGCGTAGATGATGACGTTGGGCAGGACGGACGCAAAGAAGAACAGGTTAACGAACCAGTAGCTAAATGCCGTCAGGAACGCCCAGCGACCACCCATCGAGGTCTTAACCCATGCGTACACGCCAGACTCGGAGTCCTTGTTGAGGCCGACGAACTCGGCGGTAACCAGGGTATAGGGGACAAAGTACAAAAGCGTGGCAAAGAAGAACGACGGCGCAGCTGCCAAGCCGATGGCCGCGTTGTTGTTGATGATGTTCTTGATACCGAACACGGCGGCGACCGTCATGCCCAGCAGAGCGAACGAACCAATCGTTCCTCGTTTTTCAGAGCTCATAAGCCCTCCCAATCATCTATTAAATGTCATCTAAACCCGTCCGAGCTGCAAGTGCAAACACGGACGGTGCACCTGCTAAGGGGAATGGGGAAAAGGGAGTCAACAAAGCCATCCCCCTTAACGGCGCGAAGCAAACGTCCAGGCGGACGAATACTACTTGTTGGGGAAGGAATATCCTTCAACCGTCACGTGCAGTACCACGACGCGGGGATCCGCGGCATCAGCCACGACACGGTAGGCCTCGTCGATCTCGACGACGGCAACGCCGCCGGCAGGAATCGTCACGGTCTCCCCCGCTCCCTCAAAGCGCTCACGATCGTCGATATCGCTGTAGGCGCGCGTACAGGTAAGATCGGCCTTAGAAGCCACCTCGACAGTCAGGTCGCCGTCGAGCGGGGCGAGCACGGCATGATAGCGACGGTGACCGACCAGATCGGCGGTAGCGGCCTCGTGGGCGTTCACCCACCAATACACCAACGAGTCGCCGATGGAGTAAGCCACGTCGTGCTGCAGGTCGGCAACACCATCGAGCGCCTGTCCGGTACGCATCCACTTCTTGACGGACTTCATCTGAGCGTCGAAATCGGCGCGCGAGTTAAAGACATGCATGACTTATGCCTCCTTAATGGGTGCCAGCGCCTGAGCCAGATCGGCAGACGTCAGCGGTCGCAGGGACACCTCAAAGCTGAAGCTCTCAAAACGGGTGCGATAGGAATCGAGCACCTCGGAACCCCAAGAGTTCGAGCCAAGGCCGAGCAACTGGTCGTTGATGTTGACCGTAACCGTGTCGCCCTTGACAAGGTCGTAGACGTGCTTGGCGTTATCGATAGCCTCGCAGCTATAGGGCCATGCCGAGAACGAGAACGGGTTGGAAGCGGCGTCGGCCGGACGAGTCACCAGCACGCCGTCACCGTGGCTCGAGCGCAGGGCAACCCAGCGGGCACCCTCGCGGTTGGCACAGTCCTGAGGCATAACGTAGGGCGTGAACATGTCGTCGACCGTAGTGCGGTAATGACCGACCGGGTTGGCGCGCAGCGAGTCCGGATAGTTCTCGCCCGGGCCGTGGCCATACCACTCGACGGCACGATCGCAACCGGGAACCTCAAAGGAGATGCCGATGCGCGGGATAATGTCCGAATAGTCGCCGTAGGGCTCGCCGGAAACCTTGAGGTCGACGCGACCGCTCGGAAGCGCGGTGTAGACAAGCTCGACGCGCATGCCGAACGCGCGGACGGGAGGAGCAATACGTTGGCTCACGGTAACGACGACCGCATTGCCGTCCTGCTTCCAAGAAACCTTGCGGGTAGACGTCTGCATCACATCGATGAAGTTGTCCTTCCACAGGGAGTCGTACTCCTGGGCGTGGTTGTCGACGAGCGGATGCCAAAAACCAACCTGGGGGCCAGAGGCCATGACGTCGCGGCCGGATGCCTTCCACTCGCTCACGGTGCCGTTTACCTTGCTGAAGGTCAGCTCGCCGTTGAGGGAGTGAATGCGAATCTCCTGCTCGGTCTCCTCGACCGTAAGCTCAGGACGAGTGGGAGCCGCGATGGCCGGCGCCGGATGGTTGGCGATGGCAAACTGGCTTGCGCCCAGTTGGAACATCGGCTCGCACCAGACGTGAGCGGCCATGGTGTAGGCGCGCACGGTCAGCAGGGTCTCGCCTACCGCGGCCTCGTGAATCACTAGCGGAAGCTGGACGGACTCACCGGGGGCAACCGCACCGGGCATGAGCGTCTTGCGGCAGACCACGTCGCCGTCCACCAGGGTCTCGGCCGACAGGCAGACATCCTCGAGAGTGGTGAACCAGCGCTTGTTGGTGACGGTCAGCTCGCCTGCCTCGGCGTCATAAGCCATGCGAACCGGGCAGATGACCTGGCCATACTCAGTGAGGCCCGGGCTCGGTTGCTGCCAGGGGAACACCATGCCATCGATGCAGAAGTTGCTGTTGTTGGGGTAATCGCCGTTGTCGCCACCATACATATCGTAGGCAACGCCATCCTCGGTCACAGCAGCCAAACCGTGGTCGCACCATTCCCAAATGAACTGGCCCTGGATGCAATCCCAACGATCGAAGACCTCCTGGTACTCGGACAGGCCTCCGGGACCGTTGCCCATGGAGTGGCCATACTCGCAGTTGATGCGCGGCTTGGGGAACGGATGCTCGCCAAAGTCGTTCATCTGCGACACGCGGGAGTACATGGTAGAGATGACGTCGACGGTGTCGGCGTTGCGGTCCTCCTCGTAGTGGACCGGACGACCATCGAGCTCGTGAGCCTTGGCGTACATCGCGCGGATGTTGCAGCCATAGCCGCTCTCGTTGCCCATCGACCACATGATGATGCACGCGTGGTTGCGCTCCTGCATCACCAGGCGCTCAACACGGTCAACGTAGGCAGGCTCCCAGGCAGGGTCGTCGGTGACCAGGGCGATATTGCCGATATTCTCGAAGCCGTGGCTCTCCATATCGGTCTCGGCGACCAGCATGATGCCGTACTCGTCGCACAGCTCGTAGAAGCGCGGATCGTTGGCGTAGTGGGACGTGCGCACCGCGTTGATGTTGTGCTGCTTCATGAGCTCCAGGTCGCGGCGCATGCGATCGAGGCCCACGGCGCGGCCCTTGTGATCGTCGTGATCGTGGCGGTTGACGCCATGCATCTTAAAGTAAGTGCCGTTGAGGTAGATATGATTGCCCTCGACCGTCACCTCGGCAAGACCCTGGCGATGTGGGACGTACTCGCTCACCTTGTCGCCGTCGTAGACCTCAAACGTAAGGTCGTAGAGGAAGGGGTCCTCGGGATTCCAGAAGTGGGCATCGGTCACGCTGCACTCGGCATGGCCGTCGACGCACTCGCCCGTAGCCACCACGTTCTCACCATCGCCGAGCGTATACACAACGCGGGTAGCGCCCTCGGCAACCGTATCGAGCGTAATCAGAGCGGTATCGCCCTCGCGGTGCGTGCGGAACCTAAAGTCGACCAAGTGCGCGGCGGGACGCTGCATAAGGTACACATCGCGGAAGATGCCCGAGGCCCACCACATATCCTGGTCCTCGATGTAGCTGCCATCGCTGTACTGCAGAACCTTGACCACAAACAGGTTGTCGCCCTCGACGAGCGCGTCGGTCACGTCGAACTCGGCAGACAGGCGCGAGCCCTTGGTCATGCCGATAAACTGGCCGTTGACGTACAGCTCGCCATAGCTCTCGATGCCGTCGAAGCGAATGATCTCGCGAGCGCCGGCGGGAACAGCGGGAAGATTGACGATACGCTGGTACACGCCCGTGGGGTCATCGGAGGGAACGAATGGCTGGTCCACCGGGAACGGGAAACCCTCGTCGGTGTAGGCAAGGTTGCCATAGCCGTCTACCTGCCACAGGTGCGGAACCTCCACGTGATCCCACTCGGGCTCGTACTTGGAAAGCTCCTCGTTAGAGACGGCAGCAGGCCCCTCAAAGAGGCGGAACTGCCACGAGCCGGACAGCTGGACAAACCCGCGCGACAGCTCGCGGCTGTACGTAGCGGCGAGATCGGCGGTCTCGTAACCCATAAAGTACGCATGGGGTGCCAGGCGGTTCCTGTGGGTGAGCGCTTGGTTTTCCCAATCGTTAATGGCGTCCATGGTGATGCTCCTTCGGCATCGTAGTGATTCTTGTGCAACCGGTTGTCCTTATCTTACGGGCGATGCAAAAAACTGTGCAACCGGTTGTCCGCTGAACGGTCGATTTGGTCGGGTTAACGGTGCAACCGGTTGTACAACCGCGACACTTATGTCACCCTGAGTATCGAAACTCAGCGCAAGACATCGTTCTTAAGCTCGTAGGCAACCGCCACGCCCGCTGATATCTCACCCATACGAGACGTATTCGATTGCGGCTTGGTTGCAAAACGACACCGGTCACCGGATATCATGAACGCTGTTCAGACGCACTATAGTAAGCTGTATCCGCACCAGCCCGTATCAGCGACAACATCGACCGCATTCTCCAGGAGACACCATGACCCAACCAGTTCGCACCGCACCTACGCTTGCCGAGGTTGCCGCAGCTGCCGGCGTGTCGCGCTCCACGGCATCGCGCGCCCTCAACGATTCGCCCCGCATTAGCGAGGAAACCAAAAAGCGCGTCCGCGCGGCGGCCAAGAAAGTCAATTTTGTCCCCAACGCTCGTGGCCGAGCGCTCGCTGTCGGGCGCACGGAAATCATCGCCGTGCTCGTGACCGAGCCCCTGAGTGAACTCTTCAGCGACCCCACCTATAGCGAGTTTTTGAGCGGCATTACCGAGGAACTGTCGGAGTCGTCCTATCTGCCCGTTATCTTGCAGGCGTCTTCTACGCATGAGCGCAACCGCGCACGCGAGCACTTTGAGCGACGCTCGTTTGACGCCGTGATCGACGTCTCCCCCTACAAAGGCAGCGAGTTGCTCGAGGTGCTGCGCGAGCTGGGCGTACCCACCGTGTTGTGCGGCCAGCTCGAGGGCCACCCCTATCGCGACGTGTTCTCGACGGTCTACTCTGACGACGAAGAGGGCGGACGCTTTGCAGCGCTCGCTATGAAAGAGCGCGGGCGTAAGGATATCGTCGCCGTGTTGGGACCGCAAGACAACCCCGCTGTTGTCGACCGCCTGCGCGGCTACCGCGCCGTCTTGGGCGAAGACCTCCCAGACGTAAACGTTATCTATACCGGCTGGAACAGCGGAGACGGCTATCAGGCCATGCACCAGATCCTCGCGCGCGAGATTGCTTTCGATGGCGTGCTCTGCGGATCGGACCGTATCGCGGCTGGCGTCATCACCGCACTCAACGAGGCAGGCCTATCCGTTCCGGCTGACGTTTCTGTCGTCGGCTTCGACGATCACCAGATTGCTGCGCGAGTTTCCGGT
>OGOF01001975.1_pt1 | contig 11448 bp, 9 predicted proteins | sample 1552621 | NCBI WGS metagenome assembly OGOF01 (sample SAMEA2580156, study PRJEB22360) | human gut metagenome | biome: human gut; feature: human-associated habitat; material: faeces | place: Denmark | collected 2008/2010
CGGCAGCCGCGGCTGACTTTGGTGTTCGTCCGCGCCGGGGCTTTTCATTGAGCAGCGGCGAAGGACCTTGGGGCAGCAGCGCGAGCGACAGATCGAGCTGAGCCCCCAGCACTTCGAGCGCTTTGGAGAGCGCATCGATTTTTGTGGGATGCGCGAGATCAAAGAGTCTCGCGGCTTCCTGACGCGTAATGCCCAGTGCGCGGGCAACATCGGCGGCTTGAACCTGAAGCGCCCACGCCCGTTCAATAAAGCGGGCCTTTCCCTGCGCAAAAAGCGGCAGCACGGCTTCGCCTTCACCCGCATGCGCCCTTTGGCAGACGGGGACGGCTTCAGAACCCTTAAGCAGCAGACGGGCGAGCGCCGTCAGCGCCTTTTCGGGGGCTTCCGTGCGGGCCTGCGCAGGCGAGTCCGCAGTGAAGTTCGCCGAGGAGAGCTCCGGGAACACGACGTTCCAACGTGCCTGACGACGTTCAATGCGGTAGCGGAAGCGAACGGGAATCTGCATGGCCAAGAGAAATACAAAAACGACTCGGAGCAGCATGCGGGCAGAGCATCGGAGCTGTTTGCACATGCCGGTCACGCGCCAAGTGTAGTGGATTATCTATACCGATTTTGGTATTCTCCGGCGCGCCAAGATGCAACACCTAAACGATAACCCTAGTGTTGGGGATTTTGTTCGGTATGCAGCCTAGGCAATGACCCTGTTTTCAACTTCCTCTCCCGTCTTTATGTCCCAGCTTCAAGACCGCATTGCCGGCGCGCTTGCCGGCATGGTGCTCGGCGACGCGTTCGGCGTCCCGGGCGAGCTCTGGCCGCGCGCCAAGGTGCGCGAACGTTTCGGCCGCATCACCGAATTTCTCGACGGTCCCGCCGACAACATCGTGGCCTGCTACTTCAAGGCCGGACACTACACCGATGATTCTGCGCAGGCCTTCGTGGTGCTCAATGCCATTGAAGCGGCGAGCACGGTGCCGCCGGTGCAGACGCTCGCCAAGGATCTGATTGCCTGGGTTGAGTCCATGAACGGGTTTGAGATTAATTTGCTCGGACCGTCATCCAAGGCTTCGCTCCTTGCGTGGGTCAAAGGGGAAGACGCCCTTCCGGTCACCAAACTTTCGCTCACCAACGGGGCGGCAATGCGCATCGCTCCCGTAGGCTGTCTGATCGAAGCCGGCGAACATGAAAAAATCGCCGAGGCCGCTGCCCGAGTGAGCCGTGTGACGCATTCAACCGACGTGACGATTGCCGGCGCTGCAATGGTGGCGCAGGCCGTGGCCAGCGGGGTGGCGGGCCGCAGCTGGGAGCAGACGCTCGCCGATGTGAAAACCATTTTCCCGATAGCGTCCGCCAAGGGAGAACCAACCTGGGCCGCAAGCATTCTGGCGCGCCTTGAAGTGTTTGAAGAACTCGTCCTCAAGCGCCGCGAGGCTTACGATGACGAGGCGGTTTCACGCTTTATCTACGACGTGATCGGCACCGGCACGATGACGAGCGAGTCCGTGACCGCTGCACTCGCGCTGGCTTTCTGGGCACAGAACCCGAAGAAAGCTGCTGAAATCGCCGCCAATATGGGCGGGGACACCGATACCATCGGCTGCATGGCCGCTGCAATTTGCGGCGCGCATTGCGGCATCGGCGGGATTGCGGCTGAGACGGTCGAATTTTTGGAAAAAACGAACGGCCTCCATTTCGGCGAACTGGCTCAGGGCGTCATGAAGACCCGTGCAGTCTTCACGCTTTAAGGACAAAGGCGACCGCAATGCGCAGCATCATTGAACTCATTGACGCGCTCGACGTCCGCAAACGCATTCTCATCATCGGGAGCGCCTTCGTCGACGTGATCGTGCATGTGCCCCGCCTGCCGCTTTCGGGTGAAGATGTCGAAGGTTCAAGCCGGCAGCAGGTGGTTGGCGGCTGCGCCTACAACGCAGCGGATGCCGTTGCCAAACTGGGCATTGATTTTGACGCCCTGATTCCTGTGGGCGAAGGCATGATTGCCGACCGCGTGCGGGAAACTTTTCGTGCACGCGGTTTCACGGTGCGCGAGTTCCGCGGCATTGGCGACAACGGCTGGTGCCTCTCATTTGTGGAGCCCGACGGCGAACGCACCTTCGTATCGATGTCGGGCGTGGAAAAATGCTTTAAGCCCGAGTGGCTTGACGAGATTGACCTTCAGTGCGCAGATCTCATATACCTCTCGGGGTATCAGGCGGACGCCCGCAATGCCGGTTTCATTGAAGCGCTCCTCGCCGAGAAGCGCCCCGATGCGCAGATTCTCTTTGACCCGGGCCCTTGCTCGGGAAGCATTCCTGAAGAGATGTTTTCGGCCATTCTTTCGGCCAACACCATTCTGAAGGTGAACGCTCAGGAAGCAAAGACGCTGGCGCCTTCGGCAACGCCCCGCGAAGCGGCGGCGGCTTTGTCGCTTTTGACAGCTCAATCAGTGATTGTCACTGACGGTGCGCGCGGCGCCTATGCGGCGCAGGCGGGCAAAGTTTCGCATTTGCAGGGGTTCCCGGTGCATGTCGTCGACACCATTGGTTCCGGCGATGCGCATGCGGGCGGCGTGCTTGCAGGTTTGGCCAGCGGCTTCACGCTCGCTGAGGCCGTGCTGCTCGGAAATGCGGTGGCGAGCTGGGTAACGGCTCAGGAGGGTGCGGCTACCGCACCGCAAGCCGCCGAACTGCGAGCCCGGCATTTGCTTGATATTTGAACGTCAACCCATTCAGAACTTTTTTTCATCAACCCTCGGACTTCAAAAAAACATGTCTGACGCATCCAAAATCGAAACCAACGGCGTCAATCCGGTGCCCGACAATGAACGCTACGGCCGCCCGTTTGACCTTTTCCCCGTTTGGTTTTCCTGGAATATTTCCATCTTCGGCATTACGCTCGGCATCTACGTTTTTGGCTTAGGCCTTTCGGTCTGGCAGGCGATGCTCGCGGGCGTCATCGGCTACTTCCTCTCCTGCGCCTTGGTGGGCATCCTTGCCGTCGGCAGCGTCCGCACGGGGCTTCCGACCCTTGTGCAGTCGCGCTTGGCGTTCGGTTATCACGGCAATAAACTCCCGACCTTCTTTGGCTACCTCGCCAACATGGGCTGGAAGGTGACGCTGCTCTCGATGGCTACGACGACGCTCGCCGATTTGGTGGCCAACCTCGTCCCCGGTCTCCTCAACGACAAGGGCATGCCGGTGGCCGGATGCACGCTCGGGTGTTTCGCCGTCGTGCTCCTGCTCACGATGAGCGGCGCCATTTACGGCCATCAGCTCATCATCAAGATTGAGAAGGCCATTGCCTGGCTGACGGGCATCTTCACGATTGCCTATCTCTTCTTTTTCATTCCGAATATCAATTTCTCGGCGCTTTCATCCGCGCCGAGCGGCAGCTTCGCCACTTTTGTCGGCGGCATCGTTCTTTCGATGACCATGGTGGGTCTCGGGTTCCTGAATTACGGCGGCGACTATGCCCGTTATCTCCCGCGCAAAACCCCTGCGCGCGGCGTCATTTTCTGGACCACCACCGGCATTGCAGTGCCTGTTTCTGTGCTCCTCATCCTCGGCGTGATGCTCGCTGTCGGCAATCCCGCCCTGCTTGAAAAAGCCAACCATGAGCCGCTCGCCGCATTGACCGGCATTCTGCCCTTCTGGTTCTATGTGCCTTTCTCGCTCATCGTCATCATCTCGCTGATTTCAGCCGGCATGACGGGCATCTACAGTTCTGGACTTGCTCTGCTCGCCCTCGGCGTGCCGATGACGCGTCTGGCCACTACGATTCTCAACGGCGTGATCATCGCGCTCGGTGCCTACTATCTGCTCTTTATCTCCGACAGCTTCGTGTCGACCTTCCAGTCGTTCCTCGCGCTGATCTCGGTGGTGATGGGTACGTGGGGCGCCATTGAAATGGTCGACTTGCTGCGTCAGAAGCGCATCGGCTGGGACTGCAAACTCGCACTTGCTCCGGGTGAGGGCGGTGAATCCGTCCGCTGGACCGCTTTCGGGTCGCTTATTTTCGCGAGTCTGATTGGTCTGGGCACGATTACTTCGTCAGATCCCTACATTGCCCATGCGGTGAGTTTCCTGCTGCCGGCGGGTTCTGAAACGAGCGTTTTTGCGCGTGCCAACATCGGACTTGTTGCGGCAATGATCATTGGCGCATCGCTTTATGCGGTGCTCACCTTTGTGCTGCAAAAGGGCAGTCATCTGAAGGCTGAATAATTTTTCGGGGCAGCCCCTTTGAGCCGGCAAGCACACACTGCGCACTGGCCAAGGAGCTGCAGAGACATGAACCGGCGCCGAACAGAGCTCAATGTCGGCGCCGTTTCTTTCGTTTCGGTGCGGCAAAAACAGAAAACCCGCCGAAGTCTTGCGACTTGCAGCGGGTCTCGTTAACGACAGTTGTCGTTGAATTCTGTGGTGCCCGGGAAAGGACTCGAACCTTCACGGCCGTGAAGCCGCCAGCACCTGAAGCTGGTGCGTCTACCAATTTCGCCACCCGGGCACTGAGGAAAGAAATTATGAAGTGATCAGTTTAATTTGTCAAGAGAGCGATCCAAAATAACTTTTCTGTATCTTCGAGGTCGGCTGATCGGTGAGCGGGGCAACAGCACTTTTGTGCTGCTCTTTGGGCGCGCTCGAGCACAATGATTTAGAGTGAGGTCCAAATAATCATTTCATTCGGATTCAAGAATCCATGTCGAAGAAAAAGAGCAAACAGCTGCCGATCACGGAAGTTCAGCTTACCCCTGAGCAGATTGCCCAAGCCAAGGAAATCCTTGCTGGGCTTCAAAAGGATATTCAATACGCTGCAGCCAAAAAGCACCTCGTTCGCATGATGCCCTGCGCTAAATCCGTGGCGAACGCATTGGTCATGAAGCTCAGTGAAGAGGGATTTGAAGGCGGCGAAGAACATTGGTTTCGTCATCCCGATGCTCCCACAGCGACCGGCGTCGTACAGGGCGCTCGGCGTCCGAGCGACATGAAGGTGACGCCGCAGAGCGTCGATGGGGCAGAGTTCAGTCTGACGGCATCGGCACAGGTCGTGCCTGGCGACGTGGTAGAGCTGCGTCAGACGATCAGCGGCTGGCGGCCTGCGGGACTGGTTTCGCGTCCGCAGCGTCGATGGGTCTGCCGTTGTGTGACTGACGTTGCCGCCAAAGAAATCGAGTGGCTGCTCTTTAAACCCATTTCTGCTTTTGCGCCGATTGAACTGCAGGTCAACGTTCAAGAGGTGCCGCCTGAGGTAGATCTCGAACGTGACGCCGTTGAACTGGAAATCAGCGCCGATGCGCCTTTTTTTGCCAAACGCCGCGAAGATGCATATTGGGGTTCGGACGAAGAGTGGCAGATTTTCCCGGCACATTTTGTTCGCAAAGTAGGCGTAATGAATGATCCGTTGGGTGAAATGGCGATTGCCTCTGCTCAATTCGGCGTTCCCATTGATTTTTCACCCGATACGCTCGCTGAGGCGGAAAAACTGCCCGAGAAGGTGGATCGCAGAAGTCTTTTGCACCGAGTGGACCTCACGGATCTTGCTTTCGTGACCATCGACGGTGAAGATGCGCGCGACTTCGATGATGCTGTCTACTGCGAGGAGACTCCGGAAGGCTGGCGGCTCTTGGTGGCCATTGCTGACGTCAGTCACTACGTTCGTCCGGGCACATCGCTCGACCGCGATGCGCAAAAGCGAGCCACATCGGTCTATTTCCCGTCTTCGGTTGTGCCGATGCTCCCCGAAAAGCTCTCCAACGGGCTTTGTTCGCTCAACCCCGGCGTTGATCGGCTGACGCTGGTTTGCGATGCCTTGGTCAACCGCAAAGGGGAGACTAGGGCTTATCAGTTTTATCCGGCGGTCATTCATTCGCACGGTCGCCTGACCTATACCGCTGTATGGTCGGCTCTGCAGGGAGAGGCTTGGGGACTGAACACGGTGGGGCCGCGTTTAGGTGAACTTAAGCGTCTTTATGCGCTTTACGGCGTTCTTCGTGCGGCGCGCTCTGAGCGTCATGCACTTGATTTCGAAACGGAGGAAAGCGCAGCGGATTTTGCGGCGGACGGCGAGATCATCGGGTTCCACGTGCGTGACCACAATGATGCCCATCGAATCATTGAGGAATGTATGTTGGTGGCCAATGTCTGCGCCGCGCAGTTTGCGATTGCCAAGAAGCAGACAACGCTCTTTCGCGTTCATGGTGAACCCGAGCAGACAAAGCTCAACGACTTAAAGAGCATTCTGGCGGGGTTTGGCATTTCCTTCAAACTGAAGGGGTCGGAGAATCTCGCCCCTGTATTGGCAAAGCTCATTGAAGATACGAAAGATAAACCCTATCTGCAGACGGCCATTTTGCGCACGATGCAGCGCGCGTGTTATCAGCCGGAAAATATCGGGCATTTTGGTCTTCAGTATCCGGCCTATGCGCACTTCACGTCGCCGATCCGGCGTTACCCCGATTTGCTTTTGCACCGCACGATCAAGGGGATTCTCTCTAAGCGCTCCTATACGCCGGCCGTTGAATTTGACGATGCGGAGCTGATGACGGGGTATCACGCCCGCAAGCTCGGTTCCAATCCGGAGGCAAAACCTTCAGGGGCGGCAAAACCCTTAAGCCGTCAGGAGGCAAAAAAGGCCGTTTGGACGCGCTTAGGCATCATCTGCTCGGCCGCGGAGCGTCGTGCTGACGATGCGTCGCGCGAGGTGATGAAGTTCCTGAAATGTCAGTATCTGCTGTCAGCGGATCAGAAATCCTTCCAGGCAACCGTTACCGGTATGTGCCCGGCAGGAATTTTTGTGACGCTCAGCGACATGCCGATTGAAGGATTTGTGCATATCTCACAGCTTGGCTGGGGTTATTTTGTCTACGATCCCGCCAAACAAACGATGACGTCGCATGAAGAGATGACGGAAATTCGTCTTGGGGATCAGCTGACGGTACGGCTTGAAGATGTGGATCTGAAGGAGCGGCGGATAAACTTTACGCTCTTGAGCAATCAGAGCCGCCGTCATCCTGCCAAGGGCGGCGGACGCCGGCGTTTTGATGATGATTTCTGGTACTAATCGCTCAAACGCCACATAGAGGATGCCCGGCGCTTACAATGCCGGCCTTTCAAAATGCTTTTGATCGTTCCCTTTTGGGGAGCGCTTCTTTTCACCGAGGCCTTTTCCGTGAAGCACTACGACGACAATTCTCAGGACGAACACTACGAAGGTTCAGGGCGCGTCCGCCGCAGCCGCGGCCGCGGCGAAGATTTCGGCCGCGAACGATCCGACCGCACGGAGCGCAGCCGTCCAGCGAGGATTCGCACCGAGGCCGGCACCGTTGTGCTGGCGGGCTTTCATGCTGTCGCCGCTCGTCTGAAGCTGGATCCGGAGTCGATTCAGCAGGTTTATGTCGATCCGGAGCGTCGTGACAAGCGCATGCGTGAAATGCGCGAGAAGCTCTTTGCGGCCGGTGTACGCGTCATGAATGCTGATGCTGCGCGCCTTGACGGTCTGTCGCCCGATGTTCCCCATCAGGGCATTGCGGCGATTGCCGCAGAACGCGAGAACACGCTTGATTTTGCTGATCTGCTCGATCAGATCACAGACCGCACGCTGCTGCTTATTCTGGACGGCGTCACGGATCCGCGCAATTTCGGCGCCTGTCTGCGTGCGGCTGATGCTGCCGGCGTGCAGGCCGTGATCGTGCCGCGTGACCGTTCGGCCCGTATGACACCTGCGGCCGCCAAGGCTGCCGCGGGCGCGGCGGAAACCGTGCCGGTGGTGTCGGTTACCAACCTTGCCTCGGCCATCATGGAACTGCGTGACAACGGTGTCTTTGTTGCCGTCACGGCGGGCGAAACGGATACAACGATCTATGACGTGGCTCAGGCGCGTGCCTTCGCATGGGTTTTGGGAGCAGAAGGCGAGGGCCTTCGCCAGCTTACTCGCCGCCGCTGCGACGTCCTCGCTGCCATCCCGATGGTGGGTTCGGTCGAGTCACTCAATGTCTCCGTTGCCTCCGGCATCTGTCTTTTTGAGTCACTGCGTCAGCGCATTGCTGCGGGCCTCGTGCAGCCGGGTTCGCCCGACGAGCGTCTCTAAGACGAAACGCTTGGGTGCATTGAAAAGAAATTTGGCTTAAACACTTGCAGGGCCGCGGTTGGATCGGTACAATCGCGGCCTTTACTGTCCTTGCCGCACTGGAACGACGCTCTGGGCGGCTTTTTCCGCAAGGAGGCTAAATGCGTCACTACGAAATCTGCATCGTCGTGCATCCTGACCAGAGTGAACAGGTTCCCGCGATGATCGAGCGCTACAAGACCCTCGTCGCCGAACAGGGCGGCAAGATTCACCGCATCGAAGACTGGGGCCGTCGTCCGCTCGCCTATCCGATCGAAAAGCTCGTGAAGGCGCACTATGTGCTCCTCAACATCGAGTGCGGCCATGAGACGATCCTCGAGATCGAAAACGGCTTCCGTTTCAACGACGCCGTTCTTCGCCACCTCACTGTGAAGACGAAGCATGCCGAAACCGCTCCCTCCCCGATGATGAAGGTCATTGAGAAGGAAGAGGCCCGCAAGGTTGCCGCTGAGGCTGCCGCTGCTCAGGAAGAAGCCGCTGAGGCCTAATTCCTGCAAGCTGTCAGACGAAGTTCCATCCCATCCGTGAATTCAATCGATCTTTCCGGAACATTGATAGAGCGGGAAGCGGTGAGGTTTACTCCCGCGGGCATCGAAGTTTTCGAAGCCGTCCTGCATCATCGCTCTGAAGTGGTCGAAGCGGGCAAGGTCCGCAAGCTTGAGTTCGACTTCAACGTGGTGTCCTACGGGGCACTTGCCAGAAGACTGAACGGAATGGAGATTGGCGCAGAAATCCAGTTCAAGGGGTTTCTGGCTCCCAAGTCGATGAGAACCCGCCGTCTGACGGTACACATCACAGAATTCAAATAGAGGAGTCATCCAAATGGCTTTTGGTGCTAAGGGTAAGGGCAAGCCCCGCCGTTCGAACCAGCAAAATTCGCTTTTCAAGCGCCGCAAGTTCTGCCGCTTCACGGCTGAACACGTTGAACAGATCGACTACAAGGATGTCGACACGCTGCGCGATTTCATCCAGGAAAACGGCAAGATCATGCCGGCTCGCCTGACCGGTACGAAGGCGCACTATCAGCGTCAGCTCGACACCGCCATCAAGCGTGCCCGCTTCCTGGCCCTCCTGCCCTATACGGACAACCAGTAATCGACGGGAGAAAAGAGAAATGCAAGTCATTCTGCTTGAAAAGATCACGCATCTCGGCGATCTGGGCGACATCGTCAAGGTCAAGGACGGCTACGGCCGCAACTTCCTGATCCCCCAGGGTCACGCCAAGCGCGCCACGAAGCAGGCTATCGCCGAATTCGAAGCTCGCCGCGCTGAACTCGAAAAGGCTCAGGCTGCTCGCGTCGCTGCCACCGAAGAACTCGCCGGCAAGCTCAACGGCGCTGAAGTTACGATCGCCAGCAAGTGCGGCGTCGACGGCCGTCTGTTCGGCTCCGTCACCAACGCCGACATCGCTGAAGCGGTGGACAAGCTCGGCTTCCAGATCAAGAAGTCGCAGGTTCGCACGCCGCTCGGCGCCATCAAGGCGACCGGCGAATACGTCATCACCATTGGTCTGATGACGGACATCTCCGCCGATGTGACGGTGAAGGTCGTCGCCGAGGAATAATCGGTTCGACCGCATCTGCCGTCCGCTCTGAGGGCGGCAGACCGATGAAAGCCCCGAGGAGTCCGCTCAGGATCTTTGGGGCTTTTTTCTGCATGATTATTGCCGCAGCGCAGGGATGCCGCAAAGCCTTTGAGGCAGATAAGGACGGCGACACTGCGCCGATCGGTCATAATCAAAACTTTCTCAACGTTCCTTATACCTCTTTGAGGTCTGTGTCATGGCCGAAGAAAATATCGACGAAGCCGCTCAGGCAGTACGTCGTCCGCCCTCAAGCGTACTGAGCGAGCAGGCGATTCTCGCCGGCCTGATGATCGACAACTCGGCGCTCGACAGCGTGGTCGACATTATTCGCCCAGAGGATTTCTATCGGCGCGACCACCGCATCATTTTTGAAGAAATCGTGCAGTTGCTGCAGGAGGGACACCCTGCGGACTATCTGACGGTTTTTGAAAGTCTGAAGTCAAAGGGGATAGAGAACGATGCGGGCGGGCTGCCTTATCTCACCGAATTGGTGGGGAGCTCTCCCTCGGCCGCGAACATCCGCCGATATGCGGAAATCGTGCATGACAAGTCGGTACTGCGCCAGCTCATTACCGTAGGCGACCGCATCGTTACCAATGCATTGGCGCCAGAGGGTCGCGAGACACGTGAAATTCTGGACGAAGCTGAAAAGGAAGTGCTCGCCATCAATGAGCGCAATGCTCGTACGCAGCGCGGCTTTCAGCCTTTGGTGACGCTCGTGCGAGACGTCTCCGCCCGCGTCATTGAGCTCTACAACACGAAGTCGACTTCCGAGGTGACGGGTGTTTCCTCGGGCTACCCCAATCTCGACCATGTGACGGCAGGTTTGCAGCGCGGTGATCTCATCATCATCGCCGGCCGTCCGTCGATGGGCAAAACGTCGTTTGCACTCAACATCGCCGAAAACGTGGGCGTTGATCAGGAGCTGCCCGTGGCGGTCTTCTCCATGGAAATGGGGGCGGATCAGCTCGCGCAGCGCATGATTTCATCGGTCGGCCGTATTGATGCGCAAAAGCTCAGAAAAGGTCAGCTCGACGACGAGGACTGGGACAACTTCACGGCGGCACTGCATCGTCTTGAAGAAAAGCCCATTTATATTGACGACACGCCGGGACTCACGATTTCGGAACTCACGAGCCGCACTCGGCGGCTGGTTAATCAGGCCGGACCGCTCGGTCTCGTCGTGATTGACTATATCCAGCTTATGTCCGGACAGCGGCGCAGCAATCAAGACAACCGCGCGCAGGAGCTCTCGGAAATCTCCCGCGGGCTGAAGTCGCTCGCCAAGGAACTCGGCGTTCCGGTGATTGCGCTTTCGCAGCTCAATCGTTCAGTGGACAGCCGTACCGATAAGCGTCCGGTGATGTCGGACCTCCGTGAATCCGGCGCAATCGAACAGGATGCGGACGTCATCATGTTCATCTATCGAGATGTTGTCTACAACAAGGAAACGGTCGATAAAAACTTGGCAGAAATCATTGTGGCCAAGCAGAGAAACGGCCCCATCGGGACGCTTCGCATGACGTTCCTCGGCGGCAATACGCGCTTTGAACCTTCAGCGGATGCGGGCTATTGGGGCGGGATTGAAGAGTAACCTTTCGCCGGACAAAATGGAATTCATTCAAAAGGGAATGCTCGCTCATGGAATGGCTGACAAGTTTGGATTGGTTTGCGCTGTCGTGCTGGTTCGGCGCCATTGTGCTCATTGTGCTTGGGTTTGCCGGTACAATCGTGCCGGCGATTCC
>OGOF01001977.1_pt1 | contig 11443 bp, 3 predicted proteins | sample 1552621 | NCBI WGS metagenome assembly OGOF01 (sample SAMEA2580156, study PRJEB22360) | human gut metagenome | biome: human gut; feature: human-associated habitat; material: faeces | place: Denmark | collected 2008/2010
GTGCTGGATGAAGTCGTAGTGGTCGGATACGGTGCGCAGAAGAAAGAAAGTGTGGTAGGTGCCATCTCGCAGGTTTCTTCCAAAGAACTGTTGAAATCTCCGGCAGCCAATATTTCACAGGCGATTGCCGGTAAGATTTCGGGTGTAATCACTTCTCAGACTTCCGGTGCGCCGGGGTCTGATGATATGAAGATTTATATCCGTGGCCGTGCTTCTTTCGCAGGAGACAACCAACCATTGATTCTGGTAGACGGCGTAGAACGTGAGTTCTCACAGATTGCTCCGGATGATATCGAATCGATCTCTACGTTGAAAGATGCTTCCGCTACTGCCGTATATGGTGTACGTGGTGCAAACGGTGTGATGCTGATTACAACGAAGCGTGGTAAAGAACAGAAACCGACCGTCAGCCTGACCGCCAACTGGCAAATACAGTCCCCTACCCGCCAGGATACTTATCTGGATTCTTACAATTCGGTTGTATTGCTGGAAGAAGCGCTGGCTAACGACGGACTGCCTTCTCAATATTCGGCATCCGACATCGAAATGTATAAAAGAGCCTCAGCAGGACAACTCAGCGGAATCGATGCCCTCCTCTACCCGAATGTAGACTGGTATGACACCGTTTTGCGAAACAGTGCACCGGCACAACGCTACAATGTCAATATACAGGGCGGTACCAAACGTATGCGTTACTTTACTTCTGCCGAATATTATAACCAACAGGGATTGTTCAAGGAATTCAGTCAGGACGAATACGGAAACAAGTCAAACTCCAGCTTCAAGCGTTTCGCTTTCCGTGCCAATCTCGACTTCCTGATGACCAAAGACCTGACTCTTTCCGTCAACTTCGGGACACGTTTCGAAGAACGCAGAGGACCGAACTCGAATGAATCGAGAGACGGAACTTACAGTCAGGCATTTTATGAAATGAATCATACACCGGGATGGTTGTTTCCGGTATCCTATACCGTAGGTGAAGGTGAAGACCAGAAGACATTGTACAGCGGCAGCTCACAATACCAGAATAATATCGTGGCACGTTTTGCCAAAGCCGGTTTCTACCGCTCCACCAATACGATCAATGAAACAAATTTCATTGTGGATTATAAGATGGACTGGCTCACCAAAGGGCTGGCAGCAAAAGGTATGGTATCTTTCGACTACGACGCTTACTATATGCGTGCTTTCAATGCCGACTTTGCCACTTATGAACTGAATGACCGTAATAACTACAATTCAATAGACGCTTATACCCAGTTCAATACGGATACGGAACTTGCTTATCTGGGCAATAACCAGACTACCACTTATAAACTTTACATGGAATTCCAGCTGAACTGGGCACGAAAATTCGGCAAACATGACATTACCGCTATGGCACTGTACAACCAAAATGACTACCGTTATCAGGCAGACCTTGCCGAACGTTACCAAGGACTGGTAGGACGTGCCACATACGGCTACGATGACCGTTACCTGGCAGAAGTCAACTTCGGCTATAACGGTTCGGAAAACTTCATGCGAGGCAGACGCTTCGGTTTCTTCCCTTCTTTCTCCGTAGGATGGAGAATCAGCAACGAAGCTTTCATGAAAGGAACGGAGGAGTGGCTGAACAATCTGAAGATCCGTGCATCCTATGGTGAAGTAGGTAACGATGTATACAAAGTGAATGGCGTAAAACAACGTTTCCTGTATCAGGCAGTGTGGACACAGATAGCCAACGACTATCACTTCGGAACAACCGGATATACCGGTATCTATGAAAGCCAGTACCCTAATTATGCAGTGACTTGGGAACGTGCTCACAAATACAACCTGGGACTGGAATTTGGTTTATGGAACGGACTGCTGAACGGTAATATCGACGTATTCTACGAAAAGAGAAACGATATCCTGACTCCTTATCTCACCCGTCCGCAATGGGTTGGCGTCAATATGGCTGCCGGCAATCTGGGAGAGACCAACAACAAGGGCTTCGAAATCGAACTGAAACATGCGAACCATATCGGAAAGGACTTTACCTATAATGCAAGTCTGACTTTCTCACACGCCCGCAATGAAATCCGGAACATGGACGAACCCGCCACAAAGACAGCTTATCGCAAACAGGAAGGTCATCCGATCAACCAATACTTCGGTCTGGTGTGCGATGGTTTTGTGACCCAAGCCGACTTGAACAATCCCGATTTTCCGGTTTCTACTTTCGGCAATGTACAGGTAGGCGACCTGAAATACCGTGATATGAACGGAGACGGATTTATCGATAGCCGTGATGAAACATTTATCGGCTATAGCGATGTTCCCGAAAACACTTACGCCTTGTCTCTGGGATGCGAATACAAAGGCATCGGATTCAGCATCATGTTTCAGGGAGTAGATCATGTTTCCAGATATTATGATGCGGAAGCAATGTACGCTTTCGTGAATGGCGGTAAGGTAAAAGAACATCATCTGAACCGCTGGAATCCCAACCAGTCGGAAGCATACAACCTTACCCATGCCAGTTATCCGCTGCTCCATTATGACAGCTACGGCGACCATAACCAGCGTAAAAACTCGTTCTTCCTGAAAAACGGTAACTTCCTTCGTCTGAAGAATATCGAACTAAGCTACTCGCTTCCGGCCCGATGGATCAGAAAAGTAGCCATGAACGAATGCCGCGTCTATGTAAATGCAAACAATCTCATCACGTGGGATAAACTGGATGGTCTTTGCGATCCGGAAAGTGAAGGTTCCAACCGTTACCCGATTATGAAGACTGTGAACTTTGGTGTAAACATTAAATTCTAACAGATATAAGACATGAAAAAGACAATCATATATACCGCCTTTTGGTTGCCAACCGCCGGAATCGCCCTGACTTCCTGTGAAGATATATTCGGTGGTTTTCTGGACAAACAACCCAGCAACGAACTGACAGAGGAAGAAGTATTCAGCCAATGGACTACCACCCGCGAGTTCCATTTCGATACTTACAACTTCCTGCGCCACGGTGCCTGCCGCATCAACAACTCATGGATGGATGCAGCTACCGACTTAGCCGAAACCAGCTACGCCAGCGGCGGCACGCGTACAAGTTTCAACATCGGCAACTATTATGCCAGCGGTGCCGCCACTGAACTCACCGGCACATGGGAACACTATTACCGGGGTATCCGCAAATGCAATATGCTATTAAAGAACATCGACGACGTGCCCAAAGCTACGGATGACTCGGAAGAAGCACACGCTACCTATGTGAAACAATACAAGGCGGAAGCTCATTTCCTCCGTGCTTATTTCTACTGGGAAATGTTTCTCCGCTACGGTCCCGTCCCTCTGGTTACAGATGTACTCGATCCGGACGGAGACTTGCTCAGCAACTATACCACCCGCCCTTCCTTGAAAGAATATGTAGTTGACTTCATTCTGAAAGAACTGAAAGATTGCGAAGAAGGATTGATGGATAAAGCTACTTCTGCCGAATCGGGCACCCCCGGACGTATCAGCCAGCCAATGGCACGTGCACTGTATTCACGTGTCATGCTCTACATGGCAAGCGACCGTTTCAGAAGTGAATCGGGTATCAGCTGGCAGCAAGCCGCCGATGCAGCGCAAAGCTTCATGACGGATTACGGAACACTCTACGGACTCTACACGACTGATACCGATCCGAAGACATGCTATACCAACGCCATCCTGAAGAACGCACATGACGAGAAAAATAATGAAACGATCTTCTGGCGTAATGATGTAGCTGTAGGATGGGGAGCGATCTATAACGATACGCCGGTAGGCGAAGGCGGCAACGGAGGTTTGTGCCCGTCACAGAATTTAGTGGATATGTACGATATGGCGAACGGACAGTCTCCTTTCAGCAGTTATGATGAAACCGGCGCCCCTGTTTATAATGGAACAGCCACTCCGGCCATCAACAATGCCAGCGGATACAAGAGCAATGATCCTTACAGCAATCGTGATCCGCGTCTGGCGGCAACCGTGCTCTACAACGGTGTGAACTGGGGTAATGGCATAATTAATGTACTTAAAGGACAACGGGATAACCCGCAAGGAAATGCAAATGCAACGCCGACCGGATACTATACCCGCAAGTATATTCCGGAAGTGATCCTGAACAATAACCATACCGGCAGCAACTACCGTAACTGGATTATCATCCGCTATGCGGAAATCTTATTGAACTATGCAGAAGCCTTGAATGAAGCCGGCGGGTCACGTGCGGACATACTGAATGCCATCCAGCCTCTCCGTGACCGTGTAGGGATGACTGCCAAGCTCACAGACCGCAGCGATCTTCAGACCATAGCCGACCGCCGTAACTTCATCCGCAAGGAACGTACCGTCGAACTCGCTTTTGAAGATCATCGCGCATGGGACGTACGTCGCTGGAATGTAGCGGAAAAAGCATTGGCACGTCCTATCTACGGAATGGAGGTTACCAAGGAAAACGGAAAGTTTGTCTATACACGTAAAGTTGCCCAGAACCGGGTATTTACGGAGAAAATGTATCTCTACCCGATACCGGAAGGAGAAGTATGGAAAACGAATATCGAAAACAACCCGGGTTGGAACAATTAACTGAATGAATATGCAACCGATGAAATTAAATAACATACAGACAGGATTCAAAAGAATCCTGCTCACCGTAGCCACAGCTTTCATGCTGGGCAACGGATGGGCGCAAGATGCTAAAGTCCTGAAAGGACGAATCGTAAATGCAGAGGGTGAACCTATCGCAGGTGCGGTGGTCAACGTAGCGGAAGCAAGCCGCATCGCACTCTCGGACAAGGACGGTTTCTTCACTTTGAAGAATGTAAAACCTGCCGACGAGCTTTATGTAAGCAGCGTAGGCTATCTGCCGGCAACAGCCATTGCCGACTTTGATGAGAACTTCAAGATTGTCATGGATGCCGACCTGGATGAATATGCTCATACGACTCCGCTTCCTTTCAACCGCAAACCCAAGAAGTTTGTGACAGAGTCCACCTCCATCGTCACCGGAGAAGAACTGGAAAAACATCCGGTAACCGTTTTGCAGAATGCGTTTACCTCCACTGTCACCGGTGTAGAGACGTATGAGGCGCAATCCGAACCGGGATGGAGTGAAACGGCTATGTATATCCGTGGCATCCGTACCATGAATGCCAGCGCACGCAGTCCGCTGATCATCGTTGACAATGTGGAACGTGACCTCTCATTCCTCGATGCCTACCCTATTGAATCGATTACGATATTGAAGGATGCCGCCGCCACCGCTATCTATGGAATGCGTGGAGCCAACGGCGCAATACTCGTAACGACCAAACGCGGAGAAACCGGTAAGACTAAAATCAACTTTACACAAGAAGTCGGCTTCCAGACTATTGCCGGAATTCCCGAAAGCCAGAACTCTTATAACTATGCGCTGAGCCGTAATCAGGCACGATACCTGGACGGATTAAGTCCCGAATATTCCGATGAAGACTTGGAATACTACCGTCGTGTCTGCAACGGTGAGCAGTTGGAAGGAATGGCCAAATACAAATACTTCAATACGAACTGGCACGACACCATGCTACGGGATGCAGCTCCGCAATACCGTACCAACCTGTCTGTCAGCGGCGGTAATGCACGTGCACGCTACTATGTCTCCTTCTCTTATCTCCGCCAGGAAGGTTTGTTCGACACCAAATGGACGGAATGGAACGAAGGATACAGCACACAGGAAGTATTGAACCGTTACAACCTGCGTTCGAACATCGACATCGATGTAAACGAGTTTCTGAATGTATCGATGGACTTGGGCGGACGTATCGACAATATCTCCCAACCGGGCATTGACGTATGGAACCTCTTTACCTGGGGAGCCGGCGAAAATCTTCCGGTGTATCCCGTATTCTGCCCAAACGGTGAATTCTTTATGCCGACCAGCAGCGACAGTAAAAACGGTGCCGCACAAATCGCCGGACGTGGTGTGGAACAGAACCGCCGCCGTAACCTCTATACAACCGTAACGGCTACCGGAAACCTGGATGCCCTCGTTCCCGGACTGAAAGCCAAGATGACGTTCAGTTTCGACTCTTACGAAACATTCCAGAAGGTGCAGCAAGCCGATGTCAATGTCTACTACTATAACTATATGGCTGATGTCAACGACCCGTCGGAATATACATACCAACGCATGAGAACGTACAAAGCATTGCCCAATGCCACCACTTCTCCACGTGACTATTACTATAATCTCAATATGAACGGCGGACTGGCATACGAACATACATTCGGCAAACATGCCGTCAATGCCCAGGCTTTTATCCGTACTTATCAGAATGTAGTACGCGGACAGGAATCATCCAACCGCTACCTCTCTTATAATGCACAGGCTACCTATGTATATAACAACCGGTATATCCTTTCCGGTAATATCTCCCGCATGGGCAGTGATAATTATGCCGACGGCGAACGCTTCGGAACATTCCCCGGCGGTTCCGTGGGATGGGTACTTTCCGAAGAATCATGGCTGAAGAACTCGTTCGTGAATCTCCTGAAACTCCGTGCTTCTTACGGACGGGCGGGACAAGCTGTGACAGGCGTCAGCCGCTACCCGTACCAAGGTACATTCACCGAAGGAGGCGGATATAATTTCGGTACTTCCCAATCTTACACGGAAGGTGTATATGAATCGACAGCCGGCAACAAGAATATCAAATGGGAAATCTCGGATATGGCAAACTTCGGCGTTGACTTCGACTTGTGGAACAAGAAAATCTACGGTTCTGTGGACTTCTTCAAGGAATGGCGTTCCAATATTCTGGTATCCCGTTCCACCGTGCCCGGCTTATTCGGTGTAAACGCTCCGCAAGACTCTTACGGCAAGGCCGAAACGAAAGGTTTTGAGATCACTTTAGGACATAGCAACCGGATCGGTGATTTTGAATACTATATCGACGGTATGCTGACTTTCAACACCAACAAGATCACCGAAATGGATGAACTGACTCCCGATTACGCTTATCAGGCAAGAACCGGCAACCGGATCGACCAAAGCCAGCTCCTGATCTGGAAACAATGGGCCAGTAATCCCGACCTGATTCCGGAGTCGTATGAAGATGCCGTTGCCAATCCTCAGAAATATCCGTGGAACGCTGCCGGTAAATACAAGCTCGGCAATGCCGTATTCCAGGATACGAACGGCGACCGTAAAATAGACAGCTACGACAAAGTACCGACCGGATACACGAATATTCCGGAATTAATCCCGACCATCCGTTTAGGTTTCAGTTGGAAAGGGTTCGATGCACGTGCCGTACTGACTGCCTATCTGAACCGTACCGTGCCCTGCCGTGAGAATATGGACTATGGTTTCGGCTGGGGAGGTACTTCCACTCACGAAATCACCAATACATGGGGATATTATACCGATGATCCGACAGACCCGCGCAATATCAACGCCAAATATCCGCGTTTGTCTACTTCCTTCAGTGACCTCGACCGGAACTATCCATACAATGAGTCTACCATCTGGGTAGTCAACGGAGACTTCCTTTCATTGCGCAATGTGGAAGTCGGCTACTCGCTTCCTGCACGATTGATTTCTAAAGTCAATATGACGAAATGCCGTCTTTACTTCAGCGGCTACAACCTGTGCAACTGGAGCCATCTGCCTAAAGGCTTTGATCCGGAAAACCCGACCAACTATATCTGGGCATATCCCAAGACACGTTCATTTACGTTCGGTGTGAATATCGGATTCTAATCATTCAATAAAACAGCAAAGAATTATGAAAAGAATATCAACTTATATAGCTACTCTGGTCCTCGCACTCGCAGGCAGTTCGTGCAGCGACTACCTCGACAAAGAGTACGATGCCTCCTTGTCTGAAAAGAAAGTGTTCAATAACCAGAACCTGACACGCGAGTTCCTCGCCAACATCTACACGAATCTGCCGGACGGACTGGCGCCACTGTCGGACGACCAGTTCACAGGTGCTTCACGTGACTGTATGACGGATAATGCAGTGACCTGCTGGGGACTTCATTATTATACAAAGATCGGCAGCGACGGATACACCGCCGGCGACCATCCCCTGCTGGGCTTCTGGAACACCGACTTATACGGGATTCGGAAATGTAATATGTTTCTGAAGAACGCCAAGGCATCCGTAGTAGGAAATACGGAGAAAGACGGCGACGACAACCGCCTTTACGACCGTTACTGCGCAGAAGCCAGACTGCTTCGCGCTATCTTCCATTTCGACTTAATCTGCTGGTTCGGCGCTGCCCCTGTCATTGCGGAAGATGAATCCGGCGAACCGATCATCTTCGACTTGTCCGATCCTTCGGCAATGAACATGTTCCGTACTCCCGCTGCCGAAGCACTTGAATGGGTAGCCGACCAATGCGACCAGATCAAAAACCAGCTCCCTTTCCGCTACAGCGATGAAGCATCCAACTGGGGACGTGTCAACGGAGCCGCCGCTTATGCTTTAAAGGCAAGAGCCCTGCTCTACCGTGCTTCCAAACTGAACAATCCGGACGGCAACACCGCATACTGGGCGAATGCGGCGCAGGCAGCAGCCGACTTCATCACTCAGAATAACAAGCAAAGTTACCCTTACCGACTGTACAATACGGGAAATCCGGAGAATGACTATTACGAATGTTTCACGACCAATCCGGTATACAACAATGAAATTATCCTTGCACGCTCTGTATGGAATACCAATCAGGTAGAAAAAGTATTCCTGCCGGTAGGCTTTACCGGTTCTTTCTCCGGAAACGGACGTACCAACCCGACACAGAATCTGGTGGACGCTTACGAAATGAGCAACGGCAAACGGATCGATGAGAACGGCAGTACCTACGATGCCGCCAATCCGTATAAAGACCGTGACCCGCGTCTGGCACAAACCATCTTCTATCAAGGCATGATGTGGGGACGTGCCGACAAAGAAGAAAGACGTGCCATCGACGTACGCTACAACTCGGATGCGGACAAAGGAGTGGATTACACCTCAGCCATGGGAGGCACCTACACCGGATACTATCTGAAAAAGTTCGTGAATAACATTTCCTGCAAAGAACCGGCCACCTATCCTCACGCATGGATGATTTTCCGTTATGGCGAAATTCTGCTGAATGCCGCCGAAGCCTATAATGAAGCGGAAGGTCCTGCCAAGGCATACAGTTACATCAATGAGGTACGCGCCCGTGCCGGTATGCCGGCCTACGCAGATATGTCGCAAAGTGAACTCCGCGAACGTATCCGCAACGAGAGACGCATCGAACTGGCTTTCGAAGATCATCGTTTCTTCGATGTACGCCGCTGGAAACTATATGACAATGTAACCTCTACGGGAGAAACCGGAAAGCCCCGTTACAACCAGTTGCTGAATCTTTATGGAGTGAAGGTCACCGGCAACGCAGATACTCCCTCCTATACCTTCGGACTGGCAGAAACGGTCAATTCACGCACGTTTGTCAATCCCAAGAGTTACTATTTCCCGATACCTGCCAACGAAGTGAAACGGGCACCCAATCTGGGACAGAATCCGGGATGGGACACCGGAAGCGCTTCTAACGAATAAACATCAAAACAATCTAAAAAAGAAAGACTGAGATATGAAATACTTAAAGACCATCTATCTTCTACTCTGTTGCACGCTCGCTCTGGCAGCGTGCAGCGACGACGATGAAAACTCCGCATCAGGAGCTTTAAGCATCACAACGCCGGCATATACGAATGTGGGGTATAACAAAGCAACCTTATCCGCCAATATCAGCGGAACGGAAGGAGTGAATATCGTCAAACGGGGATTCTGCTACGCCACGGCATCCCATCCGGACATTTATGACACGACCTCCGAAGTCAGAGGATCGGAAATCAGTACGACCCTGACCGGCCTGACTCCACAGACGACGTATTACGTAAGAGCCTTTGTCACCCTTTACAACGAAGAGCCCAGATACTCGGAGGAAACTTCTTTCACGACTCCCGCCGAGACACTGAGCGATGAACTGGCAGCGTACGAAGCACCCACGTATGTAGACGACTACACAAGTTTCTCAGCCTGGAGCAACCGTTATGACTGGAACCTTGCCAACGTACACGACCCTACGGTAATGAAAACCGATGACGGATATTACTATATGTATCAGACAGACGCTTCTTACGGCAACGCGCACAGCGGAAACGGACACTTCCACGCACGGCGTTCCAAAGACCTCGTAAACTGGGAGTACCTGGGAGCAACTATGAGTGAAACGCCCCCGACATGGATCAAAGAAAAGCTGAATGCCTACCGTCAGGAGATGGGACTGGAACCGATTGACAATCCGTCTTACGGATACTGGGCACCTGTTGCACGAAAAGTATCGAACGGAAAATACCGTATGTATTATTCCATCGTAATCACGAACTACATCCAAACCGGAAAACCGGAAATTGAGAACAACGGCAACTTTGACGGTTCATGGACCGAACGCGCGTTTATCGGACTGATGGAAACTTCCGATCCGGCAAGTAATATATGGGAAGACAAAGGATTCGTTGTCTGCTCTGCCAGCGATAAGGGAAAGACGGATTATGGGCGCAGCAGCATCAATGACTGGGAAGGGTATTTTAAAATCAATGCGATCGACCCTACTTATATAATAACGGAAAATGGCGAACACTGGCTGATCTATGGTTCATGGCACAGCGGTATCGCTGCCCTACAGGTAAATCCGGAAGACGGCAAACCGCTGAATGCTTTGGGAAATCCCTGGGACATCACAGGGGAAGACAATTCGGGTTATGGAAAGATAATCGCCACACGTGGCACCAGCCGCTGGCAGGCATCCGAAGGTCCCGAAGTGATCTATCGTGACGGTTATTACTATCTGTTCCTGGCTTACGGTTCACTGTCGGTAGAATATAATACACGTGTCTGCCGTTCTAAAAACATCGACGGCCCTTATGTAGACATACACGGAAATTCCGCTATGGGAAGCGCGCAACTATATCCGATACTGACTGCTCCTTACCGGTTCGACAACAGCTACGGCTGGGTAGGAATTTCCCATTGCGGCATCTTCGATGACGGAGCCGGCAACTGGTTCTATACTTCACAAGGACGTTTCCCTGTGAACGTAGGCGGCAATGAATACTCCAACGCCATCATGATGGGACATGTACGCAGCATCCGCTGGGATGCCAACGGCTGGCCTCTCGTTATGCCCGAACGTTACGGAGCCGTTCCGCAAGCGCCTATCACGGAAAATGAAATAGCCGGAGACTGGGAACATCTGGCATTGACCACCAGTACGGGCACCCAACGAACGTCCGAAACGATGACTTATGATCTCGGTACGCATAAGATAACTTCCGGCAGCTGGAAAAATGCTACATGGACATTTGATGCAGCGACTCAAACCATCACGACAAGCGCCGGAGTAGTACTCTATCTGCAACGTGAAGTCGACT
>OGOF01001982.1_pt1 | contig 11416 bp, 6 predicted proteins | sample 1552621 | NCBI WGS metagenome assembly OGOF01 (sample SAMEA2580156, study PRJEB22360) | human gut metagenome | biome: human gut; feature: human-associated habitat; material: faeces | place: Denmark | collected 2008/2010
TATGCAAATCTGACGATCATAGCACATTCAACTTCAGAGTTTATTATCGACTTTATCCGTTTGATGCCCGGAGTAACGAAACCGGAAGTAAAAAGCCGGATTATTCTGACTCCCGAAAATGCCAAACGCCTGATGTTGGCTTTACAGGACAATATCTGGAAATATGAACAGGATAACGGTACGATACGCCTTGCTTCGGAAAACCAGCAACCGACAGGATTTCCTATCGATCTGGAACCGAAAGGACAGGCTTGAATAACTGCAGGCATTTTTTCTTTCTGTCCCGGAATCGGGACAGAAAGTCTTTTTATCAATTCAATATCAGCTCTATCACCGGAATTTCAACATCGGGCCCGACATCCGGTAACACCAAAAGAATATCCTTTTCGTCCAGTTCATCCTTGTGGGTCACACTTGCATTGGCCTTACCGAACCGCAATTCCGATCGGATCTTTAGGTACCTGCGGATGAATCCGGTCAATCTCAAAGTCCGGATGGTGCCAATCCGGCAGACTGTAATAAAACCCCACCTTCAGTCCTTCCGCCCGGAAAGTCTCCACCCACTCCCTGATCAAATCCTTGCGGCACAAGGGAGGGTTCAGGGCCTGATAGTCCGTATAATCAGTTTTGAACAGACAAAAACCTTCGTGGTGCTTGGTGGTGATCACCGCATACTTCATACCCGCAGCCTTCGCCATCTTTGCCCACTCACGCGGATTATACAAATCCGGATCGAACAAGTCGAAATACTTTTCAGAATCTTCCACCAGAATCTTCTCATAGCGCATCACCCACCCATATCTGGCAGGCAAGGTGTACAATCCTCAATGGATAAACCTACCGAAACGGTCGCGTGTCCACCAAACCATCCGTTCCTGCTTTTCCTGTTCCGTCTCATCCTAAATCTTACGCTGTACCTTACCTGCCGGAGCCAGTAAAAACATCATACTCAAAAATAACACACACACACTTTTTGAAACACTATCCCCAAACGATATTTTCCCCAATAATCAACTATCAATGAATCAACATTCGCTTCACAGAAATCAAACAAAATCCGATGCAGTATTCAAATAAATTTGATACCGCATCGGATTATATTACAAAAGCAACCGATCGTTTTGCTCTTACTCCAGTTACTTGTTACCCTGCATTTTCTCCATTTCCTCTTTCGATCCAACGACCAATCCCCGGAGTTCTTTCATACCGGTACCCACCGGAATCAAGTGACCGCAGATCACGTTTTCTTTCAAGCCTTCCAACGGATCCACCTTACCGTAGATGGCAGCTTCGTTCAATACTTTTGTCGTTTCCTGGAAAGAAGCGGCAGAGATAAAGCTGGAAGTCTGCAAAGCAGCGCGGGTGATTCCTTGCAATACCTGAGCCGAAGTTGCAGGTACAGCATCGCGGGCTTCGACAACTCTTAAATCCCGGCGTTTCAACTGAGAATTGATATCACGGAGTGTACGGGCAGAAATAATCTGGCCGGCTTTCACGCGATCGGAGTCTCCGGGTTCCATCACCACCTTCTTACCGAACATCTCGTCATTTTCCTCCATAAACTCGCTCTTATCCACGATCTGATTCTCCAGGAAGCGGGTATCTCCGGAATCCTGAATCAATACCTTACGCATCATCTGGTGTACAATGATCTCGAAATGTTTATCGTTGATCTTCACACCCTGCATCCGGTATACATCCTGAACTTCATTCACAATATATTCCTGAACGGCAATCGGTCCCTGAATATTCAGAATATCGGTCGGAGTGATCGCTCCGTCGGACAACGGCGTACCGGCACGTACATAGTCATTTTCCTGTACCAGGATCTGTTTTGACAGAGAAACCAGGTATTTCTTCACCTCGCCGGCTTTAGAAGTTACGATAATTTCGCGGTTACCCCGTTTGATCTTACCGTAAGTCACCTCTCCGTCGATTTCAGAAACGACTGCCGGATTCGACGGGTTACGAGCCTCGAACAATTCGGTTACACGAGGAAGACCTCCCGTGATATCGCCTGCCTTACCGACAGCTCTCGGGATCTTCACGATCGTACTACCGGCCGTTACTTCGTCTCCTTCTTTCACTACGATATGAGCCCCTACCGGCAAGTTATAACTCTTGACGATATTCCCGTTTTTGTCTTCAATGGTCAAAGCAGGTGCTTTGGTCTTATCACGGAACTCGGTGATTACTTTTTCACGGAAACCGGTCGTTTCATCCGATTCTTCTTTGTAAGTCTCTCCTTCGATCAGATTTTCAGAACCGATCTTACCACTGAATTCAGTAATGATCAATGCATTGAACGGGTCCCATTCGCAAAGCAGATCATTCTTCTTAATTTCCTGACCGTCTTTCACAAACAGTTTCGCACCGTAAGGAATATTATGCGTAATCAGGATAATGTTGGTATTCTTATCGATAATCCGCAATTCAGTCAAACGGCCGACAACGACATCACATTTCTGACCGTTGTCCTGTGTATATTCTACTGAACGCAATTCCTCGAATTCTATGATACCGTCATATTTCGCTTTCAGAGAGTTCTCGGTCGAGATGTTACCTGCCGTACCACCCACGTGGAATGTACGCAAGGTCAGCTGTGTACCCGGTTCACCGATAGACTGTGCAGCAATGGTACCGACAGCTTCACCCATCTGTACCAGCTTACCGGTAGCCAGGTTACGTCCGTAGCATTTCGAACATACCCCTTTCTTCGCTTCGCAAGTCAGTACAGAACGTACTTCTACACGTTCGATCGGTGATTTCTCGATGGCTTCGGCAATCTCTTCAGTGATTTCATCTCCTGATTTCACCAATAACTCACCGGTGTGAGGATGGTAAATATCGTGTACAGACACACGTCCCAGGATTCTTTCATACAACGAAGCGACTACTTCTTCGTTATTTTTGATAGCAGCGATAGTAACCCCTCTCAACGTACCACAATCCTCTTCTGTGATTGTAATATCGTTGGCAACATCCACCAAACGACGGGTCAGGTAACCCGACTGGGCAGTCTTCAAGGCCGTGTCAGTCATCCCCTTCCGGGCGCCGTGAGTGGACATGAACAGTTCCAGAACGGTCAGACCTTCCTTGAAGTTGGAGATAACCGGGATTTCGAACAACTCACCACTTGGAGTGGCCATCAAACCACGCATACCAGCCAGCTGGGTAAAGTTGGAGATGTTACCACGGGCACCGGACTGCTGCATGACGGAGATTGGGTTCTTTTGGTCCTTGAATTCAGCAATTTCCTGTTGAACGGCATCCTTACAGTCAGTCCAGATCTTGATGACGTTGTCGTGACGTTCCTTGTCGGACAGCTTGCCCCGGCGGAACATCTTGGATACTTGCTTAACCTTCTTGCGGGCTTCAGCAACCAAAGCATCCTTGGTCTTGGTTTCCGGAACGTCAGCCATACCGATGGTCAAGCCGGAAATAGTTGAAGCTGAGTAGCCCATTTCCTTCAAGTCGTCCAGATATTCAGAAGTTCTTTGTACCCGGTAGCGCTTGTAGATTTCAGAAATAGTGTCACCCAGGAAGCCCTTCTTGAATGGCGTAGCCACCAGGTCCTGGCCAATTTCAGCGATCTTGTCCTGGATGTCCTGGCCATCTTCCAGGAAGTACTTGTCAGCCATTGGCTGCTTTAAGTTGTCCTGGGTTGGTTCGTTGATGTAGAAGTAGTCGTCTGGGAAGAGGGAGTTGAAGACCAAGCGGCCGTAAGTAGTTACGAAAATGCTGTCTTCGTGGCCCGCGCCCCAGTCCTTCTTCGGCATTGAAGCGGCTGACACACCGATGATGGTGTGGTAGTGAATATCACCGTTGTTGTAGGCGATGGTTGCTTCTTCTGGAGTAGCAAAGATCATGCCTTCGCCTTCCCGGCCGATTTCAGCCTGGGTCAGCCAGTAGTTACCCAAAACGATGTCCTGGGACGGAGTAACGATTGGCGTACCGTCCTTAGGAGTCAAGATGTGGTGGGCAGCCAGCATCAAGAGGCGGGATTCAGCTACAGCTTCGTCTGACAACGGCACGTGGATGGCCATCTGGTCACCGTCGAAGTCGGCGTTGTAGGCTTCACAAGCCAGCGGGTGCAAACGCAAGGCCTTGCCTGGGACCAAAACTGGTTCAAAGGCCTGGATTGACAGCCGGTGCAGGGTAGGTGCCCGGTTCAAAAGAACTGGACGTTCCTTAATGACGTATTCCAATACGTCCCAGATGTCGTCGTCTTCCCGGTCAATCTTGCGCTTGGCGTTCTTGATGTTGGAAGCAATGCCCCGGCGGACAAGTTCCCGCATAACGAATGGCTTGAACAATTCCAGAGCCATTGGACGCGGAACACCACATTGGTAAAGCTTCAGCTTTGGAGAAACGTCGATAACTGAACGGCCGGAGTAGTCAACACGCTTACCAAGCAAGTTTTGACGGAAACGCCCTTGCTTACCCTTCAGCATGTGTGAGATAGACTTCAGTGGCCGGTTGCCTGGCCCAACAACTGGGCGGCCCCGGCGGCCGTTGTCGATCAAGGCGTCAACTGCTTCTTGCAGCATCCGCTCTTCGTTTTGCACGATCAAGCTAGGAGCGTGCATGTCCAGCAGCTTCTTCAACCGGTTGTTACGGTTGATAACCCGGCGGTAAAGGTCGTTCAAGTCGGAAGTGGCGAAACGACCACCTTCCAGCTGAACCATTGGACGCAAGTCCGGCGGAATAACCGGAACAGTTTCCATAACCATCCATTCAGGCTTGTTGCCGCTGTTTCTGAAGGCATCAAGGATGTCCAGCCGGCGGATGGCCCGGGTCCGTTTTTGCCCCTTCAAGGTTTGCAGTTCTGCCTTAAGGGCAGTAACTTCCTTGTCCAGGTCAACCTGCTTAAGCAGGTCGCGGATAGCTTCGGCACCCATCTTAGCCACGAAGCGGTTGCCGTACTTGGCCTTTTCTTCCCGGTATTCAGCTTCAGTCAAGAGCTGCTTGGCTTCCAGGCCAGTGTCACCTGGATCGATGACAATGTAGGCAGCGAAGTAGATAACTTCTTCCAATTGCTTTGGAGACACGTCCAAAACCAGACCCATTCTTGATGGGATACCCTTGAAGTACCAGATGTGGGTTACAGGAGCAGCCAGCTCGATGTGGCCCATCCGTTCCCGGCGCACGTGAGAGGTCGTTACTTCAACCCCGCACCGGTCACAGACGATCCCCTTGTAGCGAACGCCCTTGTACTTGCCACAGGCACAAGCGTAGTCCTTGGTCGGCCCGAAGATCCGTTCATCGAACAGACCGTCTTTTTCTGGCTTCAAAGTCCGGTAGTTGATGGTTTCCGGCTTCTTAACTTCCCCGTAAGACCAGCTTCTGATCTTGTTTGGTGAAGCCAAACCAATCTGCATGCTTTCAAACTTATTTACGTCGATCAAAGTTTAACCTCCCAATTACTTTGAAGCCTTGTCGTCGTCAGCAGTTTCAGCTTCATTTGCATCAGCATCTGCTTCAGCTGCGTCTTCTTCCGCGCTGCCTTCCGCGGCGATTTCGGCCTCTTCTTCGGCCAACTTCTTCTTTTCTTGCGCTTCCGCAAGGCGAGATAAAGCATCGATGTTTACATGTTCATTTGAGTCTTCGTCCATGTCGCGCAGTTCAACTTCGTTTTCGTCGCTGTCCAAAACGCGCAGGTCCAGACCCAATGATTGCAGTTCCTTGACCAAAACGCGGAATGATTCAGGCACGCCTGGCTTAGTAATTCTTTCGCCCTTGACGATTGCTTCGTAGGCCTTGACACGACCGACAACGTCGTCAGACTTGTAAGTCAGGATTTCTTGCAGGGTGTAGGCTGCACCGTAGGCTTCCAAAGCCCAGACTTCCATTTCACCAAAACGCTGGCCACCGAATTGCGCCTTACCACCCAAAGGCTGTTGGGTAACAAGTGAGTAAGGCCCGATTGACCGCGCGTGGATCTTGTCGTCAACCATGTGAGTCAGCTTCAGGTAGTACATAACCCCGACTGAAACCCGGTTGTGGAATGGTTCACCGGTCCGGCCGTCGTAAAGGACAGTCTTACCGTCTGAGTCAACACCGGCTTCGCGGACAAAGTCCCAAACGTCGTCTTCGCTGGCCCCGTCGAATACCGGAGTAGCCACGTGGATACCCAAGGCCCGGGCTGCCCGGCCCAAGTGGATTTCAAGCAGCTGCCCGATGTTCATACGTGATGGCACACCCATTGGGTTCAAGCAGATGTCGACTGGAGTACCGTCTGGCAGGTAAGGCATGTCTTCAACTGGAGCAATCAGGGCAACCGTACCCTTGTTACCGTGACGACCGGACATCTTGTCCCCGACTTGGATCTTTCTCTTCTGTACGATGTAAACCCGAACCAGGGTGTTAACGCCTGGTGCCAGTTCGTCGCCGGCTTCACGGGTGAAGACTTGAACGTCTTGAACCACACCGCCACCGCCGTGAGGTACCTTCAATGAAGTATCACGGACTTCACGGGCCTTTTCACCAAAGATGGCGTGCAGCAGTCTTTCTTCAGCGCTCAGTTCAGTTATCCCCTTAGGGGTAACCTTGCCGACCAGGATGTCGCCGTCGTGAACTTCGGCACCAATCCGGATGATCCCGTTTTCGTCCAGGTCCTTCAAGGCGTCTTCACCAACGTTAGGGATTTCCCGGGTAATTTCTTCCGGCCCCAGCTTGGTGTCACGGGCTTCTGAGTCGTAGTCTTCAATGTGGATTGAAGTGTAGACGTCTTCCTTAACCAGGCGTTCGCTCAGCATGATGGCGTCTTCGAAGTTGTACATGTTCCAAGTGGTGAAAGCGATAACCGGGTTTTGACCCAGGGCAAGTTCGCCATCAGCCATTGACGGACCGTTGGCAATTACCTGGCCGTCAACAACCTTGTCGCCGCGCTTGACGTTTGGCGTCTGGTTGTAGTTCTTAGTCGCGTTTGACCGGCGGTACTTTTCAAGGGTGTAAGTGTCCAGTGTCTGGTCTTCGCGGCGGACGCGGATTTCGTTTGCGTCCACGTATTCAACTTCACCGTCTGCTTCAGCCAGCAAGGCGTCACCGGAGTCGTGAGCCGCCCGGTATTCCATACCAGTAGCCACAAGCGGACCGTGCGGGTTGATCAAAGGAACAGCCTGACGTTCGTGGTTGGCCCCCATCAAGGCCCGGTTGGAGTCGTCGTTTTCCAAGAATGGAATACATGCGGAAGTTACGGAAACAACCTGCTTTGGAATAACGTCTATGTAGTCGATCCGGTCTGGACTTACTTCGACGTTGTCTTCCCGGTGCCGGCAAAGGATAACGTCATCAACGAAGGAGCCGTCTTCGTTCAGAGGAGTATTGGCCCCGGCGATGATGTAGTTGTCTTCTTCATCGGCAGTCAAGTAGTCGATCTTGTCGGTAACCTTGTGGGTTGCCCAGGAAACGCGCCGGTATGGGGTTTCCAGGAAGCCGTACTTGTTGATGATGGCGTAAGTGGCCATGGAGTTGATCAAACCGATGTTAGGGCCTTCTGGCGTTTCGATTGGGCACAGACGGCCGTAGTGGGTGTAGTGAACGTCCCGGACTTCGTAGCCGGCCCGGTCACGGGACAGACCACCAGGCCCCAAGGCGGACATACGCCGCTTGTGGGTCAATTCACCCAGCGGGTTGTTTTGGTCCATGAATTGGGAAAGCTGGGATGAACCGAAGAATTCCTTGATTGAACCAACGATTGGCCGGATGTTGATCAATTGCTGCGGAGTAACCGTAGCCGCGTCTTGAATTGACATACGTTCGCGGACAACCCGTTCCATCCGGGCCAAACCGATCCGCATCTGGTTTTGCAGCAATTCGCCAACCCGGCGAATGCGACGATTACCCAAGTGGTCGATGTCGTCGATGTTGCCGACGCCTTCTTGGAGTTCCAGGAAGTAGTTGACAGAAGCGATGATGTCGGCTGGAGTGATGCACTTAACGTCTTCAGCAATGTGGCCGTTGGAGATCAGCTTGATTTCCCGGTCAGGAATTTCACGGGAGAAGACCTTGATTTCCTGAACAGTTACAGGTTCTGGGATTGCACCTTCATCAGATGGGGTGTAGGTAACAGTCTTGAAGTCGTCGCGGTCCAGGTAGTCCTTCAGAACGTCCATGACTTCGTTGTTGACAACCGTCCCCTTGGCAGCCAGAACTTCTCCAGTGTCAGGGTCAGCCAGGGTTTCAGCCAAAGTGTAGCCCAAAAGCCGGTTCTTCAAGCTCAGCTTCTTGTTGACCTTGTAGCGGCCAACAGCAGCCAGGTCGTAACGGCGTGGGTCAAAGAAGCGGGAAACCAGGAGGCTCCGGGATGAGTCGGTAGTCTTTGGTTCACCTGGACGCAGGCGGTCGTAGATGTCCTTCAAGGCTTCTGCTACCCGGCTGTCTGCTGGGTTCTTGTGAACATCCTTGTCCAAAGTCAGGTCCAAAGTGTCACTGTCGCCGAAGATTTCCTTGATTTCGCTGTCAGAGCCAAAGCCCAGGGCCCGGACCAGGACAGATAAAGGAAGCTTCCGGGTCCGGTCAACCCGGACGTAGGAAATGTTCTTGGCGTCAGTTTCGAATTCCAGCCAAGCCCCACGGTTAGGGATGACAGTCGTGCCGAAGATTTGCCGGCCGTTCTTGTCGAATTCGCCACTGTAGTAGACACCAGGTGATCTAACCAGCTGGGAAACGATAACTCTTTCCGCCCCGTTAACGATGAAGGAGCCGGACTTGGTCATCAGCGGCAAGTCGCCGAAGAAGACGTCTTGGGTCTTGATTTCGCCAGTTTCGTGGTTGATCAGCTTCAGAGTCACGTGCATTGGAGCGGAGTAAGTCGCGTCGTGCTTGCGTGATTCATCGACAGTATACTTAGGTTCTTGCAGCTTGTAGTCGACGTATTCCAGAGTCAGGCGGCCAGAAGCGTCGCTGATTGGCAGAATGTCGTCGAAAACCTCCTTAACGCCTTCGTCAAGGAACCACTTGTATGATTCAGTCTGTACGTCGGTCAAGTTTGGCAGCGGCAGGATTTCCTTAATCCGTGAGAAGCTGCGTCTTGTCCGGTGTTGTCCGTAATTTACTACGTGTCCGTTTAGCAAGGAAAACATCCTTTCTATCCTGTTGAAGAAAGCAAATATTACATTTGTGTTACATTTAAAAAAGGCCGGGATTTTGGGCATAAAAAAGACAAAAACGAACCAGTCGTTTTTGTCTGTATCATTTTACTGGACAATATATCAGTAAAATCCTGAACTTCAGCCTTTTAAATCGCCCAATATTGTACCACTAATTTTAAAGGAAAGCAAGCCCTAGCGGCCGCTAAAAAGCATGGCTGTCTGGCTAACCAGACCAACCCCGGTGAGCTGGTAGCCGCCAGCCGTGATATTCCAGAAAATCTGCTTGCCTTGCGGGCTGAGCTGGGATTTGATCGCGACCGGCTCTAAAGCGATCCGCAAGTCCCGCATCACCTTGCCCAGGTAGACCTTCTGTTCCAGCTGCTGCTTAGCTTCCAGCAGGGCCTCCCGCTTTCTCTTGGCATTTCGTCGTAAAGCGCGTAGATGATGTCGCTGTAAAGCAGGATCCGCCCGTCAGTCTTCTTGCTTGCTTCTTGTTCCGCCTTAGCAGCTTCAGCTTTATTCTTCTTGCCAAACATAATCTGCCTCCAAAAATCTATTGATTATCCCTTGATCTTTTCACCAGTCTTGGCCTTGACGATTTCAAAGCGCAGCTTGCCGCCCCGGGCACCGATCTTGACCGTGTCGCCGGCCTGCAGCTTTTCGCTGACCAGGTCCTGGGCCAATTCGTCTTCAACTTCATCCTGGATGGTCCGCCGCAATGGCCGGGCCCCCATTTCCGGATTGTAGCCGTCCTTGGCCAATTGGTCCAAGGCAGCTGGCGACAGGCGCAAAGTAATATCTTTTTCCGCCAGCCGCTTGACCAGTTTCCGGGTCAGAAGCGTCACGATTTCCCGCAGCTGCTTGGCTTCCAGGGGCTTGAAGACGATCTTTTCGTCGATCCGGTTCAAAAATTCCGGCCGGAAGAAGTCCTTGGTGGCCCTGGTTACCTTTTCCGCGATCAGCTTGCCCTGGTCTTCCTGGCTGGCTGAGAAGCCCACGTGGCTGTCAGCTTCCAAGCTTCTAGAACCAAGGTTGGAAGTCATGATGATAATCGTGTTTCTGAAGTCGACCTTCCGGCCCAGAGAATCAGTCATGAAGCCTTCATCCAGGACCCGTAGCAAGACGTTGAAAATTTCCGGGTTTGCCTTTTCCACTTCGTCAAAAAGAACCACTGAGTAAGGATGTTCCCGGACTTTGTTGGAGAACTGGCCCCCTTCTTCGTAGCCAACGTAGCCAGGCGCTGACCCGATCAGCTTGGAGGAAGATTCCCGGTCCATGTACTCTGACATGTCGACTCTGATGATATTGTCTTCTGAGCCAAAAACTGCCTCAGCCACAGCCTTAGCCAGTTCAGTCTTGCCGACCCCGGTTGGGCCTAGGAAGAGGAAGGAACCGATCGGCCGGTTCTCGTCCTTCAAGCCGCTTCTGGACCGGCGGATGGCATTGGCCACGGCCTTGACGGCATCGTCTTGGCCGATGACTCTTTCATGCAGGATCCCTTCCAGGCGGGCCAGGCGCTTATTTTCGCTGGTCTTAAGCTGGGTTACCGGAACCCCGGTCCAGATGGAGACCACCTTGGCCACGTCTTCAGCTCCAACGACTGACCGCTTCTCATCCTTGCCGGCCAGCTTCTTGGCAATCTCATTCCGCTTTTGCCGCAAGGCGATTTCCTGGTTGCGCAGCTTGGCCGCTTGGGCAAAGTTCTGCTTGGCTGCTTCATCGTTCTTCTGCTTGAGAGTCCGGCTGATTTCCAAATCGATTTCAGCCAGGTCCTTGTCTTCGCCAGTGTCATTAGCCAGTTTAACCGCCGCGCTGGCTTCATCGATCAAGTCGATGGCCTTGTCCGGCTGGTAGCGGTCGGCAATGTAGTGGCTGGACAAATCAACTGCTGCCTGCAAGGCTTCTTCTGACAAAGCTACCCGGTGGTAGTCTTCATACTTGTCCTTGATCCCATGCAAAATTTGCAGGGTTTCCTCTTCATTTGGCTCAGCCAGGCGGACCAGCTGGAAGCGGCGGACAAAGGCAGAGTCTTTTTCCATGTGCTTGCGGTATTCTTCAAAAGTCGTGGCCCCGATCAATTGAATGTCCCCGCGGGCCAATGCCGGCTTCAAGGTGTTGGAGGCGCTCATCGCCCCTTCCGCGTCCCCAGCCTTGACCAAAGAGTGGATTTCGTCGACAAAAAGAATGACATTCTTGCTGGCAGTAACTTCCTTGATTAAGCGGTCCATCCGCTCTTCAAATTCACCCCGGTAGCGGGTACCGGCCACCATGCTGTTGACATCCAGTGAAACCACCCGCTTGTCAGCCAGGTCCCGGGGAAC
>OGOF01001991.1_pt1 | contig 11359 bp, 7 predicted proteins | sample 1552621 | NCBI WGS metagenome assembly OGOF01 (sample SAMEA2580156, study PRJEB22360) | human gut metagenome | biome: human gut; feature: human-associated habitat; material: faeces | place: Denmark | collected 2008/2010
ACTGCCATGAACAGGCTGGGCAGCGGGAAGGCAGCGGCAGGCAGCTTGACCACGCGGGAAACATCGCACAGGGTATCGCCGGTCTTTGCGCTGACCAGCTTTGCCACAGCGCCGATATCACCGGCACCGATGCCGTCGGTCTCGACCTGCTTCTTGCCGATGACGGTCAGGGGCTTGCCGATCTTCTCGGTCTCGCCGGTGCGGGCGTTGACCAGAGCAGCGCCGCCGGTCACCTTGCCGCTGATCACGCGCAGGTAGCTCAGCTTGCCCACGAACGGGTCAGCCACAGTCTTAAAGACATAGGCTGCGGTGGGCTCGGTCTCATCACAATGCAGCTCCACAGGCTCACCGCTGGCATTCTCGGCCAGGATGGCGGCATCGTGCTGCGGGCTGGGCAGGAGCTTGTGCATATTGAACAGCAGCATATCCAATGCCTGCTGGTTGACGGCGCTGCCGCAGAACACGGGGGTGATCAGGCCGTCCTTAACGCCCTTGCGCATTCCCTCAACGATCTCCTCGGTCGTAAAGGGTTCACCGCCGAAGAACTTTTCCATCAGCTCATCGTCGGTCTCGGCAATGGCCTCGCTCATGGCCTCGATCAGGCCCTGGAAGCGGTGGCCGATATCGGGCAGCTCCACCTGAATCTGCTTGCCGCTCTCATACTTGAAGGCTTTCTGGCTGAACAGGTTGATGTAGACAGGGGTGCCGTCGTCCAGCTTGGCGGGCACAACACAGGGACAGACGGTGGAGCCGAACTTGATCTTCATCTCCTCCAGGATCTTGAAGTAGTTGGCATTTTCCAGGTCGCACTTGGAGATGAACACCATGGTGGCCTTGCCGTTCTTGCGGGCCAGCTGGAAGGCTTTCTCCGCGCCCACGGTCACGCCGCTGCGGCCGGAAACACACACCAGCACGCTCTCGGCAGCGCGGATGCCCTCATACTCACCTGCCTCAAAGTCGAACAGGCCCGGCGCATCGATCAGGTTGTACTTGATGCCTTCGTACTCCACCGGCACCACGGATGCCGACAGACTTGCCTTCCGCTTTGCTTCCTCAGGGTCAAAGTCCGAAATCGTGGTGCCGTCCTCAACACGGCCCATACGCTCTGCTGCGCCCGAAAAATAGACCAGTGCCTCAGTCAGCGTCGTTTTGCCGCTGCCGGCATGGCCTGCAATCAAGATATTACGGATGTTGTTGCTTGCGTATTTCATATCGGTTTTTCCCTCATTTCCGCCGCACGGAGCAGTCTCTCCGTTTTTGTGGCATATTTTACAAAGATAATACCACACTCCAAATGATTTTCAAATAGATTGTCCGAAATTTTCTTTCACCTGCCCGCCAAACTTCCCAGGGTTCTTTTGTGCATTTTGACCGGATGCGCGCAAAATCGATTGCAGGACGTGGGTTGGCATGGTACAATAGACCCAATGAAAGATAGAGGGAGGCACTTTGCCATGAAACGCACCGATTACATCAACTGGGATGAATACTTTATGGGCATCGCCCTGCTCACCGCCATGCGCTCCAAGGACCCCAGCAGCCAGGTGGGAGCCTGCATCGTCAGCCCGGAGAACAAGATCCTCTCCCTGGGCTACAACGGAATGCCCATTGGATGCGATGACGATGCCATGCCGTGGGAGCGCGAGGGCGACCCGCTGGACACGAAATATATGTATGTTTGCCATGCGGAGCTCAACGCCATCCTGAACAGCGCCCACAACAACCTGAAGGGTGCCCGGGTCTACGTGACCCTCTTCCCCTGCAACGAGTGCGCCAAGGCCATCATCCAGTCCGGCATCTCCGAGGTGGTGTACTACGGCGACAAGTACCACGATTCCGATTCCAGCGTGGCGGCGCGGTTCATGTTCAAAAAGGCAGGCGTGCGCCTGACTGCCTACACCCCCAGCGGGCGGAAGGAACTGCTGGAGCTGTAAGGGGAGCGAAACCTCTCCCAAAACTTTCCCTTGAAAATACAGTTTATTCGTTATATAATAGAACCATCTTATCGAATAAATATACATTTTGCATTGCATAGAGAGGAAAGTATACAATGAGTCTGAAAAATCGCAGTTTTCTGAAGCTTCTGGACTACACCCCTGCCGAGATCGAGGAGCTGCTCGATCTGGCCGCTGACCTGAAGGCCAAGAAAAAGGCCGGCATCCGCCACAATGAGCAGCTGGCAGGCAAGAACATCGCCCTGATCTTTGAAAAGACCTCCACCCGCACCCGCTGCAGCTTTGAGGTCGCCGCTCACGATCTGGGCATGGAGGTCACCTACCTTGACCCGTCGGGCAGCCAGATCGGCAAAAAGGAATCCATTGCCGACACCGCCCGGGTGCTGGGCCGGATGTTTGACGGCATCGAGTACCGCGGCTATGGGCAGGAGATCGTGGAAGACCTGGCCCATTATGCCGGTGTTCCGGTCTGGAACGGCCTGACCAACGAGTTCCATCCCACCCAGATCCTTGCCGACTTCCTGACCATCCGGGAACACTTCGGCAGCCTGAAGGGCATCCATTTCGTCTACTTCGGCGATGCCCGCTACAACATGGGCAACAGCCTGATGGTGGGCTGTGCCAAGATGGGTCTGCACTTCACCGCCTGCGCCCCCAAAAAGTATCAGCCGGATGCCGCCCTTATCGCACAGTGCCAGGCCATTGCCGCCGAGACCGGTGCCACCCTGACCTTTGAGGAGGACCCCGCCAAGGCTGCCCAGGGTGCCGATGTCCTTTACACCGATGTGTGGGTCTCCATGGGCGAGCCCATCGAGGTCTGGGCCGAGCGCATCCACGACCTGGCCCCCTATCAGATCAATCAGGAGCTGATGAATATTGCAGGCTCCAATGCCGTGTTTATGCACTGTCTGCCCGCCTACCACGACCACAAGACCGCTGTGGGCAAAGAGATGGGCGAGCGCTTTGGCCGCGACGCCATGGAGGTGACCGATGAGGTGTTCGAGGGCCCCCAGAGCATTGTCTTTGACGAGGCCGAAAACCGGATGCACACCATCAAAGCCGTGATGGCGGCTACGCTGGGCTATCAGAAGTAACTGCGTCTCTCTCAGCACAATATGCACAGGCCCGGTCGTTTCCGAACGATCGGGCTTTTTGTTTCTGTCTCCCGTTTTGGTCTGCCGGAGGCTCCCCCGCAAAGGGTCCTGGCCGCGCGGGAAAATTTTCCATTCTCCGAAAGCGTTGCAATTACAGTTGAAAATCCGTTGCAAAACCCATATACTAAAAGGGCAATGCACTGGAAAAGGAGGGAGACTATGGGCGGAGGACATCTTTCCCGGCCGGACTTCGGGATGCCGCAGCCGGACCCGGACCACCCGCTGACCGAATTCTATCTGCTGCTGCAGCACGGGCTGGACAAGGCGGGTGTTTTCCACCTGCCTGCGCTCTATGCCAGCTTCCGGGCACCGGCCCGGCGCATCTATGCCGACGAGGCCGCCGGGTGCCTCACCCTCAGCGAAACGGCGGACGAGGGTGCTGTTCTGCTCTCTGCTCCCCGGAACCTCCAGCTGCTTTACAGCAGCCTGCATGTGGAGCCGGATGGCTCCCCCGCCGCCCTGCTGCTCACCGAGGAGTGTTCCCGCGCTGTCTGCGCGGTGCAGCTGCTGCCTCCCTTTGTCTGGGAGGACCCGCTGCCGCCCCTGCCGGATGTCCCGGCCGCTCTGACCCTGCAATTGACCCTGCAGGATGTGGAGGCCATCGACACCGACCCTGCCGCCCTTGCCCGCCGCCTGTGCCAGACCACCCGGCAGAAGCACTGGCTGGCCCACCCCAAAGCAGATCTGTATCTTGCGGAGAAAATTGCCCTTTTCCAAAGGCTTTATCGTTAATGCAATAATCCGTGCGCTTCACCCGTATATGGGGTGAAACGTCCCTTTGAAACAGTTGTTTCCACCAGCCCCGCCCGGGGCCGCAAAGGAGAGAAAGAGACTTATGGGACAGTTGACCAAAGACGAAGTTTTTGCGCTGGCTGTACAGCGATACAGCGACACCGTGTTCCGCGCCGCGATGCACAATTGCAGCTGCACCGCCGACGCGGAGGACGTGGTGCAGGATGTGTTTGAAAAGCTCCTGCGCTACGAAGGCCGCTTTGAGAGTGAGGAGCACCTCAAAGCCTGGCTGCTGCGGGTCGCCATCAATCGCTGCCGGGATATCACCCGGGCCGCGCGCCAGAAGGACACCGAACTGGACGAAAACATTCCTGCCCCGGAATCCGGAAATGACGGCAGTGTGCTCGATGCGGTGCGCACTCTGCCGGAAAACTACCGCAACGCCGTGTACCTTCATTATTACGAGGGCTACACCGCCGCCGAGGTAGGCCGGATGCTGGGTGCGCCCACCAACACGGTGCTCAGCTGGCTGCGGCGGGCACGCGCCCAGTTACATACGCTGCTGAAGGAGGAGATCGAAGATGAGGTGGTATGAATACAAAATGGAAGTGGACGATCTGCACGCTTCCGATGACCTGAAGGCAAAGCTGCTTGCCTTGCAGGCCAATGCCGCCGAGACCCCCGGTGCCAAGAGCATCGCCATGCCCGCGCCTTCCCCGACCCCCAAAAAACAGAAAAAGCCCCTCCGCTTCCCCGCCCGGCGCTGGGCCCAGCTGGCCGCCTGCGCGGCAGTCTGCGGGGTCTGCCTGTACGGTGCCGTGTATGCCTACGAATGGAAAGGGGTCACCCTGCTGGGCGGCGGCTCTTCCTCCAACTACTCTGCCGCCGCCACCAGGGCAGCCGCCCCGCAGGCAGCTGTTTACTCCATGGAGGACACCGAAAACGCCACCTACGGTTCTGCGGACAACGGTATCTCCTCCTTCAGCGCAGAGGACGGCCACCGGTCAGCAGACACTGCCACCGGCGGTTCCCTGCTGACCTCCGGCGAAGCGGAGAGCGATGCTTCCACCCGCACCGCCGACAGCGCCAAGATCATCTATACTGCCAATCTCACGCTGGAGACCCGGGATTACGATACCGCCCGTGCGGCACTGGATGCGGCCCTTTCTGACGCGGACGGCTATATGGAATCCAGCAGCGAGTACACCAACACCGACAGCACCCGGAGCGTCAGCCTGACTTTGCGGGTGCCCCAGGACAGCTACAAGAGCTTTCTGGCCGCCGCTGCCCAGTCCGGCAGCGTGACCTACCAGAACCAGCAGGCGGAGGATATCACCACCCGGTATATGGACACCGAGGCCCGGCTGGCCAGCCTGACCGCCCAGCGCACCCGCCTGCAGGAGCTGCAGGCCCAGGCCGACACCCTGGCCGACCTGCTGGAGATCGAGTCCAGCCTGAGCGATGTGCAGTACCAGATCGAGAGCTGGCAGAGCCAGCTGGACTGGTACAGCAATCAGGTCTCCTGCTGCACCGTCTATATCACCCTGAACGAGGTGGAGACCCTGACCCCCACCAGCACCAGCTTCGGCGCAAAGCTGCTGGCCGCCCTGCGCAATGGCTGGACCGGCTTCGTGTCCGGCGCACAGGCCGTGGCGGTGTTCCTTGTGGGCGCATGGCCCGCCATCCTCATCGGCGCGGTCTGCGGCGTGATCTACTACCGTGTCCGCCACCCCAGAAAGAAAAAGTAAAAAACTTTTCCAAAACCCTTGACATCCACCCGCCTCTGTGGTATTATACTTGAGCAGTCAGCGAACAGCTGATGCAGACAAGTAAATATCGCGGGGTGGAGCAGTCTGGTAGCTCGTCGGGCTCATAACCCGAAGGTCGTTGGTTCAAATCCAGCTCCCGCAATATGGTCCATTGGAGCAGTGGTTTATCTCGCCTCCCTGTCACGGAGGAGATCGCGGGTTCAAATCCCGCATGGACCGTAATTAAAGCAGCGACTTAGGTCGTTGCTTTTTTTCGTTTCTATTGCTTTTTATTCCCATGTAATTGCTGATTGAAAAGAGGAGTAAGATAAAAAAGATCTTCTTCCTGCTTGACAGGGCTTTCTGAAACAGGGCGGCCTGGTAATCGTGGCCGACGACGAAGACCGGGAAGCCGAAGGGGACATGATTGGTTTGGGCAGCAAGGTTACTCCGGAAAAAATCAACTTCATGACCAAGCATGCCCGGGGCCTGCTCTGCACCAGTATTGGCCGGGAGATCGCGGAAAGACTGGAACTGCCGCAGATGTGGCAGGACAACACGGACCCGTTTGGGACGGCCTTTACCGTCAGCGTTGACTACAAGACGACGACCACGGGGATTTCAGCTTACGACCGGGCAACTATGATCAAGGCTTTGGCCGACCCGGAAGCCAAGCCGGAAGACTTTTTCAAGCCAGGTCACTGCTTCCCGCTGGTCGCTAAAGACGGGGGCGTTTTGGAAAGAAACGGGCACACGGAAGCCTCAGTTACCCTGGCCAGACTGGCTGGTGAAGCGGAAGTGGCCTACATCTGCGAAATTTTGAAAGAAGACGGGCACATGGCCCGCCGGCCGGAACTGGAAGAAATCGCAAAGGAATACGACCTGCCATACTTCACGATCGCGAATTGCAGGAGTACTGCCGGAGCTTCGCGAGTAGCCGGTCAGAATTCGTAAAACTACCAACTGACTACGGCGATTTTGAAATCAAGGATTACGGCAATGGCAACCTGGTGATTAAGGAAGGCGAAATTGCCAAAAATGAGCCGGTAATGCTGCGGATCCACTCCAAGTGCCTGACCGGGGACGTCTTCGGCTCCAAGCGCTGTGACTGCGGCCACCAGCTCCACCAGGCCATGCGGCGGATTGAAGAAAAGGGGTCCGGGCTTATCCTCTACCTTAACCAAGAAGGACGGGGGATTGGCTTGACTAATAAGCTCCGGGCTTATGCCTTGCAGGACCAAGGTCATGATACTTATGACGCCAACCTGCTTCTGGGCTTTGCTCCAGATGAGCGCAAGTACGACGTGGCCGCCAAAATGATCAAGGATTTGGGGATTAAGCAGGTACAGCTTTTGACCAATAACCCGGACAAGATCAAGCAATTGGAAGAGGCCGGGGTGGAAATTACCGACCGCCTGCCCCTGGAAATAGCGGCAACGGCTGCGGACGGCAGATATCTGGAAACCAAGCGGGACCGCTTTAAGCACATGTTAGTCAGTTTATAGTGAGGAAGAAAAAGATGGCAGTAATTCAAGGTGATTTTAAGCAAGTCCACGGCAAGGTAGCGATCGTGGTGTCCCGCTTTAACGGGCTGGTGACCAAGAGCCTGGCAACCGGCGCGGCCGAGACTTTGCTTAAGTTTGGGATCAAGGAAGAAGATATTGATACTTACTGGGTACCGGGGGCTTTTGAACTGGGCTTCGCGGCTAAAAAGCTGGTTGATTCCGGCAAATACGACGGGATCATGACTTTGGGGGCGGTGATCAAGGGCGAGACCGACCACTACGCGATGATCATCAGCAATGTAACCAGCGCGGTCATGGAATTGAATTTGGCGGGCAAGGTACCGGTGACTTTTGGCATGCTGACGACGGAGAATATCGACCAGGCCTTGCAAAGATCCGCCTTGAAGGTCGGCAACGAGGGGAGCGCGACCGCCCAGAGCCACCAAGGCTAAGGCAGCAGTCGCGATTTAGCGGGAAAGCCTTCCGCACATGGGTTTTCTGTTTGTGCACAGCGACTGGGCCGATCAAAAAATGACGACTTGCCAGGCAGTTTGTAATAAAATCCTTAAACTTCCCACACCAAAAAGAACCATTAAGCCTTGAAAACTCAATGGTGAACCTTTGTCGGTTGGAAGATTTCTTTCAGACTCTCGAACATGGCTTCCACCAGGATTTGTAGGGAGTGATTGAAAGTTATCAAGCTAACAAAGGCCTTGTGCTTTTTTATTGGCTAAACTATTGAATTTTCAAGGTACAAGCCCACTTTTGTAAGTGGGAAGTTTAAGTTATGTTTTAGAAAGGAAAGTTACAAGCAAATGATGCTAAGAAAGAAAAGTAAGATGTTCGTTGACAGTGCTGATCAAACACCACACTACAGCTTGAGAAAGCTGTCCGTTGGTGTAGCGTCAGTTCTGCTTTCAACCACGTTGTGGATGGGTGCTAATGGCTCTGTAGCGCATGCTGATACGATTAACGACACAACTGTTGCCGGAAAAGTTGAGGATAAGTTAGATCCATCAGAGACGCATAAGGATCAAACGCAAGCTCAGACTGCCGAGTCAACTAGCCAAGCTTCCGTAGCAAGTGCTGAAAAGCAGGACGGGGAAGCTCAAGCAGCAGTGGCTGATGTAAATCAGGCTGAAAACAAGCAAGCACAAGAAGGCGACAGCGCCAATGCTGAAGCGCAAACGACAACTGCAAACGATGCACAAGCTGACGTGGCAAAGCAAGAACCTGCTGCTCAAAGTCAGCAAACTGCTCCGCAAGCTCAAGTTTCAGCCCCAGCGTCAGCGGAAGAACAAGCTTCAACTGCTGAACAGACTGCTGGTCAAGCTTCTGCTGCAGCGACTGAAGGTCAAACGAATAGTTCTGCAAATGCCGGTGCAGCCATTGACGCCACTACTAAAGCAAAGAAGGATTCGGCAAATCCTGAAGCAAACAGCTCTGATGCTGCGACGGAAGGCGCCAAGAACGAATCAACTACCCTTGACGTAAGCCAAGCCTTTAAGACGTCTACTGTGGCAACGGTCACCAAGAAGATGGTTATGTCAAGTCTGGCTGACTCTATCAGTGAGAATAAAACGAAGTTGGCGAAAGCAAATGCAGACACTACAGCCGTTCCTGGCTTTTCAGTAACGGATCCAGAATATCCCAGTGAAATGTATCGCGATCCAAATCCGGAACATTATTCATTCCTCTGGGTTGGCCAGACAGGTAATGGCTACCAAACTGTAATTTCAACTAATAGGAATGGGAATGGCCAAATTCACGTCTTTGAATTGGATCGGCGCAACACCGTCCTCAATTCATTTGATTTGGATAAAAATCAAAACCGCACGTCCGAATGGACGGGAGTCACATACTTTAACGACGAATACGCCGGACTGGTTAGAGGCGGCTTACAAAAATTGGTACTAAAATATGAGGTTTCAGGTGGCAAGAGTGATCATCCATATAATGCGATCAGTTTTATTGTGCCGCGGCTGAATACTCAAGTAACCTCATATCAAGATGAAGATGGTAATGACATCATTGATAACAACGGGGAAAAGATCGAATCGGTTGTCCAGCGAGGCTTAGACGGCCAAAAGTATACAACTACTGATACGAAAGTCATCGATGGTTATTATGCTATAGCGCCGTCTAATGCTCAGGGAACAATGTCACCTTATGGTAAGATTGGCAGCAAGTATGAAAAGAATTGGCACGATGGCTACATTGCCGAATTTACGCAAATCAACAATGCCGGTGATATGTCTGTTCAGATGTATCGTGAAGACCGACAAGGCAACAGAACTCCTGTCAACTTGCCGATCATTATTAAACCTGGAGATAGTGACATATATTCAGGCGTGGGCAATATCTATTTGAGAAGTATTTACGTTCCACAGACAACTGATATTAGGTATGTATATAAAAAGTTAGGGAATACTGTCCTTGTTGATGAGGATAATAATCCATTTAAGGGGAACACACCAACCCAATATCCTAATGATCCTAATGACCCGACTAAAGCCGGAAAGGTTGTTATTCCTCAATACGAAGGATATACACCAAAGATTAATGGTGTACCTGTAGGTCCAGATGGCTTCATTCCAACTGATCCAGGTGAAGATACTATAGTTGTCTACACTGCCGACGCCCAAAAGGCAAAGGTTGCGTACATCGACGACAAGACGGGCAAAACCTTGAAGACCGACAGTCTGACCGGCGTAACGAATGCCAAGTCTGGCTACACCACCGCCGATTCAATCAAGACCTACCAAGCTTTGGGCTATAAGCTGGTAAGCGACGACACCAAGGGCGCCGAAATCGTCTTTGACAACGAAGACGGCAAGGATCAAAGCTATACCGTCCACTTTATCCACGACACCATCACCGTTGATCCGGAAAATCCAGGCAAGCCTGGCGAACTGATCAACCCAGGCAAGGGAAGCGCCGTCTACCCTGACGGCACCGATAAGGCAGGCTTGACCGATACCGTTGACCGCACGATCTCCTACAAGATGAGCGATGGGTCAAAGGCGCCAGCCAGCGTTAAGGATTCCTTGACCTTCACCGCTTCCAAGGAAATCGACAAGGTGACCGGCGAAGTGCTCTCTACCGAGTGGAGCAAGAACCAAGACTTCAAGGACGTGGTAAGTCCTGACGTTACTGGCTACACTCCGAGGGTCAAGACCGTCTCCAACAAGAACGTGGCACATGACGCCCAGAACATCGATGTCGTCGTTATCTACGATGCCGACGCTCAAAAGGCAAAGGTTGCGTACATCGACGACAAGACTGGGCAGACGATTGAGACCAAGACCCTGACTGGAGTATCAAACGCCCACTCCGGCTACTCTACCATCTCTACCATCAAGGATCTGGAAAACAAGGGCTACAAGCTGGTCAGCGATGACACGACCGGCTCGGAAATCGTCTTTGACAACGATGACACGACCGATCAAGCCTACGCCGTCCACCTGGCACACAGAACCAGCGTCGTGACGCCAAATGACCCTAAGAACCCGGTAAACGGCAACGACATGACGGATGATCTTACCAAGAAGGTTCACCAAACCATCAAGTACGTTGAGCTTTCAGGGAAGCAGGCTGCCAAGTCTAACGTCCAAACCTTGACCTTCGGCAGAAGCGCCACGGTCGACCTGGTTGACGGAACCGTTTTGTCCTACACCGACTGGGACGGTCCAAAGTCCACCAAGGCCGTCAAGTCTCCTAAGGTTAAGGGCTTTGTGCCTGACAAGAAGATCGTGCCGGCGCAAAGCTACAAGGCAACCGACGCCGACAAGGTGATTACCGTTGCCTACAAGGCAGTCAAGAAGGCCGTGCCTGCACAGACGCCTAAGGCGCCAGCCAAGAAGCCAGCCATTCCTGTCAAGGCACCTAAGGCTGTCAAGACCGCTGAACCGGCCAAGACGATCAGCATCAAGGAGTCTGCGCAAGCTCAAGACCAGCTGCCGCAAACCGGTGAAGACAATTCCAAGGCCGCCTTTGGCTTAGGACTTGCTTCCATCCTTGGCGGGATCGGCATCCTGGGTGCTTTCAAGCGCAAGAAGAAGGAAAACTAAATAAACCCGAAAAAGGCAGATGATCTCAAGAATTGAGGGCATCCGCCTTTTTTGCTGCCTGCTTATTGGTTTTGTGATACATTAGTGCATGATAAGAATGTCAGTACGCACCCAATAGCGCGGTATCTATCGACCTCTGTTCAATAGTCATATACTGTTCTTAACAATTGAATATGGAGGAACACGATATTATGA
>OGOF01001992.1_pt1 | contig 11357 bp, 8 predicted proteins | sample 1552621 | NCBI WGS metagenome assembly OGOF01 (sample SAMEA2580156, study PRJEB22360) | human gut metagenome | biome: human gut; feature: human-associated habitat; material: faeces | place: Denmark | collected 2008/2010
AGGAACCGGGCGCAAAATCATCGAGCTGCCCGGCGTTACGCCGAACCCGCGATTGGACAAAGCGCTGGAAGGCGTACGACTGGTCAAGGAGCATGGCGTCGGCCTGATTCTGGCCGTCGGCGGTGGCTCGGTAATCGACTGCGCGAAATTCATTTCGTTGGGTTCCGGCATCGGTGACGATGAGGATTTGTGGGATGACTACATCGAAACCGGCAAACCGGCACCTGAAGGGCTGATTCCGGTTGGCGTGGTGCTCACCACCGCGGCAACGGGCTCGGAAATGGGAGATGCGGCCGTGCTTACCAATTGGGAACGCAACCGCAAGCTCGGCTATACGTCGTTCCCGCTGATGCCCAGGTTCTCCGTGCTGGATCCAAGCTACCTGATGACATTGCCCGCCGAACAGACGGTGTATGGCTTCGAGGACATGTTCTGCCACACGTGTGAGCAGTATTTCTCCTATCCGGTGGACGACAACCTTTCCGACGAAATCGCCGAGGGCATCCAACGTCATATTCTGCGTTCGTGGCGAGCATGCTTGGCCGATCCGAAAGATTATGAGGCTCGCTCCAATGCAATGTGGGATTCCACGTTGGCTCTGAACCGCATTATCTCGCGCGGCAAGGAAGAGGATTGGGTGACGCACGGCATCGAACACGCGCTGTCCGCATACACCGATATCGCTCACGGCGCTGGTCTGGCCGTGGTTCACCCGCATTGGATGGCATACGTGTATCTGGTCAACGATGAGGTGACGGCTCGCTTTGCCCGCTGGGCGGTCGACGTGTGGGGGGTGACGCCCACCGGCAAAACCGATCGCACGGTGGCCGAGGAAGGCATTGATCGCTATGTCGATTTCCTGCGTCGCGTAGGTGCGCCGCTGACTCTTTCTGAGGCCGGCGTGCCCGACGATCCCGCCTCTCTCGACAAGTACGCCGATCATGCCGGTGAGGCCGGCGGCTCATTCGTGCAGATTCACCGTGACGATGCCCGAGCGATTCTCGAGGCATGCAAGGAACCGGTGTCGTTCTGACGGTTGGACTAATCCCGTGATTTGAGCCGTCGCGTGCTGTCCCGCACCACCAAAGACGTAGAAAGAACCACGCGCTTCTGAATCTTGCGTCCTTCATTGGTATCGATGACCATGCGGGCTGCAGTGGCGGCCATGTCTTGCAATGGCTGGCGGACCGTGGTCAACGCCGGGCCCATGTACGCGGCGGTCTGTATATCGTCGAATCCGATAACGGACAGATCTTCGGGGATACGGATTTTCAGTTGACGGGCCGCCTCGTAAACGCCCATGGCCTGTAGGTCATTGCCTGCAAAGATGGCGGTCGGGCGACTTTGTTCGTCTTCAAGTAACGCCATGGCTCCTTCGTAACCGCCTGGCGTGGTGAAATCGCCTTCGGTGATGAGTTCGGGAGAGGTGGGGATATTGCGTTCGGCGAGGGCCGCCGAATAGCCGTCAAGCCGGGCACGTGAGCAGAGCATTTCATCCGGTCCGGTGATGATGCCGATGCGCTTGTGGCCGAGTTCCAGCAGATGACGGGTGGCGATGACGCCGCCCATCCAGTTGTCCGCCTGTACGGAGAGATCATCTAATGCCGGATTGCCGGAAGGGTCGAAGACGACGAAAGGAATGCCGTGTGATTGGAACATGCTGCGTTCCTTGTCCGTCAAGTTGGAGAACACCAGAATAGCGCCAATGGGCTGGCGGTCGATGATGCCTTCAACCCAGGAAGAGTCGGGGTGCTGCCGGTCGCCACTTTCCGCAACCATGACATTGATGTTGTGCGGCTTGGCCTCCGTGATGATGCCCCTGAGCACCTCCAGCGCCCAAATGGTCTCAAAATCCCGAAATACCACCTCGATGGTGCGTTGTTTACGGGAGGGGGAGACGCGGCGAATATAGCCGTTGTCTTTCAGGGCTTTGTCAATGGCCTGCCGGGCCGCCTCCGAAATATCCGCCTTGCCGTTCAGGGCTTTGGACACGGTGGCCAGTGAGTAGCCAGTCTGTTTGGCGATGTCTGCAAGTTTGACCTTGTTCTCGCCGTTGCTTTTGCGCTGTTCTGCCGACGCCATCATTGACCGCCTTCATCAGAGAATGTTGGTATCAGTATATTCGAAACTTTCGTAAAGTCAATTTGACGATAAAGAATGGTATGAATAGATAAAAAAGTTGGAATTTCAACGATTTTGATAGTAAAAAAGCCGATATAAATTTCGTTTGACCGTCAAACTAAGACTCTTTATGATAAAGGTATCGAAAATGTAAAGCGAGTTTTCGGTAAAGTTGAAGAAGGCTGATGGGGTAGGTGAAACGGCGAAGTTTCACTGAAAACATCATTAATTACCAGCTGTTAGATATGTAACTGGCTGATATACCTTTCGAAACTTTCGTAAATCGCGGATCGGTTTCATGCTGGTCAAGAACAATAAGGAGACGACAATGAAGTTCAAGTCCGTGGCCGCCGCACTTCTGGCGGCGGTAACCTGTGTCAGCATGGCCGCTTGCGGGAGCGGCAGCGACACGAACGCCGATGGCAAGGTGGAAATCACCATGTGGCACAACTCCACCACTGGCGACGGCAAGGCATACTGGGAATCCGCCGCCAAGGCGTTCGAGAAGGAAAACCCGAACGTTACCATCAAGATCGAAGCCATTCAGAACGAGGATATGGACGGCAAGCTGCAGACCGCTCTGCAGGACCCGAATTCCGCCCCCGATATCTTTATGGCGCGTGGTGGCCAGAAGCTACGTGATGTGGTCGAAGCTGGGCAAGCCATGGACCTGACCGACAAGATCTCCGACACCGTCAAGAACCAGATGGCCACTGCTGAAGCCACCGGCACCATCGATGGCAAGATCTACAGCGTGCAGCAGTCAGTGCTTCCCGGCGGCATCTGGTATTCCAAGGATCTGTTCGAGAAGGCCGGTATTACTGAAACTCCGAAGACCTGGGATGAGTTCAAGACCGTGGTGCAGAAGCTGAAGGACGCCGGCATCACGCCGATTGCCGTAGGCGGTAAGGACGCCTGGCCGGCCGCCCACTGGTGGTACTGGTTCGCACTGCGCGAATGCTCTGCTGACACCTTCGACAAGGCCCAGTCCGATAAGGACTTCAGCGATAAGTGCTGGACCCGTACCGGTGATGATGTGCAGGCGCTGCTCGACCTCGATGCCTTCAACGATGGCTTCCTGACCACTCCGGCCCAGCAGGGCGCAAGCTCCTCCGCCGGCCTGCTCGCCAACCACATGGCAGCTATGGAACTCATGGGCGGCTGGGAGCCCGGCGTGATCAAGGACCTGACTCCGGACAAGAAGGACATGGCCGACCTCGGCTACTTCGCATTCCCGACCATGGACGGTGGCGAAGGCGATCCAACTGCCATCATGGGTGGTTCCGATGGCATGGCCGTGGGCGAGTGGGCGCCTGAAGAGGCTGTGGACTTCCTCAACTTCGTCTCCGAGAAGGAATGGCAGGAGAAGTACGCTGAGGCGTTCTCCACCATCCCGGCCAACAAGGAAGCCCAGGATGTGGTGACCAACGAGGCTCTGAAGCAGGTGCTGACCGTCTACAACGACGCATCCTCCGTGTCCATGTGGCTCGACACCGTGTTCGGTCAGAACATCGGCAACGCACTCAACGAAGGCGTGGTCAACATGATGGCCGGTCAAAGTTCCGCCCAAGACATCGTCAAGGGTGTTGAAACCGCTGCGGCCAAGGGCTGATTCGCTCTGACCCGACCGTAATTCCCGGGCTGCGGCGAATGCTTGCACAGCAACAACCGCGGCCCCAATTTGTTTTCTTAGGAAGGCCTCAACAATGTCAGTTTCAGCAGGCGCGAGGGTACAGCGCCGCACGTCGGGCTTAAGCGACAAGGTTCGCAAACGTATCGAAATCACCATCCTTTCGCTTCCTGCCCTGATCATGTTCCTCGGATTCGTCATCCTGCCGGTGTTCATGGCCGGCTACTACGGATTCTTCAAGTGGAAGGGCTATGGCAAGCCCACCGTCAACGGCCAGTTCATCGGTTTTGAAAACTACAAGATCATTCTGACCGACCCGAACTTCCAGCAGGCATTGGGGCACACGCTATTCGTGGTCGTCGCTTCGCTCGTCATCCAGGGGCCGCTGGCCATCCTCTTCGCCCTGCTGCTCAACCAGAGATTCAAGGGCCGCGCACTGATTCGTACCCTGATTTTCGTGCCGTACGTCGTTTCCGAAGTCATCGTTGGCACCGGCTGGAGCCTCATCCTCCAGACCACAGGCGCATTGAATGCGCTACTCAAGAAAATAGGACTTGGCGGGGCGGACTGGATCTCCGATCCGAAAATCGCCATCTGGACATTGATGTTCATCATTTCGTGGAAGTACATCGGCTTCGCCGTCATCCTGATGATTGCCGGCATGCAGTCGATTCCCGAAGACCTCTATGAAGCCGCGAAAGTGGATGGTGCTGGATTCTGGCGTCAGCAGGGGAGCATCACCCTGCCACTGCTCGGCCCCACCATTCGTATCTGGGCATTCATGTCGATTATCGGTTCTCTCCAGCTGTTCGACTTGGTCTACATCATCTGGGGCCAGTACGTGTCGTCTACCGCAGGAACGTCCACCATGGCAACCTACATGGTGCGCGAAGGTCGACTCGCCAACAACTATGGTTACGGTTCCGCCGTGGCCGTGGTGATTTTCATCATCTCGCTGGTCATTGCCTTGACCTACCAGCGGTTCGTGCTTAACTGAGATCTCGAAGGTGCGCTCACTGACGAGAGGGATGCCAAGCGTCGTGCCAAGCGTGCGGCGAAGGAAGCGGCCAAGCTTGCCAAGGTCAATGGCAATGCCGCAGCAGTTGCAAATGAGGTGGTTTCACAATGACGACCGCAGTCTCCCCGTCCGTAGGCAAGGGCAAGAACAAGACCTATGATCCGTATACACTGAGAAAATCCGCAAAGACCCCGTGGGGCAACCCGGTCGTCTACTTCTTCTCACTGCTGCTTGTGGCGCTGTGCGTTGGCCCGGTGCTGTACATCATTATCGGCGGCTTCCGCACCAATTCGCAGATTACGAGGGACCCGGCCGGCTGGCCCGATCCATGGAACTTTGAGAATTACAAGACGGTGTTCACTTCGAACATCTTCTGGTCGGAACTCGTCAACTCCCTGATCGTCTCCATTGGCACAATGGTGGGCGTTGTGGTGCTGGCCTTGATGGTGAGCTTCGTCATTGCCCGATACGAGTTCAAATTCAACAAACTGCTGTACTCGCTGTTTGCCGCCGGCATGATGTTCCCCATCACCGTGGCCATCACCCCGTTGTATCTGCTGCTGCGCAATCTGCACCTGATCAACTCGCATCTGGGCATTATCCTGCCCCAGATAGCATTCGGCCTGCCACAGGCCATCATCATCCTGGTGCCATTCCTCAAGTCCATTCCTAAGGAACTGGAAGAAGCGGCAGAGCTGGACGGCTGTTCTCGCATCGGCTTCTTCGGCCGTATGGGGCTGCCGTTGAGCTGGCCCGGCGTGGCCACCGTCGGCATCCTGAGCTTCGTGAGCAGCTGGAACGCCTACATGCTGCCGCTGTTCCTGCTCAACGATTCCAGCAAGTACACCTTGCCGCTCGGCGTGCAGATGTTCAGCTCCCAGCATTCGGTCGATACCGCTCAGGTACTGGCCTTCACCTCGCTGTCGATGATCCCCGCGCTGATCTGCTTCACCATTTTCCAGAAGAAGATCGTTGGCGGCCTGACCGGTGCTGTCAAGGGCTAGTCGCAGCAACCATAACCGTGCCGTGGAAAGGTACATGGCTCTTTGGGCCGATTCCTTTCAACCTCTTCCTTTCCTCCTTTCCACGGCCCCTTTCTTTTCAATGAGGAGAAGACCATGAAGATCTCCAATCCCGTACTCCCCGGGTTCGATGCGGACCCCTCGATGATTCGCGTCGGCGACACCTACTACATCGCAAATTCCACATTTGACTGGTGGCCGGGAGTCCGTTTGCATGAATCCCGCGACATGGTTCACTGGAATCTGCTGCCCGGGCCCTTAAACCGCGTTTCCCAGCTGGATATGAAGGGCAATCCCTCCGGTGGCGGCATCTGGGCACCGGACCTGTCTTATGCGGACGGCAAATTCTGGCTTATCTACACCGACGTGAAAATCGTCAACGGCGCGTTCAAGGATTGCGCGAACTATCTGGTTACCGCCGACGACATTCGTGGTCCGTGGAGCGATCCGATTCGGGTCAATGGCGTCGGATTCGACGCCAGCCTATTCCATGATACCGATGGACGCAAGTATCTGGTGCAGCAAACCTGGGACTTCCGTGAATATCATCATCCGTTCGACGGCATCACCTTGACTGAATTCGATGTCAAAACCATGCAATTGAAGCCGGAAACAGCCCGCACCATCTGGCGCGGCACCGATGTGAAATTGGTCGAAGGACCGCACCTCTACGCCATCAATGGCTGGTACTACCTGTTTTGTGCGGAAGGCGGCACCCAATACGAGCATCAGGAGTCCGTGGCCCGTTCGCGTACCTTGGGTGAGCTTTCATTCGAAAGCATGCCGAGCAATCCGTTCCTCTCCAACTTCGATACCCCCGGCACCTACCTGCAAAAACAGGGGCATGGGGCGCTCGTGGATACGCCTAGCGGCGAATGGTATTACGCTTCGCTCTGGGGCAGGCCCTGGCGGCACGAGAACGAGCCGGCTCATGGTGTGCGCGGCTGGTGCACGCTCGGCCGAGAGACTTCGATCCAGAAGGTCGAGTGGGATGGCGACGGTTGGCCGTACGTGGTCGGCGGCCATGGGGGAGAGCGTTACGTCGAAGCCCCAGCCGACGCCATCGCAACCGAGGCCCCTACGAATCATAGCCAGCATGACGAGTTCGAATCAAACAAACTCGACCTCAACTGGAACACCCTGCGCGTACCATTCACCGAGACCAGACGCCGCGTGGGCGGCGGCTCGCTGACCTTGCGTGGTCAAGGGTCGCTGGCAAACCTGTTTGAACTGTCGCTGGTAGGACGCCGTTGGCAGGCGTTCGATTTCAACGCCGAAACCAAGGTGACATTCGATCCAAGCAACTACATGCAGATGGCCGGCCTGACCAACTTCTACAACCACCTATGCTGGTCATGGGCATTCATCACCTGGGACGAGAAGCGAGGACAGCGCGTAATCGAAGTCGCCCAGAACGATTTCGATACGTACACGTCGTTCCTCAAAGACACAGCCATCGCCATTCCTGATGACATCGAATCCGTATGGTTGCGAACCAAAGTGCGTACGCGTACCTACACCTACGAGTATTCGTTCGATGGCAAGACATGGCATGAGATTCCGGTGACGCTGGACGCCGCCGTGCTCTCCGATGATCATGTGGCCCAACGTTATGGCGGATTCTTTACCGGCGCGTTCGTCGGGTTGGTGGCCGTGGACCTTTCCGGATACGGCAAAGAAGCCATTTTCAGCCATTTCGATTACATGGAAATATGATGACGCCAGGCGGCTTTCCTGATAATCAGGGAAAGTCGCCTGACTATTCGGCACTGGGGAATGAAAGGCGACACTTGTGGCAAGCGACAATGAACATTGCGGCGACCGTGGCCGCGAATGTACCATAACCGTCTCCAACCCGGTGTTGCGTGGCATGTACCCGGACCCGTCCTGGATATGGGATACGACGCGCGAGGAAATCGTGCTGGTCAACTCCTCGTTTGAATTGGTGCCGGGGTTGCCCATTCATACGACCCGTGATCTTGTGACGTGGACGCGCACGGCGAATGCGGTGGATGAGACGATGTCTCATCGGCTGCTCATTGATGGCGTCGAGGATTCCGGCGGCCTGTACGCGCCGACCATTCGCCGTATCGGCGGGCGATATGTGATCGTATGCACCGTGGCCCGCGTGGATGAGGTGAAGGCGCTCGCTGCGGGATGCTCGCAGAAGGATATTGATAACTGCCGTGACGCCCAAGGCAATTTCGTCATCGAGGCCGATGAGTTGACCGGACCATGGCGCGGCCCGTACTGGGTGGCCGGGGCCGAAGGCATTGATCCGGACATCTTTGAAGACGGCGATGGCACAGTGTGGTGGACGCAAACGCGCCCGGCATTACACCCGCAGTGGGATGGTCAAACCGAAATCTGGACGCAGCCCATCGCCCCAGGCACGTGGACGTTGCAAGACCATAAAACCGTGATTTGGCGCGGCTATGGCATGGATGCGGTATGGGCTGAAGGGCCGCATTTGTACCGGGTGGGCGATTACCTCTACCTGATGACCGCCGAGGGCGGCACCAGCTTCGAGCACAGTGAGATGATAATGCGCACGCACGCACCGCGCGGATTCGCGGCGGCGCTCGCCGGTTTTGAGAAGAACCTTGCTGCGCAAGATATCTGGATTGAGCCGGCGCGTGACGGTGAACGAAGCGTGGTGGGCCGCGATGACCGGCTGTTTGAGGCTTGCAAACGCAATCCGATCCTCACACACCGTCATTTGGGAGCCAGTCCAATGCGTTGGGCCCGCCGATCTGCTGCTGCATCCGACCGTCGGCTGGCTGCTCGCGTGTCTTGGCGTACGCGAGACTCCGGGCGAGGAACCCGGAGAAACGTTCAGCTACTGTGGCCGGGAAACGTTCGTGGCACCGGTCGTATGGCAGCACAATCCGGTCTCGTGGAAGCTGGACGGTGGGGGGCCGAATAAGCGTATCGATATCGTCGATCCCGGTTGGCCTGTCGTGGCTCCGGGGCTTGGCCGGCTTCCCGAGAAGTTGGTCGTGGACGTTGACGAGGATGGATTGCCATGTGCAGTGAGGGGTGTGGACTCTGCGAGGTGTGATTGCGCTGCTGGTGATAATGCCGCATGCTCTGCTGAGCTCATCCAGCTCGACGATACCCGCCTAGTCGGCGTTCGAGGCCGTGACGATTACCGGTTCCTGCGCGTCGACGGGCAGGAATATGCCGCGTTCACCCGGCCCGAATACACGATGATGATGCATCAGGATTCCACCCATGTTGTCATGGTCATGGCGGAAGCGGAATCCGGCCAATTGACGGCCGAAATCACCGATAGGGGAGATAAGCGGTGCATTGCGCTTGGAGCGCTTGGGGCCAACGAATGGTTCGGATTGCGCTTGCATGGCAATCGTTTGGAATTCCTTGCCGGGCAGCCTGCACCTGACAGCATTGATGAGGGAACAATGCCTGATATTGCACTAATTGCGCACGCGGACGTTACTTATGCTCGTATCATGGCAGATTGTGATGCGCGATTCCTCAGTACCGAATGGGCCGGCGGATTCGTGGGTTGCCTGATCGGCGTAAAACGGCGGTAATGGTCTCAGCCCGCTCTACAATATTGTACAATCATATTGTTTAATCGTTAAACAAATGCAAGGGGGCAATCGATGGCGCACGATCTCGAACAACTCAAGCAAGATCACCCGGATGTGGCGAAACTGTTCGCCGATGACTGGTTGCAGTACCGTAAGTCGGAGATTTTGCCGGAACTTACGCGCGAGGCGCAGTCCACGTGCGACCGCATCAATCGCATCTACTTTGAAGACACCGCCGAAGCTGAGCGACTGTTCCGCGAACTCGTGCCCGAGGCCGGCGAGGGCGTGGACTTCCGCCCGCCAATCCGGCTTGATTACGGGCTGGGCCTGAAAATCGGAGACCGTACGTTCATCAACATGGACCTGCTGATTGTGGGCGGCGGCCCGATCTCCATCGGCTCCGATTGCCTGATCGGCCCGCGCGTGAGCATCTATACGCCAAACCACGCCATCGCCCGCAAGCCTCGACTGGAAGGCTGGCAGCACAACGCCGACGTGACCATCGGCAACAATGTGTGGCTGGGCGGCAATGTGGTGATCTGCCCCGGCGTCACCATCGGAGACAACTCGATTATCGGTGCGGGCGCAGTCGTCACCCACGACATTCCCGCCGATTCCATCGCTGTGGGCAATCCGTGCCATGTGATTGCCGAAGTCCCGGATGACTGGACTCCTGAAGAGCGGGCCGCTGCCGAGGGTCGGTAGGTTTGCTGCTCTGGCCAACTGTCACGGCGAAACCGGGATACAGGAGAGAAAGGAACAATGCAATGACGCAATATCATGTTTCCGCGCAGGCGGCGAAGACGAACGGCGCCGGCAGCGCGGCCGACCCGTTTCTGACCATCGGCCAAGCGGCGGCCATCGCCCGAGCCGGCGATGAGGTGGTTGTGCATGCCGGCACCTATCGGGAATCTGTCGACCCCCGATTCGGCGGAGAGAGCGCCACGAACCGCATCGTCTACCGCGCGGCCGCGGGCGAACCGCGCCCGGTAATCACCGGCTCCGAACGTATCGACACATGGCAGCCCGAAGGCGATGGCGTGTGGAAAGCCGTAATCCCGAACGCATTCTTCAACGGATACAACCCGTACGTGGAAACCGTATTCGGCGATTGGACCGTATACCCGGACCCAAAGGTCGAGGTACGCCACCTGGGCGATGTGTATCTGAATGGCAAATCCTTCTACGAAGTCGCCTCGCTGGACAAGGTGCGCAACCCACAGCGTTGGGATACCGGCCGTGACGCCGCCACCGATTCCATCGTGCCGCTGATTAATCCGGATGCCACCGTGAACGTGTGGTGCTGTGCGGTCGATGATGAGGCCACAACCATTTGGGCCAATTTCCATGAAGCCGACCCGAATGCGGAACTTACCGAAATCAACGTGCGCGAGACCTGTTTCTACCCGAGCCGCCCGTTCGTCAATTACATTACGGTCTCCGGCTTTGAAATGGCGCAGGCGGCCTGCCCTTACACGCCGCCGACTGCCGATCAGGTCGGGCTGGTGGGCCCGCATTGGTCCCGCGGGTGGGTTATCGAAAACAATCGCATTCATGACGCGAAATGTTCGGCGATCTCGCTGGGCAAGGAGATTTCCACCGGCGACAACGAATCGACGCGCACCCATCGTAAGTCCGGGTACCAATACCAAAAAGAGGCCGTCTACAAGGCGCTGCATGCCGGCTGGGAGAAAGGCGTAGTCGGCGGGCACGTGGTGCGCGGCAACGTAATCTACGACTGCGGCCAGAATGGTGTGGTTGGTCATATGGGCTGCGCCTTCTCGCTGATTGAAGGCAACCACATATACCGCATCGGCGCCAAGCGCGAGTTCTTCGGCTGGGAAGTGGCCGCCATTAAAATGCACGCAGCCGTCGACACGGTGGTGCGCGGCAACCGGGTGCATGATTCGGTGCTGGGTATGTGGCTCGACTGGCAGGCGCAGGGCACCGTGGTGGATTCGAACGTGTTCTACCGCAACACGCGAGATGTGATGACCGAGGTGACCCAC
>OGOF01001999.1_pt1 | contig 11321 bp, 6 predicted proteins | sample 1552621 | NCBI WGS metagenome assembly OGOF01 (sample SAMEA2580156, study PRJEB22360) | human gut metagenome | biome: human gut; feature: human-associated habitat; material: faeces | place: Denmark | collected 2008/2010
GCCGGCGGGGGTGGAATCGCAAGCTTGCGATGCGCCGCGAGTCATACCCTTCACCGCAACGGACAACCTGACGCCGCCGTCAGCAGCAGGCGCGATGGCCTTGGTATCCGCGTTGAACAGGAACTTGACGCCCTGCGCTTCCAACTGTGCGCGAATCGCGGCCGCCACATCCGCATCCTCGCGCGGCAGGAACTCGGCATTGTGCTGCAGCACGGTAACCGCCGTGCCGAAATCGGCAAACATCGAGGCAAACTCAAGTCCAATGAATCCTGAACCGATAATCACCAGTCGCTGCGGCATATCGTCGAGATCCATCAGTCCAGTGCTGGTGTAGACGCCGGGCGTAGTGTGGATACCGGGAATATCCGGAATGCGCGGCGTGGCACCGGTATTGATGAAGATCTTGCTGGCGGTCACGGCGATCGGGCCCTCAGCGGTGGCGATTTCCACGCTATGAGGGCCGGTGAAGTGAGCGCGGCCGGTGATTACGGTGATGTTGTCTTGGTCGGCGAGCTTGTGATAGTTCTTGTCGCGCAGCATCGAAGTGACGCGGCGCTTCTCCTTGATAGCAGCCTCGAACGCTGCTTCGCGGGTTTCGGGAGTACTGTTCGCGCCATCCCGCCGCGCCTGTTCGGCGGACAAAATCAGTGACTTGGACGGCAAGCATCCGATATTGATGCAGGTGCCGCCGTACATGTCGGCGCTTGCCTCGGCGACGACGACCTTGCGGCCGGCTGCACTGAGCTTGGCAGCCAAGGTTTTGCCGCCCTTGCCGAATCCAATGATCAGGGCGTCGGTGGTGATAGTGGGGGAGGTGCTGGGTGTGCTGATGGCATTGGGTGTGCTGATGGACATGGTTACTTCCTTACGTATTCGAGTGATAAGAGTGCGTTGTGCTGATGTGTTGTGTGCCGTGCGGCGTCTGTTTTCTTCTTTGACTGCCGAAGCGTTATCGACTGATGCTGGCTAGGGGAAACGCGCGGGATTATTAGCCTTTGCGCTCGCTGAATATCTGTTCGGTGATGTCGTGGATGGTGGTGTGTTCGAGTTGTTCGAGGCAAGTGCGGTTGAGCCCGGCATAGATGTCGTTCATCACTGCGCCCATTGAAGATGACACCAGACAGTCCTCGTGTACGTCGCCCGGTGTCCAGTTCACTTTCACAAAAGGGGTGCCGGTGGCTTCCGCTACCGCGCGCAAAGTGATTTCGGCGGCGGGCCGGGCCAGAGCGTACCCGCCTTCAGCACCCTCTTTAGTGGCGATGAGTCCGGCTGAGGCGAGCGGTCGCATTACTTTGCGCACGCGCGCCGCATTGGTACATATGTTCTCGGCCAGGATCTGACTGGGCAGGTGTGTGGCGCGATGGTCAAGGTAGACCAATGCGTGCACTGCCAGTGAATGGTCGCCGTTCATGAAACGACCTCCTTACCGAGTCGATACTGTAACTATGATGTGTACAGTTATGATACTGTAATCATATCAGATACAGTTAGTGTGTCAAATCGGGGTTGAAGAGGTGGATGACTATGTGTATAAGTGAGGTGTCCACATGGTTATCCACAATGAATGTGCGTAAGTGAAGCTAGGACCACATACCTCGGATCGGCTTCCGTTTCCGCACCCACTACCCATATGGTGGTGTCATGAACAGGATGACCGACGGCATCACCAACTATGGAGCTCTGCCAGGCTCTATATACGATCAGCCTCCGGAAGAATCGGAGGCAGTTTTTGTTCCGCCCGAATTTGCGGGGTCATTTTCTACTGACTCGAAATACCCGACTTCTCGCGACTCGTCATCGCCGAACAGTGGTGCACATGATTCTGCAGCGACACCGACCATGAGCGAAAGCCTCGCCCAGCGCAAACGCGACATGGTCGCACGCTGCACTGAGGAAGCGAAACGGGCGGGCAAGAAGCTGCTTTTCGGCATGACCACTTCCCTCGCTCTGCAATCCGTACCGATTCCCGCCGATTGCGACTTCGACTCGGCCAAGCTGCACACTGTATCCAGCGTTAAGAGCAAGCGGTTTCGTACACGCCATGCACCACTGCAAACGCATATTTGGAAACATGCGGCTAAAGCCGCCAATGTGGAAATGAACCAACACGTGTTTGCGCTGGACCTGTTTCACGTATGGGCTCAACTTGCCCCGTATGTTTCTTTTGAGTCTCTGATTGTGCTCGGGGATGCCGTCATTACTGCTACGAGCAAACAGCCAGTATTGGCTAAGGATCGTGATGCTGCTGCAATCTATCAGGATCTGGTGAGGTTCGTGGAGCAATTTACCCGATTCAGAGGGCGCCCGTCCTGCGTTCGAGCATTGCCTCTGATATCACCTGGTGCTGATTCGCCCAAAGAATCAGAAGAACGACTCTCTCTGGTGGCGCATGGGATTCCACAGCCGGTTGCGAACTATGTGGTGCCGGACGCGGCTTTTGCATCTGGAGCTCCCATAACGTTGGACTTAGCGTGGCCAGAGTTCAAGGTCGCTGTTGAATATGATGGCGATCATCATCGTACGAGTAAGACTCAATGGCGCCGTGACCAAGAGAAAAGGGGCATGCTGGTCGGGCGGAGATGGCTGGTCTTCATCGCCACGGCGGCAAGTATCGCTAACGAGGATACTCGTGCTGAATTCGCTTTCAACGTGGCGAGGGCGCTTGCTTCGCGCGGTGCCGTATTCGAGTTTCATGTAGTTGCCATGTCTCTTGAAGAGTTGGCGCAGAGCCTGCTGTGACCATGATGTTCGAAACGGACTGATGTAAAGGCAATATTTGTACGACCTGTTGTTGTGGTGTGTGCTTGATATTGCATGCCGTTCGATTGCGATGCCTCGTAGTGATGGATTTCGTGAATGACTAGTGTTCGATTGTGGAGGGAAATGTGTCATAGTGGTCGATTGGGGGTGTTGTCGGTGCATTGAGCGTGGATTTGCGCCAATGGGTGTGGGACGCTACGCGTGTTTTGCCGATTTTTGCGTGGCGTCCCACGGCCCCTCGGGTAATGGCTGTGACGGGTGTGGCAGGAATGGCGTCTTTCCGGGGTTTCCAGTTTGAGTGTGTGGGATGGGGAAAATGTAAAACGATTGACTTAGCTGTTGTCCCACGCTTTTGTGGGATGGCAACTCTGGAATGGGCAAATTCGTCGTGGCGTCCCACAACGATGTTAAAACTCGACCATGATGCAAGCCGACCGAACGCTTCGGTGGTCATCTGGCCGCTGTGACCCCACAATGATGATGGGAAACTCGGTCATAATGTAGGCAGGCGAACGTTTCGCGGTCATCTGGCCGTCCTGCCCTGCAGTGATGTTGAGAAAATGCGGTCACGGTGCATGAGGAGAACCGTTGACCTGCGTGTTTCAGTGGTCGCGAACTGCATATGCGCTAAAAAAGCTCTGCAGTGGATTGCATGAATCCAATGCAGAGCCTTATTGGTTGCTGTGAACGCGGCTAACGCAGCGATTTCACTCGCTCAGGGCCTTGTCTACCACGACGGTGGCCTCGTCGAGCACCTTGTCCAGAGCCTCGGGGGAGACGAAGGACTCGGCGTACACCTTGTAGATGTTCTCGGTGCCGGAGGGGCGGGCGGCGGACCAGGTGTCCTTGGTGGTGACCTTCAGACCGCCGATCTTGGCGTGGTTGCCCGGTGCCTCGGTCAGCTTGGCGGTGATGTCTTCGCCAGCCAGCTGCGTGGCGGCCACATCATCACCGGTCAGCTTGGCGAACTTGGCCTTCTGCTCCAGCGTGGTCGGGGTGTCGACGCGCTTGTACCAAGACTCGCCGAAGCGCTCGACCTGCTCCTGGTGAAGCTGGGCCGGGTTCTTGCCGGTCTTGGCGGTGATCTCGGCGGCCAGCAGGTCGGGGATCAGACCATCCTTATCGGTGGTCCACACGCGGCCGTCCTTACGCAGGAAGGACATGCCGGAGCTTTCCTCGCCGCCGAACGCGACCTCGCCCTTGAACAGCGGGTCCACGAACCACTTGAAGCCCACCGGCACTTCGATGACCTTCGCGTTGATCGATGCGGCCACGCGGTCGATCAGGGAAGAGGAGACCAGCGTCTTGCCCACGGCTGCGCCCTCAGGCCAGCCCGGACGGTTGCCGCCGAACAGGTACTCCACGCACACGGCGATGTAGTGGTTCGGGTTCATCACGCCCCAGTTCGGGCAGACGATGCCGTGACGGTCGGCGTCCGGGTCGGTGCCGCCGACCAGATCGTACTTGTCCCAAGCGCCGGCGTTGAGCTCGTCGACCAGGCCCTTCATGGCGTACGGGGAAGACGGATCCATGCGGATCTTGCCGTCGTGGTCGATGGTCATGAAGCGCCAGGTCGGGTCGACCTCAGGACGCACCACGCCGATGTTCAGGCCGTACTTCTCGTTGATGAGCGGCCAGTAGTTCACGGAAGCGCCGCCGAGCGGATCGATGCCCAGACGCACGCCGGAGTTGCGGATCACGTCGAAGTCGATGACGTTCTCCAGGTCGTCCACGTAGTGCTCGCGGAAGTCGAAGCCCTCGACGTACTCGGACTTGATGGCCTCCTCGTAGGGCACACGCTTGATGGACTTGAAGTCGCCGAGCAGCTCGTTGGCGCGAGCGGCGATGGCATTGGTGGTCTCGGCCGGAGCCGGGCCGCCGGTGACGGGGTCGTACTTGAAGCCACCGTCGGTGGGCGGGTTGTGGGACGGCGTGACGACGATGCCGTCGGCGAGGCCCTCGCCCTCGAAGCGCTGGGTGCCGTCGGCCGCACGGTTGTGGGTCAGGATGGCCTGGGAGACCACCGGGGTGGGCACGAAGTCGTCACGGGAATCGACGCGTACGTGCACGCCGTTGGCGACGAGCACCTCGATGGCGGTCTTCTTGGCCGGGCCGGACAGCGCGTGGGTGTCGGAGCCGAGGTACAGCGGGCCGGTGACGCCGGCCTTCTTGCGGTATTCGGCGATGGCCTGGGAGATGGCGATGATGTGGGCCTCGTTGAACGAGGTCTTCAGGGACGATCCGCGGTGGCCGGAGGTGCCGAAGATGACACGCTGCTCGGGGACTTCGGGATCGGGGACGAGGTCATAGTATTTGCCGATAACCTCATCGACATTGATCAGATCTGCTGGGGTGGCGGGCTGACCCGCATTGTTTGCTACCATGCTCCCTATTCTGCCACGTTTTTTCGCCACGTTGGGTACGATTATGTTAAGAGTTGTCAACTTTTGTGCGAATCGTGTGCCGGTTGTCTAGCGCTTGGTCATTTCCTCCTCGATTTCCTCCAGCGACTTGCCGTTGGTCTCGGGCACCAAGCGCATCACGAACGGGATGGACAGGGCCGAAAACACGCCGAAAATCGCGAACGGGCCGCCCACATTGTTGCCGAACGCATCGAGCAGCACGAGGAAGAACTGGGAGACGATGAAGTTGCCCAGCCAGTTCGCCGCCGAGCCGAAGGAGGAGCCGATGCCGCGCACGCTCAGCGGGAAGATCTCGCCGATAAGCACCCAGGCGATCGGGCCCCACGAGACCGCAAAGCCGAGGATATAGAAAGCGATGAGAATCATCGTCGGCACGGCCAGCACGGCCACGTCGCCCACGAAGTTCATCACGGCGAGCACTGCGAGCGAAACGGTCATCACGATGGAACCGAAGATCAGCACGCCCTTGCGCGGGAAACGATCCATGATAAGCGTGGCCACGATGGTGCTCACGAAGTTCACCACGCCGATGCCCACCGACACCCAGATCGCGTCGCCTTCAGGGAAGCCGAAGCCCTTGATGAACACCTGCGGCAGGAAGTAGATCACCGAGTTGATGCCCACGAGCTGCTGGAACAGCATGATGCCAATGGCGGCCACCAGCGCCGGACGAGCGATACGGAACAGTTCGCGCACACCACCCTTGGTGTCCTGTGCGGCCACGGCCTTGATCTCGTCCAGCTCAATCTGCACCTGGGTCTGATCCACGTCCTTGCGAATCAGCGTAAGCACTTTGAAGGCGTTGCGGGTGTCGCCCTTGTTCACCAGATAACGCGGGGATTCGGGCAGCAACAGGCCGCCGAGCAGCAACAAGGCGGCCGGCACCAGCGCCGAACCGAGCATCCAGCGCCAGTCGCGGATGCCGAAGAGGTTGTGGTTCAGGAATCCGAGGTTGGAGGCGTAGGCCAGCAGAATGCCGAAGGTGACCATGAGCTGGAACAGCGTGGACAGCGAGCCGCGACGCTCCTTCGGCGCCAGTTCGGCCAAGTACGCCGGGGTCAGGGCAGAAGCCGCGCCGACCGCGAGGCCCAGGATGATGCGGGCGCACACCATCATCGCGAATCCGGTGGAGGAGGCGCACAGGCCTGAGCCGAGCAGGAACAGCAGCGCGGAGACGATGAGCAGCTTCTTGCGGCCGAACCGGTCAGACAGCGCGCCGATCGACAACGCACCTGCGCACGAGCCGATCAGCACCGAGGAGGTGATGAAGCCGGTCTGGGAGACGCTCAGGCCGAAGTCCGATTCGATAAGCGGGGAGGCACCGGAGATAATGCCGGTGTCGAAACCGAACAGCATGCCGCCGAGCGCGCCGAAGGTGAAGATGAATGCGCTGTTGAGCGGGAAGCGCGTGGAGAAGTCGCGTGATTCGGCGGCTTCGAGGTCCTCGATTGCGTTTGCTGCCGCGTTTGTGGCCGCGCCCGCCACTCCGGCCACGCCGGTTTCGATGGTTTCGATTGCGGTGGCCGCCGCCCCGGTTGCGCTGGTTTCCTGCGCCGCGGATGCCGTCTGTTTCGATACGGGTGATGCCGTTGTCGTCGTCATTGCCTTGTCCTTTCGCCGTTGACGGACCGCGCCTGTTGCGTGGCCCCTCTGCCGCGTGCAAGGTCAGGCTTCGATTGCCTGAAGTCGCCCGAAAACAAAAAAAGACCTGGAACAACGTGGAATTCGCATATTACGATACGCAAATTCCACGTCGCTCCAGGTCTTGCCTCGTTTTGAGTAACAACCCTGCTACGCAACGTGTGTGAAAGATAGAATACGACTTCCGCAGTCGCGACACTCCGAATAGGCAGCAAAAAACGATGATTTTTGACAACGATTGCAGGATTCTGCATGGTGGAATGATGTCGGAATGGGCGCTGCGGCAAATACGGAGAACGGGTGTGGCGAAGCATCATCGCGGAACATTATGGCGGGACACCATCGCGGAGCACCGTAGCGCATAGTTGCCGTTTCGCGATGCTTTGCCGGCATTGCCGTGCTTTTGGGGCACCCAGCGCCGATAATGGAACACAGTGGCATACGGCAGCAAGGAGGAACCGTGGCGAACGCATCGAACGCAACGCCTGCAGTGATTGCGGCGCGCATCGTCGATGCCGTCGGCGGCCCCGCGAACATTACCAGCCTGACCCATTGCGCCACGCGACTGCACTTCGAACTGGACGACGCCGGCCAGGTCAGCCAGCACGGTCTCGAATCCATCCCCGGAGTCCTCGGTGCATTCCCGCGAGCCGGCAATCGTTATCAGGTCATCATCGGCGGAGCGGTCGCCTCGGTGTACGAGCAGATCGTTCGGCTGCGGACGGCGCGATTGATGCCGGCAGCGCAATTGCCATCGGCAGTGATGCAGTCAGCGTCGCAGTCAACGCAACCCACTCAGTCAATGCAGCCCACTCAGCCAGCGCAGCCCGCGCAGTCAACGCAATCCACTCAGCCTACGCAGCCTACGCAGTCCGCGCCGAACCTTTCCGACGATGCCGCACCATCGCGCGATACTGCCACCGACGCCGAACAAAGTTGCGGCCCATCCAATACATCCCGTCACTTCACGCCTCGTACCGTCCGCGAGTGGGGCAGTGCCGCCCGTGCCCGGGCTGCCGCGTTTTTCGACTACCTGTCCGACTCGTTCCGCCCGATTCTGGGCGTGCTACTCGGTGCCTCGCTGGTCATCGCCATCGTCAACGTGATCGTTGCACTCGGCATTGTGCCTGATGGCGAGACGTCCACCGGTTGGATACTACTCAAGGCGATTTGGGAGGGTGTGTTCACCGTTCTGCCGATTATGATCGCTTACAATGCGGCCAAGAAACTGGACGTCGACCCTTGGCTCGGCGGTGCGATTATGGCCGCGCTTATGACCCCGCAGCTTACTGGCGTGATGTCCGGAATGTCCGGGACGTCCGTATCCAGCGCTCTCTCCGGGGAGATTCAATGCTCGGCCACCGCCACATTCGGCACCGAAACCTGCACCGTGTCGGCGTTCGGCATACCGATTCAACTCAACGACTACAGTGGCAACATCTTCGTACCATTGCTCATGGCCGCCGTGCTCGCCGTGGTCTACCGCGGGCTGAAGCGCGTCATTCCCGACAGCGTACAGCTGGTGTTCGTGCCATTCCTCTCACTGGTCGTCGTTTTTGCGCTCACCATACTGGTTATCGGGCCTCTGGGAATATGGCTCGGCAGCGGGCTGGGAGCGGCCACAGCATGGCTTAACGCGCACGTGCCATTCCTGTTCGCGCTCATCATCCCGATGCTCTACCCGTTTCTCGTGCCGCTCGGTCTGCACTGGCCGTTGAACGCCCTGATACTGATGAACATTCAGACGCTCGGCTACGACTTCGTCCAAGGTCCGATGGGTGTATGGAACTTCGCCTGCTTCGGTGCCACCGCCGGCGTACTCGTGCTGGCCGTACGCGGCAAGGATTCGGCCATGCGGCAGACCGCGGTGGGGGCGTTGCTCGCGGGATTGCTGGGTGGCGTTTCGGAACTGAGCCTGTACGGCATCCATCTGCATCACCGCCGCGTCTACCGCTGGCTGCTCGCCGGCTGCGCGGCCGGCGGAGTGACCAGCGCGGTGTTCGGCTGGCTGTTCCCGTCCGTGCTGCCATCCGGCCAGATGGTCCGGGGCGTTACGACTACGGCATTCGCCTTCTCCTCGTTGCTGACGATTCCGGTGTTCGATCGGATGTGGGTGTACGCGCTGTCCATCGCCGTTGCGTTTGTAATGGCGATGGTGTTGACGGTGTTGTTCGGGTACCGCACGCCGTCGCGCGCCACCAAGACGCAGATGGTCTCGGCAGACGAGAACGCACGCCCGCAGGATATGGCGAGGGGGATTGACACGACCGTGTCGGATGTGGAGTCTGCGGAAGATTCTCCATCGCGGGCTGCCCCTGATCGGGCTCTTGACTCCAACGCCATCTTGTCGCCGGTCGCCGGCCGGCTGGTGAATCTGGAAGCGACTGGCGATCCGGTGTTCGCCTCCCGCGCGCTGGGGGAGGGCGTAGGCGTCGTGCCGGAGACGACCGGTGAGACAGCCGTGCTCGCACCGGTCAGTGGCATGCTGAAAACCGTGGCCCGAACCGGCCATGCCTTCGGCATTAAAACCGATGGCGGCATCGAGGTGCTGGTTCATATCGGCATTGACACCGTCGATATGGATGGCGAGGGATTCGCTGTGGTCGTGGCTAAAGGCGAGCGGATCGCGGCGGGAGAGCCACTGGCCACCGTGGATTTCGGCAAAGTCGCGGCGGCCGGGCACAGCGTTGTGGTGGTGGTGACGGTGGTCAACGCCGCTGAACTGACCGTGGTCACGCCGTTGATCGGCGACGGTAGCGGCGACAACAACGGCGGTGACTGCAAAACCGTATCAGCCGGCAGCCCGATCATCGATGTGGAACAATGACGTTGCGAAAGGATGCCATGGAAATACTGCGAGTGTTCAACAACAACGTCGTGCTCGCCAAAGGCGGCGACGGCGGTGAGGTGATTCTCACCGGCCGTGGACTGGGGTTCCAGGCCGGGGCAGACGGTCGACGAGTCGAAAGTCGTGCGCACCTTCGTGCCGTCGGACGGGCGTGACCCGGACCATCTGGCGCAGATGCTGGCGGACATTCCGCCCGAAATCATCCGCGTGGTCGTCGAATCCATGCAGGAAGCCGGACTGGGGGAGCGTGAGACCGGCAGCACCACGCTGGTCATGGCCTTGTCGGATCACGTGGCGAATGCGGTGGAGCGGGTGCGGCGCGGCATCGACATTACCTACCCGCTGCTCGGCGAGGTGAGCAACCTGTACCCGCAGGAATACGCGCAGGGGCGTGCGATGCTCGCATCGCTCAATGCGCGGCTCGACGTCACGCTGCCGGACGGCGAGGCCACCGCGCTTGCCATGCATCTGGTCAACGCCGGCTTCGCCACCGGCGACCTGTCCTATACGTATACGATGACGGGCGTGATCCAGCAACTGCTTGACATTATCGACCACAGCTACGGCATCACGTTGGACCGCAGTTCCGTGAATGTGGGCAGGTTCATCACCCATCTGCGTTACCTGTTCGTACGCATCCACCAGCACCAGCAACTGACGGATGAGCCGGCACCGGTGATGAAGGTGATTCGTGAGTCCTATCCCGCCGCGCTACGATGCGCGCGAACCATCGCCTCCCTGCTCGAACTGCGCCTCGACACGGATATCAGCGACGACGAAACCGCCTATCTGGCAATGCACGTCGCCCGAGTCACCGGCCACGCATCGTAGCGGATCAGCGAATCGGCTCGAGCGTGCCGGTCATTTCGGCGAAATCCGAGGTGGCGTTTGAGGCAGCGGCCTGTGCGGTCTTTTCCAGCGCGGAGGCGTCGGGTACGCGCACGATCAGCGCGCGATGATCCACTGAGAAACGAATATGTTTGGTCTCCGGTAGCATGTCGCCGTCCACCTGCGCTTTGGCCGGCTTTTCCAATGTGATTTCGGCACTGACGCCCTGAACCTGTTCGATGGTCGAGTTCGTGGACAGCGGGTTCTGTTCGGGCTTGCCGATGATCGTCTGGTGCACCACGTCGCCGAACAGGTTGGCCCAGCCGAGGATGCCGCCGGTGGTGTCGATGATTTCGAAGTCCAGCAGACCATCGTCATAGGATGCCGCCGGCATCAGCGAGAACATGGGAATCTGGCCGCAGTTGCCGGCCATCACCGTGCGGAAATCGAGATTCTTGATGGTGTGGGTCGAGCCGTCGGCGCTGGTGACTGTCAGCGTGCCGCGGAACTTCGGCGCGAACAGGTTCTTCACGCCGCCCACGAAGTAGGCGAGCCAGCTGATGTTCGCCTTGAGCTCGGGGTTGGTGTCGTCGATCATGGCCGCATCGAAGCCGATGCCGGCGATGATGAGGAAGGCGTGGCCGTGGTCGTCCTCCGGGTGGTCGAGCAGGGTGAGACGGCCCATGTCCACCAGGCGGGAGCCGTGGGAGGTGGCCACGGTCAGCGCGGCGTCGATATCGTCCACGGGAACGCCCATATTGCGGGCAAACAGGTTGCCGGTGCCGATGGGGATGATGCCCAGCGCATGGCCGGTGCCGGAG